>Ga0207870_100097_pt1 | contig 95902 bp, 97 predicted proteins | sample CeladaPassage60B_FD_187477 | JGI IMG/M metagenome (GOLD analysis project Ga0207870, IMG submission 187477) | Cellulose-adapted microbial communities from the Joint BioEnergy Institute, USA - Passage3 60B (SPAdes) (version 2) | ecosystem: Engineered > Bioreactor > Continuous culture > Unclassified... | reverse complement strand
AAAACCGTCCTTTCTTTGGTAGGGTTGTGGTGACTCTATTATACCAAAAGAGGAACGGTTTTCTTCTTTTTTATCCAAAAAAGTGTCCCAAAAGCGAACGCTATGCGAACACTTTTGGGACATCCTCTTGTCAAAAGACTGTTTTTCAATTTAGCGTGGAGAATACGTAGCAAGCGGCGTTGTGGTCGCGGCTGTACTTCCCGCGAATGGATATTCGTAGGCGATTTCTCCTTCAAACGTGACGTAGTCGACATAAATCATCGGAATTAAATAGCGCGTGCCCGTTTGCTGGTCGCTTAAAATGACATGGTCACGCCCAGCCGCCTCAATGACGCCGCGGAACACTTTCGCATTCCATTCGCGGTTGTTTTCGAACGTCGCATAAACCGTGGCGGTTTTTCCTCTGTTTAGCCGCAAAATGTTTTCAATGTACGACTCTTCAATCGGCAACATCCCCGGAATCGAGGGGCCTGCGGTGGCAGGGGCGGCGGCGGTGGTCGGTGTCGGCATTGACGTTGGTGCAGTAGTCATCGGCATCATCGTTGGAGCGGCCGCTTGTGGATAATAATACGGATACGTTGTAGGATAATACGGCTGTGAGTACGGGTAACCGTAAGGATAGGATGCATACGGTTGTTGCCGTTCTTGATCGAACGGCGCATAATAAAACGGTTGTTGCTCCTCGTCAAGCGGATAGAAGTTGTTTTCTGTATGGTTAGACATAAAAAAACCTCCTCTATAAAAATGTTAATAAACACGTGGGCAGTCGGATTGGCTCGGTGCAAAAAAGCAGTGCGATTTGTAGCGGCCGGAGTTCCATTGGTTAAACCATTGTGGCGGGCACGATTGGCCTTCAGGTGGTCTAAAAAACCAAAGTGAATTTGTCGCCGGATGGTAGCGCCAACCGCGGATGACTTGACGGGCCAAGCCGATATCTACTTCGCGTGCCCGTTGGTAAAAATATCCCTTTTGTACCGCTTCAAAACCGCCTGGGCTCTGAAATACCATTTGCCGGATTGAACGGAGACCGCGGAAATCGAGACAATCGGCAATAACGCGGTTAATGCCGACATTGCCGACCATCAGCATCCCAAGCCGCCCGTCTCCTTCCGCTTCGGCCCGCATCAGCCGGGCTAACAGCTTCACGTCTTCTTCTGTATGGGCTACAACAGCCATATCGTCACCTCGGTCGTTATCAATTTCGACAGTAATAGGCTATTGATGGAGAAAGAAAATGGTGACAGACGGACAGACTGTTTCCAAAGGGAATTTCTGATTTTATATGTATGGGGAAACCAAGCCTCATATGACAGAAAACCATATGGTTGTCCAAAACAGCGGGGAAGCAAGGCAGGGACTGACGGAAAAAGCCGTCGATCCTTCGTTGTGTGTACAAGATATAGAGCGAAGAATCCGTTGGATGTGGTAATAAAAAGGTGTCTCATGCTTTTGAGACACCCTCATTGCTGTTAAATATGGAAGAAGGTCGGTACGTTTTCAGCCGCTAGGCGGTTGCCGACGAAAAACGAACCAAACTCGCCAAAGCGAGCGCTCACTTCATCGAAGCGCATTTCATAAACAAGTTTTTTGAACTGGAGGGCATCATCGGAAAACAAGGTGACACCCCATTCAAAATCGTCCAAACCGACAGAGCCGGTAATGATTTGCGTCACTTTGCCGGCGTATTTTCGACCGGTCATGCCGTGAGCGCGCATGAGCTCGCGCCGCTGTTCCATCGACAACATGTACCAGTTGTCATCGCCTTGGCGCCGCTTATCCATCGGGTAGAAGCAAATGTAGTTCGTTTTCGGCAAAATCGGGTACAAGCGGCGGCGCACTTCCGGAATTTGATACGGATCTTCGTTGCCGGACGCTAGATAGTTGCTCAATTCGACGACCGAGACGTACGAATACGCCGGCAGCAAATACTCGGCAAGTTTCGTTTTATTGAGCGCCGTTTCAATCTCATGAAGCTCATCGAGCGTCGGGCGCAAAATCATAAACAAAATGTCCGCTTTCTGCCCGACGATCGTGTAAATCGCATGGCTGCCTTGCTGTTCGCTTTCGGTCGTTTCCCATTTGTCGACGAGCGCCAAAAACTCGTCAATCGCTGCTTGACGTTCTTCGTTTGGCAACATTTTCCACGCGCTCCAGTCGATCGTACGGAAATCATGCAAACAATACCAACCGTCTAACGTTTGGGCCGCTTCACTCATCATCGTCACTCCTTATCGGTCAATAGTACAGTATTACTATACCATAGTTTGCCCAAAAAAGCGGACATCGGTGCACAGGGCAAAAGTAGACTGAATTGTGCCAAAAGGTGAATTATTTGTTGGAAGGGCTTACTATGATTGCGTTTCGCATATAAAGAGGTATGCTTAATGGTAGAGGAAGGTTGGTGTGTCCCGCAGGGAAAACGTCAACCGATCATAAAGGAGGCATGAATCGTGGCAAACGATTTATTTACAGCATTAAAGGAGAAAGTGGTTGGCACCGGACGGAAAATTGTATTTCCGGAAGGAACGGATGACCGCATTTTGACGGCGGCAAGCCGATTGGCGGCAGAACAAGTGCTTCTGCCGATCGTTCTTGGCGATGAACAAGCGATCAAAGCGAGAGCAGCGGAGCTTGGCTTACCTTTTGACGGAGTGGACATCATCAATCCACGCGACTATGAGGAGTTTGATCAGCTCGTTTCCGCTTTCGTTGAGCGCCGTAAAGGGAAAGTGACGGAAGAAGCAGCACGCAAACTGTTGTTGGATGAAAACTATTTCGGTACGATGCTTGTCTATACAGGCGCAGCGGACGGTCTCGTAAGCGGGGCGGCTCACTCGACAGCCGATACGGTGCGCCCGGCTTTGCAAATTATTAAGACGAAACCGGGAGTCCGCAAAACGTCCGGCGTTTTCATTATGGTGCGCGGCGAGGAGAAGTATGTGTTTGCCGACTGCGCCATCAACATTGCCCCTGACAGCCAAGATTTGGCCGAAATTGCGATCGAGAGCGCCCGGACGGCTGCTATGTTCGGCCTCCATCCGCGCGTGGCCATGCTTAGCTTTTCGACGAAAGGCTCGGCTTCGTCGCCGGAAACGGAAAAAGTCGCAGAGGCTGTGCGATTGGCGAAGGAAATGGCTCCTGACCTCGTTCTTGACGGCGAGTTTCAATTTGACGCGGCGTTCGTGCCAGAAGTAGCGAAAAAGAAAGCGCCGGATTCGGTCATTCAAGGCGATGCAAACGTCTTTATTTTCCCGAGCCTCGAGGCAGGCAACATCGGCTACAAAATCGCCCAACGCCTCGGCGGCTTTGAAGCGGTCGGCCCGATTTTGCAAGGGCTGAACAAGCCGGTAAACGACTTATCACGCGGCTGCAGCGCAGAAGATGCCTATAAGCTCGCCTTGATTACGGCAGCTCAATCATTATAGGACGATGCTTTCGTGAACAGCTATGCATCGGTGCGTCCAGCCCTTTAAAAACAGTGGTTATTGGAGCGCACGGTTTCACGCATGCGAGAAAAGCAAGCCAAAAAGGTGTCCCGACAACGCGGGGCACCTTTTTTCGATGTTCGGCGGTGAAGTATTCTCCACGTTTTCTCGCATTGTGCGTTCCATTCCCAGTCATTTTTACTCCATCATTTTTCGTTATGCCGCAGTGAACGGGGACGAGATAAGAGGCATCCGCTTTGGTTATGTTATAATCATAATCAAAAAACGGATGAAGAATAAGGAGCTAGCAGCTAATGATGAACGAATTGTTGCAGCAACGAAAATGGCGAGTGATTGATCAATCGCATTTCGGCTCGTTATTTGACGCAAAACAGTCGTTTGCGACTGATGATACGCTATGCACCGCGGTCGGTACCGGGCGGTCTGATGCCGTCGTCCGCACATGGGTGCATGAGAATACCGTCGTTTTAGGCGCCGCGGATACAAAACTTCCGTATATTGATGAGGCCGTTGCGTTTTTGCGCCAGCGAGGGTACCGTGTCGTCGTGCGTAATTCCGGTGGATTGGCTGTCGTTCTTGACAGCGGGGTGCTGAACATATCACTTATTTTTCCAGAAACGAAAAAACACATGATTGCCATCGAACAGGGATATGAAGCGATGTACGCGCTCATTGCAGCCATGCTTGCCCCCTACGGCGCCAACATCGAAGCGGGAGAAGTTGTTGGCTCGTACTGCCCAGGCAGCTATGACTTAAGCATCGGCGGGAAAAAATTCGCTGGCATTTCACAGCGGCGCGTGCGCGGTGGAGTCGCGGTACAAATTTATCTTTGCGTCACCGGCAGCGGAGCTGAACGAGCTGAGCTCATCCGCTGCTTTTACGAGCTCGGTCGGCAAGGGAAAGAAACGAAATTTACCTATCCTGATGTCGTCCCAGGAGTGATGGCATCACTTTCTGAACTCATCGGCCGCGAGTTGTCGGTTGACGAGCTGTTGGTTGCCCTTTGGCGCACGCTTCAATCGTTTGGCGGTGCTTTGTATTCGTCCGCCCTCGATGGTGAGGAATGGGAATGGTATGAACAATATTGGGCACGCATCGTCGAACGGAACGCCAACGTATCCATCACAGAACCGAGTGAAGGCATCAAACGGTAACATTCATTTTGCTTCGGATGAATGAGGCCGACTTGCCAGCTATCGAGAAGATCGCCGTTTTCCGACGAAAGAAAAGGATGCCGCAGTTCTCCATCGGCATCCTGTTTCGTTACTCGGCGATTTTCTCTAAGTTTCCATTGGGGTCCATGCGGAAGGTCAGACCTCGCTCCTCTTCCTCTTTTAACACCATTTTGCGTGCTCGATTAATGATTTTGACAAGTGTCTCAAAATCTTCTTGGACAGTCGACGAGTTTTCTTCTAATTTCGCAACCTGTTCCTCTAGTTCCTTATTTTTTTGCTTTAATTCTTCAATTTCGCGGCGCAGCCGTTCATTTTCTTTGATCAGTGTTTCCCGTTTCTGTTCGTGCGATTGGAACGTTTTCAAAAAGGCGATTACTTGATCAAGTGTGACTGATTGAGGCTGCGGTGCTGGAATGACGGCCGGCAACTGCATGATGTCGCCGAGCTCCTCTAATGACGGCATCGGTGGTTCATACAGACGGCGCTTTCTAGCACCGCCTTGTTTGGCAAGCAGACGCTGTCGTTCTTTTCGTTGCTTTTTCGCTAGCTGGAGTGCTTCTTCATACCGATGGCGGACGACCGCGTTCCAACGGAACCCGCAGGCGGCCGACGTCCGGTTTAATTTGTCACCAACTTCTTCAAATGCGTTCAGCTGGGTGCTTCCTTCGCGTACATGGCGAAGCACGGTTTCCGCTAACAACAAATCGTCTTCTTCCGTCCAAGCATCTTGTCGTTGCTTCATCATTCCCCACTCCTTTTTCGTTTCTAGTAAAAGGATGGGCAAAAAGAAACAAATTTATACGTTGCAAGTTTACAGGATTGGCAAATTGCAAGAATGAAAGCCGCCCGCTTGCAATTTTCCTGCGAAAGCGGTAGAATACACAAAGCAAACGCTGTGGAAAGGGATGACAAGTGATGGCAAATGAGTTTCGCGTTTGCGACGACTGCAAGGCACCGAACTTAAAGACGTTGCTTCCGCGCCTGAAAAAGCTCGATCCGGATGCGGTCATTAAAATCGGTTGCCAGTCATATTGCGGTCCGGGGCGGAAAAAAACGTTCGCCTTCGTCAATAATCGCCCAGTAGCGGCGCTGACGGAAGACGAACTGATCGATAAAATTGCCGAAAGACTGAAAAGCCGCTAATTGATCACCTTCTTTGCCGAAAGAAGGTGATTTTTTGTTTTTTCCGTCAATAATGGAGATAGACGGAGAAAAAAGTCAACTATTTCTTTGCATCTCGAAACGGCGTATAATAGATGTATGTTGGAAACGGAAGAGGAGGGCACTATGTATCCCGGCGGGCAGCTTCATGAAGAAAAAGTGTTTAAAGATCCGGTGCATCGATACATACACGTTCGTGACAAGGTGATTTGGGATTTAATCGGCACAAAAGAGTTTCAGCGCCTGCGCCGCATTAAACAGCTCGGCACGACCTATTTGACGTTTCACGGCGCCGAACATAGCCGATTCAACCACTCGCTCGGCGTTTATGAAATCATCCGCCGCATTCTTGATGACGTCTTTGTCGGCCGCGAGCATTGGGATCATAGCGAACGCCTCCTTTGTCTATGTGCGGCGCTCTTGCACGATTTAGGGCACGGCCCGTTTTCCCATTCGTTTGAAAAAGTGTTTCATTTAGACCATGAAGATTTCACTCGAGCTATTATTGTAGGCGATACGGAAGTGAACGCTGCCTTACGTGCCATCGATAGCGATTTTCCGCAAAAGGTAGCCGAAGTGATCGCCAAAACATATCCAAATAAACTCGTTGTCAGCTTGATTTCGAGTCAAATTGACGCCGATCGGATGGACTATTTATTGCGCGACGCATACTACACCGGCGTCAGCTACGGCTATTTTGACATGGAGCGCATTTTGCGTGTTATGCGCCCGCGTGAAGACCAAGTCGTCATTAAGCGGAGCGGCATGCACGCGGTTGAGGATTACATTATGAGCCGCTATCAAATGTATTGGCAAGTGTATTTCCATCCGGTGACACGCAGCGCTGAAGTCATTTTGACAAAAATTTTGCATCGGGCGAAAAAGCTGTACGAAGACGGCTACTCGTTTCAAACGAAACCCGTTCATTTTTTGTCGTTTTTTGAGGGGAACGTAACGCTTGACGATTACTTGGCGCTCGATGAGGCGGTCATATTGTTTTACTTCCAGCAATGGCAGCACGAACGGGACCCGATTTTAAGCGATTTATGTCAACGATTTGTCCACCGACGTCTGTTTAAATATACCGAATTTCATCCAACGAACGAGCAGATGACAAAGCTGATCGAGCTGACTAACTTATTTAAAAAAGCAGGCATCGACCCGGACTATTATTTAGTCGTCGACTCATCGTCCGACTTGCCGTACGATTTTTACCGGCCGGGTGAGGAAGGCGAGCGCCTGCCGATTTATTTGTTGATGCCAAATGGGGAATTGCGCGAGCTGTCGCGCGAATCGGTGTTGGTCGACGCCATTTCCGGCAAGCGGCGCACCGACCATAAGTTATATTTTCCGGCTGACTTTCTCTATGACTTATCAACGAAGCGGACAGTGAAGAAAAAGATTATGGAAATTTTAAAGGGTTAGGAGATGACGGAGAGTGCTCACGGAGCATGCGAAAGTGATGAAGGCATTGGCGGCCGCCGGGGAAATTACCGGTCGTAAAAAGCTGCAAAAAATGATTTACATCGCAAAAAAGCTCGACTTTCCGTTTTACGAGAAGTTCGACTTCCATTTTTACGGCCCGTATTCTGAAGAATTGACATGCCGTGTCGAGGAGTTATGCGCGCTCGGTTTTTTGCATGAGACAAAAGAGAAAAAAAGCGGCTATGTGCAATATCGCTATACGCTCACCGAAGCGGGTGAGCAGTTTTTGCGCCATTACGACTGGGGCATGCCGGGCCTTGACGAATGCATGCAAGTGATGAATGAACAAAACGCGCGCTTTTTGGAGCTTGTCGCCACGGTGCTCTATTTTGAACATTTACCAAAAGACGAAGTGAAAGAAAAAATCGCTCTGTTAAAAAGCAAACAACGCTATACGGATGAGGAAATTGAGGAAGCGTACGAATACATTGAGATGCTCCGCAGCCAATGCAATAAAAAAGCCCGCGTATAAGCGGGCTTTTTTACGGTTGAAAACCGATGTGGCCAATGGTCGTGTGACTTCCTATATCAGTGTGGCAAAAACGCCAGCTGCAAAAAGAACAGCACGGCAAGCACATACAACAGCGGAGGCACGTCGCGCCAGCGGCCGCGGGCAATTTTTAAGAGCGGGTACGAAATGAAGCCGAGCGCGATGCCGGTCGCGATGCTGGAAGTGAGCGGCATGCTTAAGATGATGAGAAATGCCGGGAACGCCTCGTCGAGTTCATGCCATGAAATATGGGCGATGTTGCTGATCATCAAGCTGCCGACGATAATGAGCGCCGGAGCAGTGATGGCGGATAACCCAGCGACCGCGCCCACTAGCGGGCTGAAAAAGGCGGCGATGATAAACAGTACGGCGACAGTGAGCGCTGTCCATCCGGTCCGTCCGCCGGCAGCGACACCGGTGGACGACTCGATGTACGCTGATGTTGGGCTTGTCCCAAACATGGCTCCGACCGTAGTCGCGACTGAGTCAGCTAAGAGCGCTTCGCGGGCGCGCGGCAGCGTGTTCCCTTTCATCAGTCCTGCTTGTTGGGCGACGCCGATCATTGTGCCAGTCGTGTCAAACAGCGTGACAAGCAAAAAGGAAAAGACGACGGCATACAAATGATGGCTGATGACGTCACCAACGGCCGCAAACGGATTGGCAACGACAACCCCATCCGGCAACGACGGCAACGACATGATTCCTTCGTCAAATTTCAATTGACCGGTCGCGTAGGCAATCACCCCGGTGATAATCATGCCGTAAAAGAGCGCGCCGTTGACGCGACGTATCATAAGAACGAGCGTTACGGCGAGGCCAATCAGCGTCAACATAGCTGATGGAGCATGCAAATCGCCGAGCGCTACTAAGTTTTGTGGGTGGGATTGGATGATCCCGGTTAGCCGCAAGCCGATAAAGGCGATAAACAGGCCAATGCCGGCGGTGATGCCATGTTTTAAGCTGTCAGGGATCACTTCGATTAGTTTGCTGCGCAATGGGGTGAGTGACAGCAGCAAAAACAGTAACCCCGCGACAAACACAGCGGAAAACGCGGTTTCGTACGAAATGTTGCCGTGCGAACCGACGACCGAATAGGCGAAATAGGCGTTGAGTCCCATGCCGGGAGCGATAGCGATCGGATAGTTGGCAAAAATGGCCATCCAAAGCGTGCCAACCACGGTGGCGATGACGGTCGCAGTGAACGCCTGTTCAAACGGGACACCGGCGTCCGACAAGATAACCGGATTGACCACAATGATGTATACCATCGTTAAAAACGTCGTCAAACCAGCGAAAAATTCCGTTTTGCGATCGGTAGTGTTGTTCGGAAAACGAATCATTGGCAACCTCCTAAAAACGAACAATATTACAAACAAATATAATAATATTCGTTTTTTCTTCAAAAAGCAACGGGAGCGCCCTAAGCGCCCCCGTCTCTCCTTTACTCCGCGTCGCTCAGCCGTTTTCCGGCGACGGCGTAATGATCTTTCGTCATTTCTTCAATGAAAACGACGACGTTCTCTTTTTTCGCCCCTGTTGTTTCCACAACCGCGTCAGTCACTTTTTCAACGAGCGCTTTCTTTTGCTCGTCTGTGCGGCCGGCGAGCATTTTGATCGTTACATACGGCATCGTGATTCCCCCATTTCATTGTCGAGTGCTGTCGCGCTTATTATACCATGGAACAGTAAAGTTCAATCCACTTTTAGCGGTAAATCATGTATACTAAGGATAGTGAATACAGGGGAAAAGGAGTTAATCAAGTGGAACGTATTTTGCCGTATTCGTTAAGTGAAATTCCGTACGTATTGTTAACGCTGGCGCTAGCGTTTTCCGTGCATGAGTTTGCCCATGCGTACGTCGCCTACAAGTTCGGCGATCCGACCGCCAAAAATCAAGGGCGGTTGACATTATCGCCGTTTGCTCATTTGGATTTATTTGGCACGCTGCTTATTTTCTTAGCCGGTTTCGGCTGGGCGCGGCCGGTGCCGGTCAACCGTTTCCATTTTAAAAACCCGCGTCTAGCTGGCATTCTCGTGTCGGTCGCCGGGCCGCTAAGCAACCTTTTGCTTGCTGGACTTGGGTTTATCGTTTGGTATGCGATGATCGATTTCGGCATTATGAGGGCGCTGCCTAATTGGTTTGCGGCCGGGTTTGATATGTTTTTCCAAATTTTTATCGGCTTGAACACCGTCTTGTTTGTGTTTAATTTATTGCCGTTTCCGCCGCTTGATGGGTATCGTATCATTGAAGACATCGCTCCGGATGGGCTGCGAGCGAAAATGACGCAATGGGAAAACTACGGGGCGCTCATTTTTCTCATTCTCGTGCTGACACCGCTTGATCGGTACACGATTGAGCCGGTGTTTCAAGTGGCGTTGCCGTTCGTGCTTGAACATTTGCAGGCGTTTGCTGCCAACTTGTTTATGTAGGAAGGAGGAAGAAGCGAATGGAGCAAAAAAAGAAGAAAAATATCGGCTTTAACATTATTAAAGACGATCCGACCGATGGACATCGCGGTTTTGGTGCCGGGGCGATCAGCTTGGAAAACGTCTCGCCCGTCATCATTGATGTCGAAGCGGGTGAAGCATTCGTTGATATGGGAGCGATGCACGCACGCAGCGCTGTCGAGCGGGGCATTAAATTTTTGCCCGACCGTTCCGCCGTGCCGAACGGCAAGCCGTACTGGATCGTTTGGGTAACGGTTGAGCGTGGCGAGGACGGCCCGTATTATGCTGGGGTAACGGCGTGTGAAATGACGGTCGACCGTGAGGCGCGCCGCGGCTATAAGTTGTTGCCCGAGCATGTCAACCGTTTGGATAAATCACTAAAGCGGCACATCATCGTCGACCATATGGACGACAAATCGAAGCAAGTGCTCGCTGACTTTTTGAAAGGGCATGACATCGACATGTGGAACCGTTCGAGTGATGAGCTGAAAAAAGGGCTCGAAGGCGAATTGTGACGGTTTTGTGAACATGTTAGCGGAAGGACTTGTTATTGCCTAGAAAAAGGGATAAACTAAACCTACATGTATAACACAGGAAAACTAGGACAAGAAAATCCCCCGCACATATGTGCGGGGGGTTTTCTTTAAAACCATGGGAACCATTTCTCAAACCAGCTTTTTTCGTCCTCTTTTTTCTTCGTTTTCTTCTCCAAATGATCCGTGCAATAGTCGGTCGGTTCTGTGCCAATGAGATAATACGTTTTTCGTTTCACCGGACAAGCATCGGTGGCCAGCTTTCCGTTTTGCGGATCGATGTAGACGCCGATGACACCTTTTGTCGGTTTAAACGATTTTTTCGGCTTGTCAGCGAGACTTTGTTCCATAAAGCGGACCCATATTTGCTTCGCATACTGTTTTTCATCAAAACGGCTGATCGTTTCCCCACGGTCGTAACCGGTCCAGACGCCAGCAACCAACTGCGGGGTAAAGCCAATCATCCAGCTGTCCGTTTTCGTCGTTCCGGATTTTCCGGCATAAGGACGCGTTATTTCATCGATGATTGATTGTCCAGTGACGGTCGTATAGCCGTTCAGCTTCGGGTCGAACATCCCGGTCATTAAATGCGCCGTCACAAACGCGGCATCGCGGTCGATCACTTGTTGGGTTGACGGCTGATGCTCGTATAACACGTTTCCGTTCGCATCGATGACTTTTTTAATAAACACCGGCTCCGTTTTTTTGCCGTAGTTGGCGATCGTGCTGTACGCCGCGACCATATCGATCATTTTCACTGGCGATGTGCCGAGGGCTAGCGATGGCACGGCTTTTAATTTGCTTGTAATGCCGAGCGTTTTCGCCGTTTCGATCAGTTTGTCGGCGCCGATAAACTTCAGTGTTTTTACCGCAAAGACGTTGTCCGATACGGCAAGCGCTTGGGCGAGCGTAATCGGGCCGTTTGCGTAGTAATCATTGTAGTTATGAGGCGTATACGTCGCCCGGCCGTCGTCAAACGTAAACGTCGTCAGTTCGCTGCGCAATGGGGTCGACGGGGTGAATCCATGTTCGATGGCCGCGTAGTACAAAAATGGTTTGAACGTCGAGCCTGGCTGGCGTTCCGCCTGTACGGCGCGATTGAATGGGCTTTCGTTGTAGTCGCGTCCGCCGATGAGCGCTTTTACTTCCCCGGTGCGCGGATCCATGGCCAATAACGCTGCTTGGATGGCGGAAGAGGGACGGATCACCTGTTCAAGTTGCTCTTCGGCGATTTGCTGCATGCGCCGGTCGAGCGTCGTGTAGACGCGCAGTCCGCCGAGCTCGATCGTGCGCTCGTCAAGGCCGAGTTTCGTGCGCAACTGCTGTTTGACGACGTCTTGAAAATATGGAGCGATAGGCCGCTCTTTCTCGCGGTGCTGCACGTAGACGAGCTTGTCGCGGTACGCCTGTTCCGCCTCCTGGCGGCTGATGTAGCCCGCTTCCACCATCGAGAGGAGGACGATTTTTTGCCGCGTTTTCGCCCGCTCTTCGTTGATGAGCGGCGAATAATAGTGCGGTCCTTTTGGGATGCCGGCTAGCATCGCTGCTTCGCTGATCGTCAGCTCATCGGCGTGCTTGCCGAAATAATAGCGCGCCGCTGCCTCGATACCGTAAACCCCATGTCCATAGTAAATCGTGTTTAAATAGCCTTCCAAAATTTGTTCTTTGCTGTAGTTGGCTTCAAGTCGGATGGTATAGAGCGCCTCTTGAATTTTTCGCGACCATGTTTTCTCGTGCGTCAAAAATAAGTTGCGCGCATATTGCTGGGTGATCGTGCTTGCTCCTTCGACTTTGGCCATCGCCTGCACATTGGCGACGACGGCGCCGGCAATTCGTTTCAAATCAAATCCATGGTGTTCGTAAAACTTTCGGTCTTCGACGGCGATCGTCGCTTCAATGACGTGCGGGGAAATGTCATCAAGACGAACCCAGTAGCGCTTCTGTCCATAATTGCTTTCCCCGATTTTGCTGCCATCATCTGCATAAAAAACCGTCGTTTGCGGCACAGCGACCGGTGGGGCGCCTCCGATTTTCGCAAACAAAATAAAACTCCCGAGGGCAGCGAAAGCAAAGATTGTGAGAAAACAGCCAATAAAGACGGCGGCGCGCACATATTTCCACGTGCCGCGAAAACGACTGCCCGGGATCGGTTCCATTGCGCATCCCCCCAATGGTTTTAGCGGTAATTAGGACGGATGACTGCCCCAAAATCGCCTTATGTTGCCTCCGTCCCCATATCTCAGTCAGGCGATTTCTGCTTTCTTACTAGTATGAAAAAAATTTTTTTATTTTAAACTTGTTCCCCTTGCATTTTTGCTAGATTGCTCTATACTTTTTCATGTTTAGTTTTTCGTTGGTGAGGGAAACTTTGATAGTAAGCAACGCTCGGAGAAAGGATGTTACCGACATGGAACTATGGTTTACTGAAAAGCAGACAGAACATTTTGGCATCACTGCACGCATTATCCGCACTTTACATACAGAACAAACGCCGTTTCAAAAACTTGATATGGTCGAAACGGCAGAGTTCGGTAATATGCTCATTTTAGACGGCATGGTGATGACGACGCAAAAAGATGAATTTGTCTACCATGAGATGGTTGCTCATGTGCCGTTGTTTACCCATCCAAATCCGGAAAACGTGCTTGTCGTTGGCGGTGGCGACGGCGGCGTAATCCGCGAAGTGTTGAAACACCCGAGCGTCAAAAAAGCGACGCTTGTCGAAATTGACGGCAAAGTGATCGAGTGCTCGAAAAAGTATTTGCCGGAAATCGCTGGCCAACTTGACGATCCGCGCGTCGAAGTGAAAGTCGATGACGGGTTTATGCATATCGCCCAAAGTGAAAACGAGTATGACGTCATTATGGTTGACTCGACCGAACCGGTCGGACCGGCGGTGAACTTGTTTACAAAAGGGTTTTACGCCGGCATTGCGAAAGCGTTGAAAGAAGACGGTATTTTCGTCGCCCAAACGGACAACCCTTGGTTTAAAGCGGATCTGATTCGCAATGTTTACCGTGATGTGAAGGAAATTTTCCCGGTCACGCGCCTATATACGGCGAACATTCCAACCTACCCAAGCGGGCTGTGGACGTTTACGCTCGGCTCGAAAAAATACGATCCGCTCGCGGTAAGCGATGACCGGTTCCACGACATCGATACAAAATATTACACAAAAGAACTGCATAAAGCATGCTTCGTATTGCCGAAATTTGTCGCGGACTTGGTGAAATAAGGGGAGGGGCAAATTGATGCGGTTTGATGAGGCCTATTCTGGCAACGTGTTTATTGGTAGCCACCCGAACTTTGAAGAAAGCGAGGCAGTCATTTACGGGATGCCGATGGATTGGACGGTTAGCTACCGGCCCGGTTCGCGATTCGGCCCGGCCCGCATCCGTGAAGTGTCGATCGGGCTGGAAGAATATAGCCCGTATTTAGATCGGGAGCTCGGTGACATTCGTTATTTTGACGCCGGTGATATTCCGCTGCCGTTCGGCAACGCTGCTCGCAGCTTGGAGCTGATTGAACAGTTTGTGAAAAAAGTGCTGGACGCCGGTAAGTTTCCGCTAGGCCTTGGCGGCGAACATCTCGTCTCTTGGCCGGTCATTAAAGCGGTGCACGAATATTATCCAGACTTGGCCGTCATTCATATGGATGCCCATACCGACTTGCGCGAACATTATGAAGGTGAGCCGTTGTCGCATGCGACGCCGATTCGCAAAGTTGCCGATCTCATCGGCCCGACAAACGTCTTTTCATTCGGCATCCGTTCCGGCATGAAAGAAGAGTTCGAATGGGCGAAACAAAACGGCATGTACATCGCCAAGTTTGACGTACTTGAGCCGCTTCGCTCCGTGCTGCCGAAGCTCGCTGGTCGTCCAGTGTATGTGACGATTGACATCGATGTGCTTGACCCGGCTCATGCCCCTGGTACGGGGACGGTCGACGCCGGCGGCATTACGTCGAAAGAGTTGTTAGCGGCGATCCATGAAATCGCCCGTTCCGATGTCCGCGTCGTTGGTGCCGATCTGGTCGAAGTCGCGCCGGTTTACGACCATTCGGAACAGACCGCGAACACAGCGAGCAAGCTTGTTCGCGAAATGTTGCTTGGCTGGGTGGCAAAGTGAACATAGGGAAAAGCGCCTAAATCGCGAACGTGCGAGGGCGCTTTTTTTATGTAGTAGGAGAAAGGTTGCGGGAATATATACACACCTTATGGAATAATATGCAATGTATTTATCATTCAAAGGGGGAGGAGACAGAAGTGGGCGTCAAACTGATCAAAATTTCCGTTGTGTACTTCGTCATCGGCGTCTGTATTGGGCTTGGTATGTCGATGACCCATTCGTTTGTGCTCACACCAGTTCACGCCCATATTAACTTGCTAGGTTGGACAGCTTTGACGCTCGCGGGCATTATCTACCATTTATTCCCGCAGGCAGCAGCGACAAAATGGGCGAAACTCCATTTTTGGCTGCACAATATTGGCTTGCCGCTCATGATGGTCGGTGTGATTTTTGTCGTGTACGGCTATGAAGCGTTCGTGCTAGCAACAGCCATTGGCGGAGTACTTGTCACCCTTGGTGTCATTTCCTTCGCTATTGCTGTGCTGCAAAATGTTCGCGTCTCATCGTTAACCTAAGAGAACCAGGCTCAAAGCGTTTGCTTTGGGCCTTCTCTTTTTCTCGACCCCTTGAATCAGGCGGAACAGTTCTTTATACTTATTGTTATGACTGTGTTCGCAAAGGTGTGTTCGTAAAACATGAACGAAACAAACGGCATTCCGGTGCGGCTCCGTCAAGTGGCTGTTATCCGCGACGGTGCGCACGAAGAGACGATCGCGCTTGAATTGGACGGCATCTATTACATAAAAGGAGAAACGATGTATTTGCGGTTTGCCGAGGAAAACGAACTCGGGCGGGTGAACAACGTGGTGAAAATCGCACCTGATGAGGTGACCGTTCTTCGCTCCGGGGCGGTTGAGATGCGGCAAACGTTCCGATGTCAGCAAGAAATGCCGGGCCATTACAAAACGATGTTCGGGCGGTGGTCGCTAGCGACCAAAACGGATGTGATCGAGTTCCGGTATGACGAGAGACGGAAACAAGGACAGCTCTTTCTCTCGTATGAACTGATGCTAGAGCATGAGCGGAGCGGGCGCCGTACGTTGACGTTAACATTTAAGGGGGTATAAGCCGATGAACATTGTCGGACAAATGAAAGAACAGCTGAAAGAGGAAATTCGCCAGGCGGTGGGAAAAGCCGGACTGGTGGCGGCTGAGGAGCTGCCAGAAGTATTGCTTGAGGTGCCGCGCGAAAAGGCTCATGGCGATTATTCGACGAATATCGCCATGCAGCTCGCCCGCATCGCGAAAAAGCCACCGCGGGCAATCGCCGAAGCCATCGTTGAAAAGTTTGACGCCGAGCGTGTTTCGGTGGCGCGCATCGAGGTAGCCGGCCCAGGGTTTATTAACTTTTACATGGACAATCGCTATTTGACAGCGGTTGTGCCGGCGATTTTGCAAGCGGGCCAAGCGTATGGCGAGTCGAATGTCGGCAAAGGGGAAAAAGTGCAAGTCGAGTTCGTCTCGGCTAACCCGACCGGCAACTTGCATTTAGGTCATGCTCGCGGTGCGGCGGTTGGCGATTCACTTAGCAATATTTTGGCGAAAGCCGGATTCGATGTGACGCGTGAATATTACATTAATGATGCCGGCAAACAAATTTATAACTTGGCGAAATCAGTCGAAGCCCGCTATTTCCAAGCGCTCGGTACCGATATGCCGCTGCCGGAGGACGGCTATTACGGTGACGACATCGTGGAAATCGGCAAAAAGCTCGCCGATGAATATGGCGATCGGTTCGTCCATGTGGACGAAGAAGAACGACTCGCCTTTTTCCGCGAATACGGCCTCCGTTATGAGCTCGACAAAATTAAAAACGATTTGGCTGCCTTCCGCGTTCCATTTGACGTTTGGTATTCGGAAACATCGCTTTATGAGAGCGGCAAAATCGATGAGGCGCTCTCAACGCTGCGTGAGCGCGGTTACATTTACGAACAGGACGGAGCCACATGGTTTCGTTCGACGGCGTTTGGCGATGACAAAGACCGTGTGTTAATCAAGCAAGACGGAACGTATACGTATTTGCTTCCGGACATCGCTTACCATCAAGATAAGCTGCGGCGTGGGTTCACGAAGCTAATCAACGTCTGGGGAGCGGATCATCATGGCTACATCCCGCGCATGAAAGCGGCGATCGCTGCGCTCGGCTACGATCCAGAAGCGCTCGAGGTCGAAATTATCCAAATGGTGAACTTATACCAAAACGGCGAGCGCGTCAAAATGAGCAAACGTACTGGCAAAGCGGTGACGATGCGCGAGCTGATGGAAGAAGTCGGCGTCGATGCTGTCCGCTACTTCTTCGCTATGCGTTCGGGCGATACGCATCTCGATTTTGATATGGACTTGGCTGTTGCCCAGTCGAATGAAAACCCGGTCTACTATGTCCAATATGCACATGCCCGCGTCTCAAGCATTCTCCGTCAAGCAAAAGAGCATCAACTGTCGTATGAAGGCGACGTCGATCTTCATCATCTCGTGGAAACAGAAAAAGAAATCGAGCTGCTCAAAGCGCTTGGCGACTTCCCGGACGTTGTCGCTGAGGCGGCCTTGAAACGGATGCCACATCGCGTCACCGCCTATGCGTTTGATTTGGCGTCGGCGCTCCACAGCTTTTACAATGCGGAAAAAGTGCTTGACCTAGACCAGATCGAAAAAACGAAAGCTCGTCTCGCGCTTGTCAAGGCGGTGCAAATCACGCTGCAAAACGCTCTAGCGTTAATCGGCGTCTCAGCGCCGGAACAAATGTAAACGAATGAGGGAGCGATTGCTCCCTCTTTTGTTTGGGCATGCTAAAGGAAAACAACGGTGGAGGATCAACAAGTGAAAGAAGTCGTACTCGCACTTATCACCGGTATGGTTGTCGGTTTTTTGTTTACGCTGTTTCGTTTGCCGATTCCCGCTCCCCCAGCGTTGGCCGGCGTTGCTGGCATCGTTGGCGTGTATCTCGGCATGCGGCTGTTTCAATGGCTGTCGTTGTTATGGAAGTGAACGATGGCTTAATGGCAAGCTGATCAAAATGGTTCAATCGTCCTCGGCTGGTGCAGTTTTGGCGATATGAGGTCGCCATGGGCGCCGGCCGATTTTTTGTTTCTTCCTTTGCTTTGGTGTTTCTTCCATCTGCTCCCTGCCGAAAACATACGTGCTATAGCCAAGCGGAAATGAGCTGGGAAATCGACTCTTTGCCGCGGTCAAGGAGCGAACGGTTCCGCCAAAAATCGAGCGTCAGCGGCTCCGAGCGCGTCAAATCGCGTTCGATCGCCTGTTTGACGAGCCGTGTAAATGCGCGATCAAACACGTAGCAGTTGATTTCACCATTTAAGAACAAACTACGTCGGTCAAAATTCGCTGTGCCGACATCACACCATTCTTCGTCGATCACAATGGTTTTAGCATGGTAAAACCCTTGGTAAAAGCGGTAAACGCGCGCCCCGGCTTTCAGCATGCGATAAAAATACGGATAGGCGGCTTCTCTCACAAATAAATGATCCGCTTTCAGCGGCACAAGCACGGTGACGCGCACCCCGCGCTTGAGTGCACGCATCAGTTCGTTAAACAGCGGCCGGCTCGGGATAAAGTATGGGGTACCGATCATAATTTCTTTTTTGGCATGGCGGATGGCATGGATATATTGTTCCTCAAGGGCGGAGCCATCGGTAGCGACCAATTGATGGCGAATGGCGCCAGCGGGAAGCTCCGGGAAATACCGGTGTTTGTCCGCCACCGTCTTGCTTGTCGCTTCTTCCCAATCATGCAAAAACTGTTCTTGCAAGTCATATACTCCTTCGCCGCTGATTTTTAGGTGATAGTCCCGCCATTCCCCGAAATTGGCGTCTTTCCCATTATATTCGCGGCCGATGTTATAGCCGCCGATGTAGCCGATCCGCCCATCGATGACCGTAATTTTTCGATGATTGCGGCGATTGAGGCGGTAAATCAAAAACGGAAAGCACGGCGGGCGGGTATAGGCGAACTCCACCCCGCTTGCCCTTAGTGAACGAATGAGCGCTTTCGGCAACCCGAGGCTACCCACCCAGTCGACCAACACCCGTACTTTCACTCCTTCGGCTGCTTTTTCTTTTAAAATTTGGAAAAACGGCGTGGTCGTTTCGTCACTTTTGATAATGTAAAACAGAATGTGAATATGGTCGCGAGCACGGTGCAGCTCGGCAAAATAGTCGGCAAATAAATGCCTGCCATTGACATAGAGCGCTATATCGCTTCTCCGTTCTGGATAGACGACTTTTTTGCGTCCGTTCCGGAAGGAGAGCTGACCAAGCTTGTCATCGAGATAAATGAGTACGAATATAATGGCAATCACAGCAATAACGACCATGCCTTCCCCTCCTGTGCGTCGCTTCAGTACTTATTAATGTATCCTACAACGCACAAAAATAGCAGAGCTGAAGCCGCCGATTCTCTCCCACCTTACCGAACAGGCGCCTAACCGATTCTTGTGAAAACCTAGTGTTTGATATCCTTTTGGCGGCTAAACGAAGCGCGAGCAGGAGCGGTTGTCTTGCCAACAAATATATGGGCCGTCTTCTCCACTTTTGTGCGAAAGGAGAAGCCTTCCTGACAGAAATGATAAAAAAGTTGTTGACTGAATGCTCATTCATTTGTAAAATAAACATAAATGGAAATTATGAAAATTTTCTTTGTTGCGGCAACAAATTCGCTGGAAAAGCGGGGGAAGGGGAGAGAAGATGAACGTTTTATTAACGGTGAATTTGCTCGCGTTTTTGTTTGTAACCGCTTACGCTATCTATTTGTTTGCGTATGTCGTAAAAACGCGGGCAATGTACATTAAACTCGGCAAAAAAGTCGAGTTTGACGAAAAAGTCAATGAGCGGCTGCGAAGCATTTGGGTCAACGTCTTCGGCCAGAAAAAGTTGCTCAAAGACAAAAAAAGCGGCTTGATCCATGTCATCTTTTTCTACGGCTTTATTCTCGTCCAATTTGGCGCGATCGATTTTATCATTAAAGGTCTTGTGCCAGGGGCGCACTTGCCGCTCGGGCCGCTGTATCCAGGGTTTACGTTTTTCCAAGAAATTGTCACCTTGCTCATTTTAATTGCGGTGCTTGCCGCCTTTTACCGTCGTTACATTGAAAAGCTCGTCCGCTTAAAGCGTGATTTCAAAGCCGGGCTTGTTCTCATTTTTATCGGTGGACTCATGTTGTCCGTTTTATTCGGCAACGGGATGAGCCGGATTTGGCACGGCGAAGAAGCTGCATGGAGCGAACCGGTTGCTTCGCTCATTGCCGGTGCGTTTTCGTGGATCGGGGAAACCGGGGCTGCGGTACTGTTTTTTGTCGCTTGGTGGGTGCATTTATTGATTTTGCTGACGTTCCTCGTGTACGTGCCGCAATCGAAGCACGCTCACTTGATCGCTGCACCAATCAACGTCTTTTTCAGCCGGCTGACGCGGCCGAAGCTTACGCCGATCAACTTTGAAGACGAAAGCCAAGAGTCATTTGGCGTTGGCAAAATTGAGGATTTTACGCAAAAGCAGTTGATTGACTTGTATGCTTGTGTCGAGTGTGGCCGCTGTACGAGCATGTGTCCAGCGACCGGCACAGGGAAAATGTTGTCGCCGATGGATTTGATTTTGAAGCTGCGCGACCACTTGACGGAAAAAGGAGCGGTCGTCACATCGCGTGCCCCGTGGGTGCCGACGTTCGCCTTCAAAAATACGAAAGGCAATCAGCTCGCATTCGCTGCGGCATCGGAGCAGGCAGCGACGATTGAAATGCCAAGCTTGATCGGTGACGTCATCACTGAAGAAGAAATTTGGGCTTGTACGACGTGTCGCAACTGTGAAGACCAATGCCCGGTCATGAACGAACACGTCGATAAAATTATTGACTTGCGCCGCTACCTCGTTTTGACTGAAGGGCGGATGAATCCAGACGCACAGCGGGCGATGACGAATATCGAGCGTCAAGGCAACCCGTGGGGGTTAAACCGGAAAGAGCGGGAAAACTGGCGCGAGTTGCGTGACGATGTCCACGTCCCAACGGTAAAAGAAGCGAAGAAGGCCGGGGAAGAGATCGAGTACTTGTTCTGGGTTGGTTCGATGGGTTCATACGACAGCCGCAGCCAAAAAATTGCCCTCGCCTTTGCTAAGCTGCTGAACGAAGCAGGTGTCAAGTTTGCGATTTTAGGTAACAAAGAGAAAAACTCGGGCGATACTCCGCGTCGGTTAGGAAACGAGTTTTTGTTCCAAGAATTAGCAAGTAACAACATCGCTGAGTTCGAAAAAGCGGGCGTCAACAAAATCGTCACGATCGACCCGCACGCTTACAATGCGTTTAAAAACGAATACCCGGACTTTGGACTCGAGGTCGAAGTGTACCACCATACCGAGCTGCTTGCCAAGCTCATCGAAGAAGGACGGCTTGTACCGAAATATCCGGTCCATGAACGCATTACGTTCCATGATTCGTGTTATTTAGGACGCTACAATGACGTCTATGACGCGCCACGGCAAATTTTGCGCGCCATCCCGGGTGTTGAACTCGTCGAAATGGAGCGCAACCGTGAACGCGGCATGTGCTGCGGCGCCGGCGGAGGTCTCATGTGGATGGAGGAGACAACCGGCAACCGGATCAACGTCGCTCGTACGGAACAGGCGCTTGCTGTCAATCCGACGGTCATCAGTTCCGGGTGTCCGTACTGCTTGACAATGTTGTCGGACGGTACGAAGGCGAAAGAGGTAGAAGACCGCGTCTCGACGTACGATGTCGCTGAACTATTGGCGAAATCAGTGTTTGGTGAGGAAAAAGAAGAAGCCGCATCATAAAATGGTTGCACAGACAATTTCTATTTTTTAAAATAGTAAGTACAATATTCTATTTGTGAAAGAGATGGTGTACGGTCGTACGCCTTCTCTTTCGCCTCGCCATCGAGCGAACGTTCAGTCTGTAATTTGTAATCGCTTTCTTATATGAAAAAGGGGGAGAGAAATGATGGGGAAAACGGTGATTGTTAACGGGGCGCGCACCCCGTTTGGAAAATTAGGCGGTGCTTTGCAAGCGTTATCAGCAGCTGAACTTGGTGGCATTGCTGTGAAAGAGGCGCTCGCCCGCGCCAACGTAAGCACAGAACAAGTTGATCATGTCATTTTGGGCACTGTTCTACAAGGTGGACAGGGGCAGCTTCCGTCGCGGCAGGCGATGCGCCATGCCGGTATTCCGTGGCACGTCCGCACTGAGACGGTGAATAAAGTGTGCGCATCCGGCATGCGTGCGGTAACACTCGCTGACCAGCTCATTCGTTTAGGTGACGCCGAGGTCGTCGTCGCCGGCGGGATGGAGTCGATGAGCAACGCACCGTACGTGTTGCCGAAAGCGCGCTGGGGGCTGCGGATGGGTGACAGCACGGTAAAAGATTTGATGGTATATGATGGCCTCACATGCAGCTTTACCGGCGTTCATATGGGCGTTTACGGCGGAAACTCGGCGCGTGAGCTTGGCATCACCCGAGAGGCGCAAGACGAGTGGGCATACCGCAGCCATATTCGCGCCATCGCCGCCATCGAAGCGGGCCGCCTCGCTGAAGAAATCGTTCCGGTGACAATCCCGCAACGTAAAGGCGCCCCTCTTGTCGTTGAACATGACGAGGCGCCGCGAAAAGACACATCGCTTGAAAAACTGGCGAAACTGCCGCCGGTGTTCGATCCGCAAGGCACGATCACAGCCGGCAATGCCCCGGGCGTCAACGACGGCGCTGCGGCACTCGTCTTAATGAGCGAAGAGCGCGCCGCCCGCGAAGGGCTCGAACCGCTTGCAACCGTTGTCGCTCACACGGCCATCGCTGTCGAGGCGAAAGACTTCCCGAAAACGCCGGGGCTTGTTATTAATGAGCTGCTCCGCAAAACGGGGAAAACGGTCGATGACATCGCCTTGTTCGAAGTGAATGAAGCGTTCGCCGCTGTCGCATTGGCGGCCATTCAAATCGCCGGTCTTGACCCGGAAAAAGTGAATGTCAACGGAGGCGCCGTTGCCCTTGGTCATCCGATCGGCGCCAGCGGCGCGCGCATCATCTTAACACTCATTCATGAGCTGAAACGTCGTGGCGGCGGCCTCGGCATCGCCGCGATTTGCAGTGGCGGCGGCCAAGGTGACGCCATCTTAGTCGAAGTATAAGGGGTGTTGGGAGCGCGACAAGCTCGCGTCTCGTATGGCGGCACGGGGACGGCGGTGTCGCCGTCTGTCCCTGCGTGACATCATGCTGTCGCTAAGGAACGGGTACGACTTGTCGCCGGATGTCGTCAAGACACAGGAAGCGGCCTGTTGCGATCTCGTCTTCGTGATGCGGCCGCGACGCGGGGTACAACCTGTCGCCCCTCTGTCCTTTGGTGAGGAGACCGAGACGGTAGGTGAGGCCGCCTGCCGCTGCCTTGTCGTTCAGTGACGAAGTCATGAAACGGAGTCATATTTTCGGAGCAATGCTAAGAGCGCACGGTGCGGCATTGTACCTCATGTTGCGGCTATAGGGCGGGATGCAGCGTGTCGCTGCTATACCTATCGAGGTTGAAACGGCGGCATCGGCCGCCGGAAAACTAACGGATATCCTGCACGTTCATTTTTCAGAAATACACATAGATGGGGGATAAGAACATGGACGTAAAAACAATCATGGTCGTCGGTGCCGGTCAAATGGGATCAGGTATTGCTCAAGTATGTGCTGTCGCCGGCTATGACGTACTTTTATATGACATTAGCGAAGCGCAATTGGATAAAGGAATCGCGAACATTGAAAAACTGCTCGCTCGCCAAGTGGAAAAAGGGAAAATGGCGGCAGCGGACAAGGACGCGGCGCTGTCGCGGCTTTCCCGTTCCACCGACTTGCATGATGCCACCGACGCTGACCTTGTCATCGAAGCCGTTGTCGAAAACATGGATGTGAAAACGAAGCTGTTTGCCGAGTTGGACAAAATCGCCCGCCCGGAGACGATCTTAGCTTCCAATACGTCGTCACTTCCGATTACGGAAATCGCAGCGGCGACAAAGCGGCCAGACAAAGTAATCGGCATGCACTTTATGAACCCGGTGCCGGTCATGAAGCTAGTGGAAATTATCCGCGGGTTGGCGACGGCTGATGAGGTATACGAGACGATCGAAGCGGTCACCCGGACGCTTGGCAAAGTACCGGTTGAAGTAAACGACTTTCCAGGCTTTATTTCCAATCGTGTACTCATGCCGATGATTAACGAAGCGATTTACGCTTTGTACGAAGGAGTAGCAACAAAAGAGGCGATCGATGAAGTGATGAAACTTGGCATGAACCATCCGATGGGGCCGCTCACGCTCGCTGACTTTATCGGATTGGACACGTGCTTATACATTATGGAAACGCTTCATGAAGGGTTCGGCGACGACAAGTACCGCCCGTGCCCGCTGTTGCGCAAATACGTCAAGGCTGGTTGGCTTGGTCGCAAGACGGGGCGCGGATTTTACACGTACGAGTAAGTAGATAGAGGCAACATTGACAAACAACATGAAAAAGGGGGATGTCCCGTGCAATTTCGGCTTACGGAAGAACAAGAAATGATGCGGCAAATGGTGCGCGAATTTGCAGCAGCGGAAATCGCTCCGTTTGTTGAGCGCATGGAGCAAGGAGAATTTCCGCGCCCGATTTTAGCTAAAATGGCCGAGCTCGGCTTAATGGGGATCACTGTTCCAGAACAGTACGGCGGCGCAGGGATGGACTTTCTTTCGTACATTATCGCTATCCATGAAATTTCGAAAGTGAGCCCGACGGTCGGTGTCATTTTATCGGTGCACACGTCCGTCGGCACGAACCCGATTTTGTATTTCGGCACGGAAGAACAGAAACAAAAATATGTGACGAAACTCGCTCGCGGCGAGTATTTAGGGGCGTTTTGCCTCACCGAACCGAGTGCTGGCTCGGACGCGAAAAGCTTGAAGACAAAAGCGGTGCGTCGCGGCGATACGTATGTGTTGAACGGCTCGAAAATTTTCATCACCAACGGTGGAGAAGCGGACACGTACATCGTGTTTGCCCGCACGAATCCGGAGGAAACCGGCAGCCGCGGCATTTCCGCGTTTATCGTTGAAAAAGGGACGCCGGGGATGGAGATCGGCAAAGATGAAAAGAAAATGGGGTTGCACGGATCGCGGACGGTGACAATCACGTTTGACGACGCTGAGGTGCCAGCGGAAAACTTGCTCGGCCAAGAAGGGGAAGGATTTAAAATCGCTATGGCCAACCTTGATGTCGGCCGGATCGGCATCGCTGCCCAAGCGCTTGGCATTGCGGAAGCAGCGGTCGAACATGCTGTGGCCTATGCCAAAGAACGGGTGCAGTTTGGCAAACCAATTGCCGAGCAGCAGGGCGTCGCCTTTAAGCTTGCTGATATGGCAACGGCGGCGGAAGCGGCGAAATGGCTCGTCTACCGCGCCGCTTGGTTGCGCGCTCAAGGCTTGCCGTGCGGCAAAGAAGCGTCGATGGCCAAACTGTTTGCCTCGCAAACGGCGATGGATAATGCCATCGAAGCCGTGCAAATTTTTGGCGGCAACGGTTATACGAAAGATTATCCGGTCGAGCGGCTGTTCCGCGATGCGAAAATTACGCAAATTTACGAAGGGACGAGCGAAATCCAGCGGATTGTCATTAGCAAGCAGCTGACCAAACAGTAATCAAAACAAGGGGAAGAGGATTTTTTATAGAAAACGGGGGAATGAAGCGATGAATTTTCAATTGAGCGAAGAACATGAAATGTTGCGGAAAATGGTGCGTGAATTTGCCGAAAACGAAGTGGCGCCTACGGCCGCTGAGCGTGATGAGGAAGAGCGGTTTGACCGCAGCATTTTCAACAAAATGGCCGAACTTGGCTTAACGGGCATCCCGTGGCCGGAAGAGTATGGCGGCATCGGCAGCGACTATTTGGCGTATGTCATTGCGGTCGAAGAGTTGTCGCGTGTCTGTGCATCGACCGGGGTGACGCTCTCCGCCCATATTTCGCTTGCAAGCTGGCCGATTTATAAGTTCGGCACGGAAGAGCAAAAGCAGAAGTATTTGCGCGCCTTGGCAACCGGGGAAAAGCTCGGAGCATACGGGCTGTCCGAGCCGGGAGCAGGGTCTGATGTCGCCTCGATGAAAACGCGTGCCATCAAAGACGGCGACCATTACGTGTTAAACGGTTCGAAAGTATGGATCACGAACGGCGGCGAGGCAGAGATTTACGTCGTCTTTGCCGTCACTGATCCGGAAAAGCGGCATAAAGGGATCAGCGCCTTTATCGTCGAAAAAGGGACGCCGGGCTTTTCAATCGGCAAAAAAGAAAAGAAACTTGGCATCCGTTCGTCGCCGACGACTGAGCTCATTTTTGAAGATTGCCGCATCCCGAAAGAAAACTTGCTCGGTCAAGAAGGGGAAGGGTTTAAGATCGCGATGATGACGTTAGACGGCGGCCGCAACGGCATCGCCGCCCAAGCGGTCGGCATCGCTCAAGGAGCGTTGGATGCCGCTGTGGACTACGCGAAACAGCGCGTCCAATTCGGTAAACCGATCGCTGAACAGCAAGGGGTTTCCTTTAAGCTCGCCGACATGGCGACAGCCATTGAAGCGGCTCGGCTGTTGACATACCAAGCGGCATGGCTCGAGTCAAACGGCTTGCCATACGGCAAGGCATCGGCGATGGCAAAACTGTTTGCCGGCGACACGGCGATGAAAGTGACTGTCGATGCGGTGCAAATCTTTGGCGGCAACGGTTATACGAAAGACTATCCAGTTGAACGGTTTATGCGCGATGCGAAAATTACGCAAATTTACGAAGGGACACAAGAAATTCAGCGCCTCGTTATTTCGCGGATGTTGACGCGCGATTAATGATAGCAGCGCTTGAACGTTTGAATCGCAGCAGCCGTTTCAAGGAGCGCGCTCTATGTGCTGCTGCGAGGGGGATCTTCGTGATTTCGGGGACGTGCCGTGCGGGTCATGGCAATGAGTTCGGGGGTGTACCGCACGACATGTCTCGTTCTGCCGCAACGGGCAGTCGGGTGGTGCGCCGCCTAGCTGCTAAACGGGAATGGGGGAGAGGAACGTAAATGAAAAAACGGGAAGTGATCGCATCGGTCAAAGATGAAAAGCTCGTGAAAAAACGCCGCAACGAAATGATTAAAGGGGCGATTTCCCTTTTTAAACAAAAAGGTTTCTACCAAACGACAACGAGGGAAATCGCCAAAGCGTCCGGATTTAGCATTGGCACACTATATGAGTATATCCGCAAAAAAGAAGATGTCTTGTATTTAGTGTGTGACCGCATTTACGACGAGGTGCGGGAGCGGACCGAACAAGACCTTGGCGATCATCATGGCACGATTGAAGGATTGCGGCGTGCGATCGCTCACTATTTTCGTGTCGTTGATGAACTCGACGACGAAGTGCTCGTCATGTACCAAGAGTTGAAGGCGTTAAGCAAAGAATCGCTCCCATACGTTCTCAATAAAGAGCTTGATATGACGGCTATTTTCGAGCATATTTTGCGCACATGCGTCGAAAGCGGTGCGCTGCAGCTTTCTGAAAGTGAGATTCGCCTCTTTGCCCACAACATTATCGTGCTTGGGCAAATGTGGGCGTTCCGTCGTTGGGCGCTGCGGAAAATGTATACGCTCGAAGAATATATTGAATGTCAGACGGAGTTTTTATTAAAGGGGATTATGGAGAAACAGAAAGCTTGAACAAAGGGGGAGAGATGATGGCGCATATTTATCGTCCGAAGCATCATGTTCGCTTTGTGACAGCGTCCAGCTTGTTTGACGGCCATGACGCGTCCATCAACATTATGCGCCGCATTTTGCAAGCGAGCGGCGCCGAAGTCATCCATTTAGGCCATAACCGCTCCGTTGAAGAAATCGTCAATGCGGCCATCCAAGAGGATGTGCAAGGCATTGCCGTTTCCTCCTATCAAGGCGGCCACATGGAATTTTTTAAATATATGTATGATTTGCTGCAAGAGCGGGGGGCGCCTCATATCCGCATTTACGGCGGCGGGGGCGGCGTGATCATCCCGCGCGAAATCAAGGAATTGCATGAGTACGGAATTGCCCGCATTTTCTCGCCGGAAGACGGCCGTCGCCTTGGTTTGCAAGGGATGATTAATGTGATGCTTGAAGAATGTGATTTTCCAACCGTGACGGCCGTGACGGATGAAATCGAACGGCTCCAAACCGGCGATGTGCAAGCCATCGCCCGGCTCATTACGCTGTGCGAATATCGCACTGAGGCAGGCCAAGAGGCAGCTGCTGCGGCTGAAGCTGCTATCGAGCAAGTGAAGACGATGGAAAAACGCGTACCGGTGCTCGGGATCACCGGCACGGGCGGTGCGGGGAAAAGCTCGCTCACTGATGAGCTCGTCCGTCGCTTTTTAAATGAAATCCCAGAGATCAAGATCGCTATTTTATCCGTCGACCCGACGAAGCAAAAAACAGGCGGCGCGCTGTTAGGGGACCGAATTCGGATGAACGCCATTCATTCGCCGCGTGTCTATATGCGGAGCCTGGCGACGCGCCATTCCCGTTCCGAGCTGTCGCCGGCGATTCGCGATGCCATTTCGGTCGTCAAGGCGGCCGGGTTTGATCTCGTCATTGTCGAAACGAGCGGGATCGGCCAAGGCGATGCCGCCATTACTGAAGTGTGCGATGTCTCGATGTATGTGATGACGAGCGAGTTCGGAGCGCCGACGCAGCTCGAGAAAATCGATATGATCGACTACGCCGATTTGATCGCGATTAACAAATTTGAGCGCAAAGGGTCAGAAGATGCGAAACGGCAAGTGCAAAAACAATATCAGCGCAGCCGCCAGCTGTTTGATCGCGACGTATCGGAAATGCCGGTATACGGCACGATCGCCAGCCAGTTTAACGATCCGGGCACGAATACGCTCTTTGTCGCACTCGTCGATACGATCAACCGGAAAACAGGGACGAACTGGAAGACAAGTTTAAATACGGTTGCCAACGTTGAAAAGCATAACGTCATCATTCCAAATGAGCGCCGCTATTATTTGCGTGAAATCGCTGAGACGGTGCGTTCGTATCATCGCCGCGCCGAACAGCAGGTGGAGATTGCGCGCCGCTTGTTCCAAATTGAAGGGGCGATTGAAGCGGCCAATGAGCGCGGCGAGTCTGACGATGTCATCCGCGCGCTCGAGACGCTCAAAGCCGATTATGAAGCGAAGCTGACGCCGGAATCGAAACGTATTTTAGCGACGTGGGAAGAGACGAAGGCGAAATATGCCGCCAAGCAACTTGTGACAAAAGTGCGTGATAAAGAAATCGTCACTGAGCTGACGACAAAAACGTTGTCCGGCTTGGACATTCCGAAAGTCATCTTGCCAAAATTTAAAGACTACGGGGAAATTTTGCGCTGGGTGTATAAAGAAAACGTCCCTGGCTCATTCCCGTATACGGCTGGCGTCTTCCCGTTCAAGCGTCAAGGGGAAGACCCGAAGCGTCAGTTTGCCGGCGAAGGGACGCCGGAGCGCACCAACCGTCGCTTCCACTACTTATGCAAAGAAGACAAAGCGAAACGGCTTAGCACGGCATTTGACTCGGTCACGCTCTACGGCGAAGATCCGGACTATCGACCGGATATTTTTGGCAAAGTTGGGGAAAGCGGCGTCAGCATTTGTACGTTGGATGACATGAAGAAACTGTACAAAGGGTTTGATTTGTGCGACCCGCTTACATCGGTGTCGATGACGATCAACGGTCCGGCTCCGATTTTGCTGGCAATGTTTATGAATACGGCCATCGACCAACAAGTCGAAAAGCGGGAACAAGAGCTTGGTCGTCCGCTTACGCCGGAAGAGTACGAACAAGTGAAAGCCGCGACGCTGCAAACGGTGCGTGGCACGGTGCAAGCCGACATTTTAAAAGAAGACCAAGGACAAAATACGTGCATTTTCTCGACCGATTTTGCCTTAAAAATGATGGGCGACATTCAAGAATATTTCATTAAGCATCGTGTCCGGAACTATTATTCAGTGTCGATTTCCGGCTACCATATCGCTGAGGCTGGGGCGAATCCGATTACCCAGCTGGCGTTTACGCTCGCCAATGGCTTTACGTACGTCGAATATTATTTAAGCCGCGGCATGCATATCGATGATTTCGCGCCGAACTTGTCGTTTTTCTTCAGCAACGGCCTCGATCCGGAATATTCGGTGATCGGCCGTGTCGCCCGCCGCATTTGGGCGGTCGTCATGCGCGAAAAATACGGCGCCAATGAACGAAGCCAAAAGCTGAAATACCATATTCAAACGTCTGGCCGTTCGCTTCACGCCCAAGAAATCGATTTTAACGACATTCGTACGACCTTGCAGGCGCTTCTGGCGATTTATGATAACTGCAATTCGCTCCATACGAACGCTTATGACGAAGCGATTACGACGCCGACCGAGGAGTCGGTCCGCCGGGCGATGGCCATCCAGCTCATTATTACAAAAGAGTTTGGCCTAGCGAAAAACGAAAATCCGCTCCAAGGCTCGTTCATTATTGAGGAGCTCACCGACCTCGTCGAAGAAGCGGTCTTGCAAGAGTTCGAGCGGTTAAACGACCGCGGCGGCGTGCTCGGAGCGATGGAAATGCAGTATCAGCGCGGTAAAATTCAAGACGAATCGCTCTATTACGAGACGAAAAAACATAGCGGGGAACTGCCGATTATCGGCGTGAATACGTTCCTCAATCCGAACCCGCCGTCGGAAGATGAACTGAACAACCTTGAGCTCGCTCGGGCGACGTATGAAGAAAAAGAGCTGCAAATCCGCAATTTGCGTGAATTCCAAGAGCGGAACAAAGACAAAGTCGGCCCGGCGCTCGAGCGCTTAAAACAAGTGGCAATTAGTGGCGGCAACATTTTCGAAGAATTGATGGAAACCGTCAAAGTGGCCAGCCTCGGGCAAATTACCCGCGCGTTGTACGAAGTCGGCGGGCAATACCGACGGAATATGTAGGAAAGCGTGTTCGTCGGCCTCCGTCAGCGGCGGCGATCCGCCCTTTGACCGGCACTATACAACCGCTTATGATTCTTCGCTCTCCTAGAGTCAAAACGGGAAATGTTATTGGAATAAAATGTATCTCATTGGACGGATAGGTCGGAAAGAGGGCTGCCTTTGCTGCGAGGCGGTCCTCTTTTTGCTTTTTTCGCTAAATAGCTAGCATAAACGCCAACAATTTGTTTATAATGAATGGTATGTATTCCACTTGCATTCATTTGTTTCATTATATAGAAGGGGAGTGCTGAATTTGAGCCTGCAGCAGCAATACTCGCCAGAGGAATTGCAGGAGATGTCGTTCGTCGAGTTGGCGAACCTCATTTTGCTTAATAAGCGGGAGGCGCTGCCGTTTGACCAAATCGTCCGTGAAGCAGCGGCATTGACCGGCGCAACGGAGGACGACATCGCCGCGCGGCTTGCCCAGTATTACACTGATTTAAACATCGACGGACGGTTTATTTGCGTCGGGGAAAACGTCTGGGGGCTGCGCGCATGGTATCCGTTTGACCAGACCGAAGACGAAACGGTGACGATTGTCAAGCCGAAGAAGAAGAAAAAAGTGCTTGATGACGAATACGACGATTACGAAGAGTTGCTTGACGAAGAAGATCTTGATTATGACGATCTCGATGAATACGATGACGAAGAGCTTGAGGTCGACGACGAAGAGCTGCTTGAAGATGAGGAGTTCGACCTTGACGAAGATGTCGATTTTGAAGACGACGTGCTCGATGATGAAGAGTTTGAACTGGACGAAGAGCCGCTTGACGAAGATCTTGATCTCGAGGAGACAGAGGAAGACGAATAACCGCTTGACTTTGCCGAGGGAACTCGGTACAATGTGTGTTGGGCTCTTAAAAAACGGACGAATGGAATAATCGCTCCCTTACATATCGTAAGTGGAGCGTTTTTTATTTGCGCCTTTCGCAAACACTGAAACTGTTACTGTAATTTCGGCAAGGGGGAAGACAAGATGACAAAGTACATTTTTGTGACGGGCGGTGTCGTTTCTTCGCTAGGAAAAGGAATTACGGCTGCGTCGCTCGGGCGACTATTGAAAAACCGTGGATTGAACGTGACGATCCAAAAGTTTGACCCGTACATTAACGTTGACCCAGGAACCATGAGCCCGTACCAGCACGGTGAAGTGTTTGTCACCGATGACGGCGCGGAAACGGATTTAGACTTAGGGCATTATGAGCGGTTTATCGATATTAATTTGAACAAATACAGCAACGTCACCACCGGAAAAATTTATTCCGCCGTTATCCGTAAAGAGCGGCGCGGCGACTACTTAGGTGGTACGGTGCAAGTCATCCCGCACATTACGAATGAAATCAAAGAGCGCGTCTTCCGCGCCGGGAAGGAAACGAACGCCGATGTCGTGATTACGGAGATTGGCGGTACAGTCGGTGACATCGAGTCGCTTCCGTTTTTGGAGGCCATTCGTCAAATCAAGAGCGATGTTGGCCGCGAAAATGTCATGTACATTCATTGTACGCTCGTGCCGTACATTAAAGCGGCTGGAGAAATGAAAACGAAGCCGACGCAGCATAGCGTGAAAGAACTGCGCAGCCTCGGCATTCAACCGAACATCATTGTCGTGCGCACGGAAATGCCGATGCCACAAGAAATGAAAGACAAAATTGCACTGTTTTGCGATATCGACCCGAAAGCGGTCATTGAATCGTACGACGCGGATACGCTATATGCTGTTCCGCTCATGCTGCAAGAACAAAAGCTTGACCAAATCGTCTGCGAACATTTGCGCCTCAACTGCCGCGAAGCGGATATGACGGAATGGAAAGCGCTCGTGGAGAAAGTGCGCAACTTATCGAAAACGACGAAAATCGCCCTCGTCGGCAAATACGTCGAACTGCCGGACGCTTACATCTCGGTCGTTGAAGCGCTCCGTCATGCCGGCTATGCGTTTGATACGGACATTGACATCCAATGGGTCAATGCGGAACATGTGACGCGCGACAATGTGGCCGAGCTGTTAAAAGATGCTGATGGCATTCTCGTTCCGGGCGGGTTCGGCGACCGCGGTGTTGAAGGGAAAATTGAAGCGATTCGCTATGCCCGTGAACAGCGTGTGCCGTTCTTAGGCATTTGCTTAGGGATGCAGCTCGCTTCGATCGAATTTGCTCGTCATGTCGTCGGCCTCACCGGCGCCCATTCGGCTGAATTTGACCCGAATACGCCGCATCCAATCATCGACTTGCTTCCGGAACAAAAAGATGTCGAAGATTTAGGCGGTACGCTCCGTCTCGGCTTGTACCCGTGCAAGCTGCAAGAAGGGACGCTTGCCCATGCTGCGTACGGCGATGAAGTCATTTATGAACGCCATCGTCATCGGTACGAATTTAACAACCAATACAGAAACTTAATGGAAGAGCATGGCTTCGTCTTCTCTGGCACAAGCCCGGACGGACGGCTTGTTGAAGTCATTGAGCTGAAAGACCATCCATGGTTTGTCGCTGCTCAGTTCCATCCGGAGTTCACTTCGCGTCCGACGCGGCCGCAGCCGCTGTTCCGCGAGTTTGTCAAAGCGTCGCTAAAACAGTGACGAAAAAACGGTGTCCGTTTGTCGGACACCGTTTTTTGATGGTTTCATTCGATGGACGCACCTGTTTTCATAGCGGTGGTTACTTATACTCCTCCAAAATTTCATCAAGTAGCACAAGCAGTCCGTAGTAGATGAACGAAGCGGTAACCACCGTTGGCATGGCGATGCGGCGGCCATCTTCTGTCGGTACGAGCGGACGCGAGAGTTTGCTGTCAATATGGATAGCAGCGATATCCGCTAATCCAGGTTCGTCTTTGACAAGCGTTGCGACAGCGACCGTATCAACGCCGCGTGCTTGCAGCTGTTCAACGAGGCGGATCGCCTCTTCATCGTTGGAAAAACGGGCGAACACAAGCGCCCGGTCTGTTTCGTTCCAATCATCTGCCGCCTCCGGTTCGAGGCGCGCTGCTTTTGGCAGTGAATCCGGGCCGAGAAGGGCAGCAGTGACGACCGCATCCAGCTCGCCTGTCCCATATAGCCAAATGCGCCCGTCGCCAATGGCTGCTTGGGCGAGCAAGCGCGCTCCGTCCTCCAGCGCCAGTTCTTCATCGGCGGTGATTTTTTGCAACAGTCCGATCGTTTGTGTCGTCAAAATTTTCATCGTTCGGCCTCCTTTCGACGTTATTATACAAAACGCACAAATGGCAAGAAAAGCAAGCAGGAAATACGTTCGGAAAATGCGAAACATTAATAGGGAGAAAAAAGGAATAGAGGTGCATAACCGTGGGGAACAAAATTTTGATAGTCGACGACCAATATGGCATCCGCATTTTGTTAAACGAAGTGTTTCAACGCGAAGGATATGTGACATACCAGGCGGCCAACGGTATGCAGGCGCTTGAAATTGTTCGCAAACACCATCCCGATCTTGTGCTTCTCGATATGAAAATTCCCGGCATGGACGGTATTGAAATTTTAAAGCGGCTGAAAGACATTGACCCAGATATTAAAGTGATCATCATGACGGCGTATGGAGAGCTTGATATGATTCAGGAAACAAAAGAGCTCGGCGCGCTGATGCATTTTGCCAAGCCGTTTGATATCGATGATTTGCGCGCTGCCGTTAAAAAACATATTTCTGTGTAGAAGTGCGTTTTTAGCTGCTGGTACAACTTTAGCAGAATAAAGACTGGAAATGTTGCTGTTTTGCTGACAAGTTGGTATGCTTATAACGTAGATGTATTTTGCGCCTGTGGGCCTACGTTCCGCCATGGCGACAAAGACGACGATCAGCTAAGGAGGATGTAACCATGCCGTTAGTATCGATGAAAGAGATGCTCAACGAGGCGCTGCGCGGCAAATACGCGGTCGGCCAATTTAACATTAACAACTTAGAGTGGACGCAAGCCATTTTAGCGGCGGCTGAAGAGGAAAAATCGCCGGTTATTCTCGGCGTTTCCGAAGGGGCAGCTCGCTATATGGGTGGCTTTAAAACGGTCGTCAACATGGTGAAAGGCTTAATGGAAGACATGAACATTACGGTTCCAGTTGCCATTCACCTTGACCATGGTTCGAGCTTTGAAAAATGTAAAGCGGCAATCGACGCCGGATTCACCTCGGTCATGATTGACGCCTCCCACCACCCGTTTGAAGAGAACGTCCGCATCACCTCGCAAGTCGTTGAATACGCCCATGCGCGCGGCGTTTCTGTTGAGGCCGAGCTTGGCATCGTCGGCGGGCAAGAGGACGATGTCATCGGTGAAGGTGTCATTTACGCTGATCCGAAAGAATGTGAAGAGCTTGTCAAGCGGACAGGCATCGACTGCCTGGCTCCGGCGCTCGGTTCGGTGCATGGCCCTTACAAAGGGGAGCCAAAACTCGGATTTGCGGAAATGGAACAAATCCGCGACTTAACTGGCATTCCGCTTGTGCTTCACGGCGGCACCGGCATCCCAACTGAGCAAATCCAGCGCGCGATTTCCCTTGGCACATCGAAAATCAACGTCAATACGGAAAACCAAATCGCCTTTACGAAAGTCGTTCGCGAGTTGCTTGCGAAAGATGCAAACGTTTATGACCCGCGCAAAATTATCGGCCCAGGCCGCGATGCGATCAAAGCGACGGTCATCGGCAAAATGCGCGAGTTCGGTTCGTCCGGAAAAGCGGCACAATAACGCGAAAACGGCAAGATCGGCTCAGCAGGCGGCTTTCAGCCGCCGCCCGGGCTTGCCTGCTTGCGCCCAAATCATGGCAAGGAGGGTCACTTATGAAATTTTTTATTGATACGGCAAATTTAGAGGAGATTAAACACGCTCACGAACTCGGTATTTTAGCCGGTGTAACGACTAACCCAAGCTTAGTGGCGAAAGAAAACGTCTCGTTCCACGATCGGTTGCGCGAAATTACGTCGATCGTTTCCGGTTCGGTAAGCGCCGAGGTTATTTCAACTGATGCGCCAGGCATGATTGAAGAAGGAGAAGAGCTGGCGAAAATTGCTCCGAACATCACGATTAAAGTCCCGATGACGCCGGAAGGGTTAAAAGCGGTAAAAGCGTTCAGCGAAAAAGGCATCAAAACGAACGTCACGCTCGTGTTTACCGCCAACCAGGCGCTGTTGGCTGCGCGCGCCGGCGCGACATACGTCTCTCCGTTCCTCGGCCGCCTCGATGATATCGGCCATAACGGCTTAGAGCTCATTTCCACAATCGCTGACATTTTCAACATTCATGGCATTGAAACAGAAATCATTGCGGCTTCGATCCGCCACCCACACCATGTGACAGAAGCAGCTTTGCGTGGGGCGCATATTGCCACCGTACCGTACAAAGTGCTGATGCAATTATTTAACCACCCACTCACTGACCAAGGAATTGAGAAGTTTCTCGCTGACTGGAATCGGCAACAATGAGAATAAGGCCTTTGCCTCCTAGGTTAAGCGGGCTGACCTTGCCGCGTTCGGGCTGGGGAATTCAGCCCGCCTGACCACTTTCTCGTCCCTAGGGGTGAAGCCAACTTCCGAGCAAAGAAGGGAGACGACGATGGATAAAATAAAAATTATCGGCGGGGATCGGCTGCAGGGGACGATTAAAGTGAGCGGCGCGAAAAACAGCGCTGTCGCCTTGATTCCTGCGGCGATTTTAGCCGATTCGCCGGTGACGATCGAAGGGTTGCCGGACATTTCCGACGTGCGCATTTTGGGAAGCTTGATCGAAGAGATCGGCGGTTCGTTTTGGTTTGATGGCAAAAAGGCGATCATCGATCCGACGAACATGGTTTCTATGCCGCTTCCAAACGGAAAAGTAAAAAAACTGCGCGCTTCGTACTATTTGATGGGAGCGATGCTTGGCCGGTTCAAAAAAGCGGTCGTCGGCCTGCCGGGCGGCTGTCATCTCGGACCGCGCCCGATCGACCAGCACATTAAAGGGTTTGAGGCGCTCGGTGCAACGGTAACGAACGAGCAGGGCGCCATTTACTTGCGCGCTGAGGAGCTCCGCGGGGCCCGCATTTTTTTGGACGTCGTCAGCGTCGGTGCGACGATCAACATTATGCTGGCGGCGGTGCGCGCCAAAGGGCGGACGATTATCGAAAACGCCGCGAAAGAGCCGGAAATCATTGATGTGGCAACATTGCTTTCGAATATGGGCGCAAAAATTAAAGGCGCGGGCACCGATGTCATCCGTATCGACGGCGTCGAAAAATTATCGGGCTGCCGCCATGCCATCATCCCAGATCGGATTGAAGCCGGTACGTATATGATTGCCGCCGCAGCGACCGGCAACGAAGTTGTCATTGACAACGTTATTCCGCAGCACGTCGAATCACTGACGGCGAAATTGCGCGAGATGGGCGTGCACGTCGAGACGGGTGCGGATCAAATTTGGATCTGCGGCTCCGATGTTTTGAAAGCGGTTGACGTCAAAACGCTCGTCTACCCGGGGTTCCCGACCGATTTGCAGCAGCCGTTAACCGCCTTGTTGACGAAAGCAGACGGCACGAGTGTCGTCACGGATACGATTTACAGCGCACGCTTCAAACATATCGATGAATTGCGGCGCATGAACGCGAACGTGAAAGTCGAAGGTCGCTCGGCCATTATCACTGGTCCGGTCAATTTGCAAGGCGCAAAAGTAAAAGCGAGCGACTTGCGCGCTGGGGCGGCGCTCGTTATCGCCGGGCTCATGGCAGAAGGAGTGACCGAAATCACTGGCGTTGAGCATATCGATCGTGGCTACAGTGGGTTAGTGGAAAAGCTGTCTAAGATCGGCGCCACCATTTGGCGTGAAAAAATGACCGATGAAGAAATTGAACAAGTAAAAAATGCGTAACGTCAAGTGCAAAGGGGAAGGGGAGAACAGCAATGGAACGAAGCTTGTCAATGGAACTCGTGCGCGTCACTGAAGCGGCCGCGCTTGCGGCGGCTCGCTGGATGGGACGCGGAAAAAAGAATGAAGCTGATGATGCAGCGACATCGGCGATGCGCGATGTGTTTGACACGGTGCCGATGAAAGGAACGGTCGTCATCGGCGAAGGAGAAATGGATGAAGCGCCGATGCTGTATATTGGAGAAAAGCTCGGCAACGGCTACGGCCCGCGCGTCGATGTCGCCGTCGATCCGCTTGAGGGAACGAACATCGTCGCTTCGGGGGGCTGGAACGCCCTAGCTGTCGTTGCTGTCGCCGACCACGGCCATTTGCTCCATGCTCCGGATATGTACATGGAAAAAATTGCGGTTGGTCCGGAAGCAGTCGGCATGATTGATATTGAAGCGCCGATCATCGACAATTTAAAAGCGGTAGCGAAAGCGAAAAACAAAGATATTGAAGATGTGGTCGCCATCGTCTTAAACCGTCCGCGCCATGAACGGCTCATCCAAGAGCTGCGAGAAGCTGGTGCGCGCATAAAACTCATTAATGACGGCGATGTGGCTGCCGCTATTAATACAGCGTTTGACCATACCGGCGTTGACATTTTGTTCGGCTCAGGCGGTGCGCCGGAAGGGGTGCTCGCAGCGGTCGCCTTAAAATGCCTTGGCGGCGAACTGCAAGGGAAATTACTGCCGCAAAATGACGCCGAACTCGAACGGTGCAAACAAATGGGAATTGACGTGAACAAAGTGTTACGCATGGATGACTTAGTGAAAGGAGACGACGCCATTTTCGCCGCCACCGGTGTTACGGATGGCGAGCTGCTGCGCGGCGTGCAGCTCAAAGGAGCGTACGGTCTTACCCACTCGGTCGTCATGCGCGCCAAATCCGGCACCGTTCGTTTCATCGAGGGACGGCATAGCTTGAAGAAAAAACCGAACTTAGTCATTAAGTAACATCCTCCTATCCGGTCTGGTGGCGGCACCGCCCCCCCTCTGGTGCCGCTCCCTGTCCGGAAAAGCAAAAAAAGATTGATTAAAAATAAGCAAAAAGGGTAAAATAGTCATGTTACCTGTGCAAAAATAAGCTCTGCCATTCTACTTCCTTATTTCAGCCTTCATTATCTTCTAAACGAATGATCCCTTCGCCTGTCGAATTGATGACAAATATGTCCAAACGAGAACGATGGGAGAATAGGAAACTTTGCAAAGTGTGGTGTCAAGATGGAATTAACGTTAGCAGCTTTAGAAAACATGAAGTTAAAAGAGCTGTATGAGCTCGCTAGACAATATAAAATTTCGTATTACAGCAAATTGACAAAAAAAGAGCTTATTTTTGCTATTTTGAAAGCGCGTGCCGAACAAGACGGCCTCTTTTTCATGGAAGGCGTCCTCGAAATCATTCCGTCGGAAGGATTTGGCTTTTTGCGTCCGATCAACTATTCCCCGAGTTCGGAAGACATTTACATTTCCGCTTCCCAAATTCGCCGTTTTGATTTGCGCAACGGGGATAAAGTATCCGGCAAAGTGCGGAAGCCAAAAGAAAATGAGCGTTATTTCGGCTTGCTCCACGTGGAAGCGGTCAACGGGGAAGACCCAGAAATCGCTAAAGAGCGCGTCCATTTTCCGGCGTTAACCCCTTTATATCCGAATCGGCAAATGAAGCTGGAGACAACGCCGGACAAGCTGTCGACCCGCATCATCGACCTCATCGCTCCAGTCGGCTTTGGCCAGCGCGGGCTGATCGTCGCTCCGCCAAAAGCAGGGAAAACAATGCTACTCAAAGAAATCGCCAACAGCATTACTGCTAACCATCCAGATGTCGAGCTGATCGTCCTCCTGATTGACGAACGGCCAGAAGAAGTGACCGATATCGAGCGGTCTGTGCAAGGGGACGTTGTCAGCTCGACGTTTGACGAAGTGCCGGAAAACCATATTAAAGTGGCCGAACTCGTCTTGGAGCGGGCGATGCGTTTGGTCGAGCATAAGCGCGATGTCGTCATTTTAATGGACAGCATCACCCGTTTGGCCCGGGCGTACAACTTAGTCATTCCACCGAGCGGCCGCACGCTCTCCGGCGGGATCGACCCAGCTGCGTTTCATCGTCCGAAACGGTTTTTTGGCGCGGCCCGCAACATCGAAGAAGGCGGCAGCTTAACGATTTTGGCGACCGCCTTAGTGGATACCGGCTCGCGTATGGACGATGTCATTTACGAAGAATTTAAAGGCACTGGCAATATGGAACTCCATCTCGACCGGTCGCTTGCTGAGCGCCGCATCTTCCCAGCGATCGACATTCGTCGTTCTGGCACGCGTAAAGAGGAGCTCCTCATTCCGAAAGAACATTTGGACAAACTGTGGGCGATCCGGAAAACTATGGCTGATTCCCCGGACTTTATCGAACGGTTTTTAAACAAGCTGCGCCGCACGAAGTCGAATGAAGAATTTTTCGCTTTGCTCGACCAAGAATGGAGAAGCGGCAGTCCGATCCGTATCTAAACGGCTGGTGGAACTTGCCGTAAATCGCCCGTTGCAAATCAGCGGAAAAGCTGTTATAATCTTAACATGTGTGTTTTAGATAACGCTTATGTGTTCACACGATGAACCGTCTGTACCGGCCGGGCTGTTCTCATGAGGCCTCGGTCGTTCCATGCGTGGTGCTTCGCCATAGAGGCGGAAGTGCCTTGGGCATCGAGCCCGCACGAACGAATAACTCTGTTTCGATGAGATACAGGGCGGAAGGAGATGAAAACGATGAAACAAGGGATCCATCCAGCGTACAAAAAAGTGATCGTCCGCTGCGCATGCGGAAACGAGTTCGAAAGCGGTTCGGTCAAAGACGAGCTGCGCGTCGAGATTTGCTCGGAATGCCATCCGTTCTTTACGGGCAAACAAAAATTCGTTTCGGCAGCGGGCCGCGTCGATAAATTCAATAAAAAATACGGCCTTAAGTAAAAAGAGAACGAAAGCAGGCAAGCGCGCACCGCTTGCCTGCTTTTTCGTGAGGGCAGATGGACGAACTGCCGCTCATAGGGGCTATCCTGCTGGCCGCTTCAGTCCCAGCCGGCAGGGTTGGCCCGTTTTTCGACGACAGTGTTGAGCGAAAGGAGAGGCCCCCGATGTATGTGATGACGCAGTCCGGTTGGCTGGAAGTCATTTGCGGCAGCATGTTTTCCGGCAAATCGGAAGAACTGATCCGCCGCATCCGCCGCGCCCAGTTTGCCAAACAGGAAGTGAAAGTGTTCAAACCGACGATTGACAACCGCTACAGTGAAGATGCGGTCGTGTCGCACAACGGGAATTCAGTGATCGCCATCCCGGTCGCAACGCCGGCAGAACTGTTTCGTTATATTTCCGCTACCACCGATGTTGTTGCCATTGATGAAGTGCAGTTTTTTTCTGATGACATTATTGATGTCGTGCAAACGCTCGCGGATCGTGGCTATCGCGTCATCGCCGCCGGGTTGGATCAAGACTTCCGCGGCGAACCGTTCGGGCCGGTACCGGCGCTCATGGCCATCGCCGAATCGGTGACGAAACTGCAAGCGGTCTGTACCGTTTGCGGCTCCCCGGCTAGTCGGACGCAACGGCTCATTAACGGTGCGCCCGCCTCTTACGACGATCCGATCATTCTTGTCGGCGCGAGTGAAGCGTACGAACCGCGTTGCCGCCATCACCACGAGGTGCCGGGCAAACCAAAAAAGCAGCATGATCACCCGTTTGCTGAACGCGCCAGTGAGTGAAGGGATTCGGTTGGAAATATAGGAAATTACGCGCTGCACCAGCATGTGCTCGAAGCCTTCATGGCTGTCCAAAAGTGCTGATAAGTAACGGAAAAAGATGACGATATGCCAAACATCTCAAGCTCTTTGTTCACCGAATGCGTCAATCAGTAGCGATGACACGGCGCACTCCGGCTGTTTCCATCGCCACTCTGCTGGATATATGAACAAATGACACAGCTGCTCGTAAACGATGGATTGGTCTTACCCCACGTTCGCTTCATTTGAACGTGGGGTTCTCTCGTTCGGAGAGGATAAATATTATGACTTGTCACGGGCATCCTAACAGCAGGGAGGCGAAAACAATGAAACGCATTTGGTTGTTAGGATTTGCCTTGTTGCTTTCTGCCTGCTCGTTAAATCCAGATCAATCGTCTTACCGTCAGCAAAGCGAAGACAAAAATGGTACGCAGCTCATGACGGATGGCCGGCCGAAAACGGATGCGGATCGCGACTTGTACAACAACTTTGACGACCCGGAAAAAACGCGGCAAAACCCGAACTTCATTAGTTTGGCCGAAGGAAGTGAAAACCAGCGCGTTAATACGCGTAAAGCGGTGCAACTCATTGAGCGGTATACCGATTACCGCGTCAACTCCATTTGGTTTCACGGCGACAATATGTATGTGACAGTCAATGTGCCTGACACGTTGTCTGCCAAAGAGCGGCAGCGTGAGGCGAGCCGCATCGATGAACTGCTGACAAAAGCGATTCCGACGTACGAAATCATCGTACGCTTGAATTAAACGCTCCCGCTTACGAAAAGCGGGGGTTTTTGTTTGGTTTTGTTTCATGATATAATTTAAAATTAGACTGTGCTGAAAAACAGAGGTGAATGCTGTGTTTGATCGGTTAGAAGCTGTTGAACAACGATATGAAAAATTAAACGAGCTTTTGATGGATCCAGCCGTTATCAACGACCCGAAAAAGTTGCGCGATTATTCGAAAGAGCAGGCTGATTTGACTGAAACGGTACAAACGTACCGTGAATACAAGTCCGTTCGCAGTCAGCTCGCGGAAGCGAAGGCTATGCTGGAAGAAAAACTTGAGCCAGAGCTGCGCGAGATGGTGAAAGAGGAAATTGATGAGCTCGAAGAACGGGAAGAAGCGCTCGTTGAGAAGTTGAAAGTGTTGCTTTTGCCGAAAGATCCGAATGATGAGAAAAACGTCATTATGGAAATTCGTGCCGCCGCCGGTGGCGAGGAAGCCGCGCTGTTTGCCGGCGACTTGTACCGGATGTATACGCGCTATGCGGAGTCGCAAGGGTGGAAAACGGAAGTAATCGAAGCAAGCCCAACAGGCCTTGGCGGCTATAAAGAAATCATCTTTATGGTCAATGGGAAAGGGGCGTATTCGAAGCTGAAGTTTGAAAACGGCGCTCATCGCGTCCAACGCGTCCCGGAAACGGAATCAGGCGGACGCATCCATACATCGACGGCAACGGTCGCCTGCTTGCCGGAAATGGAAGAAGTCGAAGTCGAAATTCATGAAAAAGACATTCGTGTCGATACGTACGCCTCGAGCGGGCCAGGGGGACAAAGCGTGAACACGACGATGTCAGCCGTACGCCTCACCCATATTCCGACCGGCATTGTCGTTACTTGCCAGGACGAAAAATCGCAAATTAAAAACAAAGAAAAAGCGATGAAAGTGTTGCGCGCCCGCATTTATGACAAATACCAGCAAGAAGCGCGCGCCGAGTATGACCAAACGCGTAAGCAAGCAGTCGGCACCGGCGATCGCTCAGAGCGCATCCGCACGTACAACTTCCCGCAAAACCGCGTCACTGACCACCGTATCGGGTTGACGATTCAAAAGCTTGACCTCGTGTTAGACGGGCAGCTCGATGAAATTATCGAGGCGCTCATTTTAGACGACCAGTCGAAAAAACTGGAGCAAGCGAACGATGCGTCGTAACGTACATGAGGTCCTCACCTGGGCTTCTTCTTTTTTGCATGCTCATGGAAAGGAAGAGCGGGCGGCCGAGTGGCTATTGTGTCACCATTTGGGCACTGACAGAGCCGGGTTGTTCGCCCGTTGGCGTGAGCCGGTTGAGGAAACGGTGTATGAACGATTCGCAGCCGATGTGCGCCGCCATGCCGTAGACCATGTGCCGATTCAATATTTGATCGGCCATGAATGGTTTTACGGCCGACGGTTCCTTGTAAACCGCCATGTGTTAATCCCGCGACCGGAGACAGAAGAGCTTGTGCTTGGTGTCTTAGAGCGTCTTCCTCGTCTGTTTGAGGGACGGGAGCGGATTGATGTCGTCGATGTAGGCACTGGCAGCGGGGCGATTGCCGTGACGTTGGCGCTTGAGAATCGCACGCTTTCAGTGACCGCGACTGATATTTCCGAAGAAGCGCTCACAGTCGCCCGGGAAAATGCCGAGCGGCTTGGGGCTCGCATTTCGTTTTTGCGCGGTGACTTATTGCAGCCGCTCATTGAGCAAGGGCAGACAGTCGATGTTGTCGTTTCAAATCCGCCGTACATTCCCGAGACTGATGCCGCTACACTCTCTCCGGTCGTGAAAGACTATGAGCCGCACACGGCGCTTTTTGGCGGTCGTGACGGGCTTGATTTTTACCGCCGCTTCGCTCGCGACTTGCCGCTTGTGCTCGGTACTCCAGCGCTTGCCGCGTTTGAAGTCGGCGCCGGACAAGGAGAAGCGGTCGCCTCACTCTTAGCGGCGGCGTTTCCTGAGGCTGAGATCGAAGTGGCTTTTGACTTGAATGGCAAAGACCGAATGGTCTATATGACAAGAAAAAAATGAGATTCATAGGTTTAAAATGAGGCGGCGCCGTCCACAATGAATGTTGAAAGGACGGTGCCGATAATGGTGATCAGGGGAAATTCCATCGCTGTATGTTTATATATCATTCTATTAATAACAGGCGTCCTCGTTCATCTATACGGTCAGCAGACGGATGCGGGGGCAAACGCGACGGTCATGGTTCCCAACGAGGCGATTCGCCTGCGCATTTTGGCGAACAGCGATAACGTTGCTGACCAAGAATTGAAGCGAAAAGTGCGCGATGCGGTGAACGCGCAAATTAACGAATGGGTGGCCGAACTGACGTCGTTCGAAGAAGCGAAGCGTGTCATTCGCTCCCACTTGCCGGACATCGAGCAGACGGTCGCTCGTGTGCTCCGTGATGAGCAAAGCAATCAGTCGTACAAGGTGGAGTTCGGTTCGGTTCGCTTTCCGACGAAAGTGTACGGTAATTACGTTTATCCAGCCGGCACGTACGATGCGGTTCTTATTACGCTCGGGGCAGGAAAAGGGGCAAACTGGTGGTGTGTCTTGTTTCCGCCGCTTTGTTTTCTCGATTTTTCCAACGGTGACGCTGTGATGATGAGAGAGAAAGAGATGCCGGCAAACGAGAACGAGGCAGACAAACCTGCACCAACCGAGACCAATGCGTCTATGAAAGAAAAGCGGAGTAAAAAAGAAGCGGCACAGCCGGACGGACAAGAAGATGAGAGCATCGCGATAGCCATAGGTGAGGAGACTGAACGTCACACAGTGGCTGAGGAAATCAATGAGGATAGTGTGAGCACGAGCGTGAGTGATGGAAATCGAGCTGTGGATGACACGAGCCTTGCTGCGATTGACATCGGCGAAGACGCGAGTGAAGAGAAACAAATGGATAGCGGAAATGCTTCCCCCGTCGTCATGGCTGAGTCGGAGCAGCGGATCGAAGTGAAATTCTTCTTCAAAGAGTTGCTTGCCCACCTTATTCCATAGGCTCATATCCACAATGTTATCCACAAAAACAACAGATTTATTCACAATTTGTGTATAAATGTGGGTAACCGACGAGAGCTAGTTCGGTACTTCTGAGCAAATCCGCCATCTCCAAGGCGATAGAGAAGGTGAAACGATTGAAAACGCATGTTTGGGTTGTGGATAATATTGTTGATAAACAGCAAATTTATCCACAAATACAAGAGGCTGCCGAATGGTTGCGGACCGGAGAAGTGATCGCATTTCCAACGGAAACGGTGTACGGATTGGGAGCAGATGCGGCTAATACGACAGCGGTGGAAAAAATTTTTGCCGCCAAAGGACGGCCGAGCGACAATCCGCTCATCGTCCACGTCGCCAGCCTCGCGCAAGTTGAATCGATCGCTGCATCGATCCCGCCGGTCGCGAAAACGTTAATGGAACGGTTTTGGCCGGGCCCGCTCACCTTAGTGTTGCCGAAACGGGACGGAGCGGTGTCTGAACGGGTGACAGCTGGTCTTTCGACCGTGGCGGTGCGCATGCCGGATCATCCACTGGCGCTTGCCTTGATCGAAGCGAGCGGCTTAGCGCTTGCCGCCCCGAGCGCCAACCGGTCAGGAAGGCCAAGCCCGACGACGGCCGCCCACGTGCTCGCTGATTTGAATGGGCGCATTGCCGGAGTGATTGATGGCGGGCCAACGGGTGTCGGCGTTGAATCGACTGTGCTCGATTGCAGCGGAGAGGTGCCGACGATTTTGCGCCCGGGCGGGGTGACGAAAGAGGCGCTCAGTGAAGTGATCGGCCGCGTTGAAGAGGCTGCCGGAGATGAACAGACAGCGCCGAAAGCGCCAGGAATGAAATATACGCATTATGCGCCGAAAGCACCGCTTTGGATCGCCGCTGGCCCACCGTCGTTTTTGCAGCGGCTTGTTGATGAAAGCCGGGCGGAAGGAAAAACTGTCGGCGTGCTGACGACTGAAGAAAACAAAAACCGTTATGTCGCCGATGTCGTGTTGGCATGTGGAGCGCGTCGCGATTTGGAAACGGTGGCCCAACGCCTGTACGATGTGCTGCGTCAGTTTGATGAGACAGGCGTTAACCTCATTTACAGCGAGGCGTTTCCGGAGGAGGGGATCGGCGCTGCGATCATGAATCGGTTGCGTAAAGCGGCCGGTGGGCGCGTCATTAGCGAATAGCGAAACAAAAGCGGAACGCAGCCCCCCAAAAAAGTGAAGGAGCTAACTGTATAGAGTGACGAGTCCGTTCGATGTGAAAGATAAGCGAGGGTGTCTCATTGGTTTGGAGACACCCTCTTTTTTCACTCTTGCATATGAAATCGCCTCGCTTCTCCTCTATCACTCGTTTGCTTCTAAACGATGCTGGACGTGCATATGTTAGCAGTAAGGCTAGTCCGGGAGGGAAGGGAATGGGCGCGTTAATCGGCGAAATGATCGCGCTGTCGCTGATGGCGCTTGCGCTAGGCATGGACGCATTTTCGGTTGCCTTAGGAATGGGATTGTTGCGTCTTCGGCTTCGGCAAATTTTTTATATTGGGCTTACGATCGGCTTATTTCATATTTTCATGCCGCTTGTCGGTATGGCAGTCGGCCGCTTTTTGTCGCGCGAGTTCGGTAGCATCGCTACATATGCGGGCGGGGTGTTGCTATTATGGCTTGGCGGGCAAATGATCGTTACATCCTTTCAGCAGGAGGAAGGGACTTCATTCTTGCCGCACGGGGCGGGGCTGCTTTTTTTTGCATTCAGCGTCAGCCTCGACAGCTTTTCGGTCGGGCTAAGCCTTGGCATTTTCGGGGCACGGACGATGGCGACGATCCTCCTGTTCGGTTTGTTCAGCACGGTCTTGACTTGGATCGGGCTGCTGGTGGGCCGACATTTTCGGCAATGGCTCGGTTCGTACAGTGAGGCGCTTGGCGGCAGCATTTTGCTTGTGTTCGGGCTGAAGCTGCTTTTTTCGTAAAGAATCATGGCAGGTGGTGCCAACCTTTTCATTTCAGTGGGAAAAAGTGGACTGCCCGCTTTTTTTTGTTCTTTTCCCTATGGTATATTGTTGATAAGCCATTGTTATGGTAAGCCATTGTTGAAGAGGTGGTTGTCATGCCGTACCGCATTTTGTTCGTCTGCACCGGCAATACGTGCCGGAGCCCGATGGCTGCCGCGCTTCTTGAGAGCAAGCAGCTGCCCGGTGTCGAGGTGAAATCGGCCGGTGTATTCGCTGCGGAAGGAAGCGAAGCGTCCACCCATGCGAAAACGGTATTGAAAGAAAAGGGGATTGACGCGTCCCACCGTTCTTCGCTGTTAAAAAAAGAACATATTGACTGGGCAACGCACGTGCTGGCGATGACGTCCGGACATAAAGAGATGATCGTCGGACGTTTTCCGGAGGCGAAAGATAAAACATTTACGTTAAAACAGTTCGCTTCAGGAACAGACGGTGACATCGCCGACCCGTTCGGTGGCTCGGTTGAGGTGTACCGGGCAGCTCGCGATGAGTTAGCGGCGCTTATTGACCGCCTGGCGGAAAAATTGCAAGAGAAACAATAATATCACGTGGTTAATGAGGGGGAAAACAATGGGGGGAAAACGCCGTTCGTTTGGCTTGCGTCTGAAGCTTGTCGTCTTTACAACAGTGCTAGCAATTATTACATATTCGACGAGCGCCTTGTACTTGTACGTGTTGTATGATTGGTGGTTTGCATCATTCAACAAAAGCGTCTTCACGATTGTTGTGTTGCTGCTCGGCATTTTTTGGTCAGGAGTGCTCGCCTATGTCGCCGCTGGCTGGATTACGAAGCCGCTGCAACATCTCGAGGAAGCGGCCACTAAGGCGGCTAGCGGGCATATTGAAGAAGACGTTCCGCTTCCTTCATCCAATGATGAAATTCGTTCGCTTGCTGTCGCTTTTAACCACATGCTTCATCATCTGCGCATCGTGATCACTAACATTGAAGAAAATACAGCACGTACAAATGAGAAGACATCGGAAATGAGCCAAGCATCTGAAACAGCGGCAAACCGCGCTCGCGATATTGCGGCGACGATTGATGATATTTCGAAAGGGGCAACCGCTTCAGCGGAAGCGATTCAAGAAGCGGCTGAGGCCGCTGAAGATGTGCTCGCCATTGCCATACGGGTACAAGAAACGGCGGAACGTGCGGAACAGTCCGTACATGAGATGGCAGAAACGCTCAAGACAAGCCAAGATATCACTCATTCGCTCATCAATGGCATCGGGCAGCTGGCCGACGATCAAGAACTGTCAAGAGCCGCTGTCAAACAGCTTGAGAGACATGCCCATCAAATCGGAAACATTACATTGCTTGTTGCCGATATGGCTGAGCAAACGAACTTGCTAGCACTCAATGCTTCGATTGAAGCCGCCCGCGCCGGTGAACATGGCCGGGGCTTTGCGGTCGTGGCCGAAGAAGTGCGCAAACTAGCTGATGAAAGCGCTACGGCAGTGAAACAAATTGCGGAATTGGTCAACAATATTCAAAACGAGGTTGCCCGGGTGGCCATGCAAATGGATAAGCAGGCCGCCACCGCCAACGCTGAGGCGGTCAGAGGCAAGCAGACGAATGAGGCCATTGCCGCTATGGTATCTTCAGCGGGTGAAGTGATTCGCGCCGTCCATGATATCGCTGAGCTGGCGAAAAGCCAAATGAGGCACATGGAGCGGGTGGCGGCACAGACGCAAGAAGTGGCGGCGATCGCTGAGCAGACATCCGCTGGTGCGCTCGAAGTCGCGGCGGCGACCGAAGCACAGACAGAAGCAGTCAGCAATGTGCACAAACTGGCGAACGAGCTTGTCGAACAGGCGGAACAGCTACAGGCGGCAGTCGCCCGTTTTCGCGCCGACTAAAATGACCGGTGCATTCAGAAACGCTGTCGACTTCACTGGCGGAAACAAACGAACCGCACACGATCTAGCATAATAAGGTAACTGTATCGATGAAGCGCTCGCTCCAAAAAGCGGGGAGCGAGGCGAGCAGAAAGGAGACGAACGAACTTGAAAGTAGCAATTGCTTCCGACCACGGTGGAATTCGCATTCGTGAAGAAATTAAAGCACTTCTTGATGAAATGGGCATCGAATATACAGACTTTGGCTGCGACTGTGAAACGTCGGTCGATTACCCGGATTACGCGCTCCCGGTCGCTGAAAAAGTGGCGCGCGGCGAGTTTGATCGCGGCATTTTAATTTGTGGCACCGGCATTGGCATGACGATCGCAGCGAATAAAGTAAAAGGGGTGCGCTGCGCCCTTTGTCATGATGTTTACAGCGCGAAACTGACACGCATGCATAACGACAGCAACATCCTCGCGATGGGCGAGCGTGTGATCGGCCCTGGCTTGGCGCGTGAAATCGCGAAAGCGTGGTTGGAGACGGAATTCGAAGGTGGCCGCCATGCGCGGCGGATCGGCAAAATTGCCGATTACGAAAACGAACATTTGTAAAAGACGCATCGTTTCATAAAAATCGCGGCGTATTAATGAGGGGGAGGGTCATGGACGCACTATTGACCGAATGGAGGCAGCAATGGCAAACCATCTTGCACGCGTTTCAAGAACAGGCGCAGCTTGGCCGCGGTCACATCGTTGTCATCGGCTGCAGTACGAGCGAAGTGCTTGGCGAGCGGATCGGCACGGCCGGATCGATGGACGTTGCTGCCATGCTTTTTGCCGAGCTTGAGGCGTGGCGGCGAGAAGTTGGCATTGAGCTGGCGTTCCAATGCTGTGAACATTTAAACCGGGCGCTTGTCGTTGAGCGGGAGACAGCACGCGCTCACGGGCTCGAGGTCGTTTCCGTCGTTCCGGTGCCGAAAGCGGGGGGAGCGATGGCCGCCTACGCCTATCGACATCTTATGGATCCGGTCGTCGTCGAGGTGATTCGTGCTGACGCGGGGATTGACATCGGCCATACGCTCATCGGCATGCATTTGAAGCCGGTTGCCGTCCCTGTACGCGTTCCGGTGAAGCATGTCGGATCGGCGTGTGTGACGTTGGCGAAAACACGACCGAAGCTGATCGGTGGTGCCCGTGCCGTCTATTCATTGGAAAATCCGAATGATTCCTGTACTTTCTAGTTAGTTTATTCACTTTTTCTTTGGATTTGTCCGATGAAAGCTGATAAAATAAAAACGAATATTCACTGAATTTTGCGTAAGGGGGAGCTATTGATGAACTACTTGCCACAACAAGATCCGCAAGTGTTCGCCGCCATCGAACAAGAGCGGAAACGGCAGCATGCAAAAATTGAGCTAATCGCCTCAGAAAACTTTGTCAGCCGCGCCGTGATGGAAGCGCAAGGGTCGGTGATGACGAACAAGTATGCGGAAGGCTACCCAGGTCGCCGCTATTACGGTGGTTGCGAATACGTTGACGTAGTCGAAGATTTGGCGCGTGAACGGGCGAAGCAATTGTTCGGAGCAGAGCATGCGAACGTCCAACCGCATTCCGGAGCACAGGCGAACATGGCTGTCTATTTCACCGTCCTCAAGCCCGGCGATACTGTGCTTGGCATGAACTTGTCGCACGGCGGGCATTTGACGCACGGCAGCCCGGTCAACTTCAGCGGGGTTCAGTACAACTTTGTCGAATACGGCGTCGATCCGGAAACGCATGTCATTGACTATGATGATGTGCGCGAGAAAGCGCGCCTTCATCGGCCGAAGCTGATTGTCGCCGGCGCAAGTGCCTATCCGCGCGTCATCGATTTTGCCAAGTTCCGGGAAATCGCTGATGAAGTCGGCGCCTATTTAATGGTTGATATGGCCCATATTGCCGGTCTTGTTGCGGCAGGTCTTCATCCGAATCCAGTGCCGTATGCCCATTTTGTCACGACGACGACGCATAAAACATTGCGCGGCCCGCGCGGCGGAATGATTTTATGCCAAGAGCAGTTTGCGAAACAAATCGACAAATCCATTTTCCCTGGCATTCAAGGCGGCCCGCTTATGCATGTCATTGCCGCGAAAGCAGTCGCACTTGGTGAGGCGCTGCAAGATGACTTTAAAGTATACGCAAAGCGCATCATCGACAACGCTCAACGCCTTGCAGCCGCCTTGCAAAAAGAAGGGTTCACTCTTGTTTCCGGCGGCACGGACAACCATTTGCTGCTTGTTGACTTGCGCCCGCAACAGCTGACAGGGAAAACAGCGGAGAAAGTGTTGGATGAAGTCGGCATTACCGTCAATAAAAACACAATTCCGTATGATCCAGAAAGCCCGTTTGTCACGAGCGGCATCCGCATCGGTACAGCCGCGGTTACGACGCGCGGTTTTGGTTTGGAAGAAATGGATGAAATTGCTTCCCTTATCGGTCTTGTGCTGAAAAACATCGACAACGAGCAGGCGCTCGAGGAAGCACGCCAACGCGTCGTTGCCTTAACGGAAAAATTCCCGCTCTATCAAGACTAAGGGAACGAAGGGAGCGTTCCGGACAATCGAACGCTCCCTTACCTACGCTCACGCGATGATAAAGGCACACTGCCAATGATCGGTTGGGCAGTGTGCCTTTTCCTTTGCTTCAACGGTTGAACGGGCGCCCGTTTTCCAGTAGAATGTATAGAAGTGTACTGCATACATACGGAAGAGGAGATGACCTATGGCAAAAGTGTATGTATTTGACCATCCGCTCATCCAGCATAAACTGACGTACATTCGCGACAAGCATACAGGTACAAAAGAGTTTCGCGAACTCGTTGAAGAAGTGGCGACGTTGATGGCGTTTGAAATTACGCGCGACCTTCCGCTTGAGGAAGTGGAGATCGAAACTCCTGTCAGCCGGGCGAAAGCGAAAGTCATCGCCGGCAAAAAGCTTGGCGTCATCCCGATTCTGCGCGCCGGTATCGGCATGGTTGACGGCATCTTGAAGCTTATCCCGGCGGCAAAAGTCGGCCACGTCGGCCTGTACCGCGATCCGGAAACGCTCCAGCCAGTAGAATATTACGTCAAATTGCCAAGCGATGTCGAAGAACGTGATTTTATCATCGTCGATCCGATGCTCGCGACCGGTGGCTCGGCGGTGGCGGCGATCGAAGCATTGAAAAAGCGGGGGGCTAAAAGCATTAAGTTCATGTGCCTCATCGCGGCACCGGAAGGGGTCAAAGCGGTTGAAACGGCGCATCCGGACGTCGATATTTACATCGCTGCCCTCGATGAGCGGCTGAACGACCACGGCTATATCGTCCCCGGTCTTGGCGATGCTGGTGACCGACTGTTTGGAACGAAATGACAGTCGATGAGACAGGACGCCACGCATACGACGAAGAATAGGGTGCCCGCAATGGTCGGGACACCCTTTTTACATATGGAAACATTCTTGGTTATGACGACTATCAGCTTCGCCTACCATGCAGGGAGCTTCAAGAACTAGGTCAGGCAGAAAGAGTAGATAAAAATAAAATATATCATTATACGTGATATTTGTGAAAAGAAAATGAGAAATTGTCACAAATTATTAATATTTGCCCTGTGTGAATGTGGTTTTATGTGGAAACACATTGACATTAACCTAGTGGTATTGTATGCTTTACAGGGGACATATTGTGAGGGTTTTCACTGTCTGAAATCCCCCTTTCCTATCGGTTAGAGAGGTATATGGCCTATGAAAAAAAATGACCGCCACCCGTTTCGGGCTATTGGGTTAATGTCGGCAATTACATCACAGCTTGTCGGCTGTACGTTAGTCGGTTTGTTCGGCGGAAGATGGGCCGATCGACAATTAGACAGTGAACCGCTTTTTTTAGTTATTGGCCTGTTGCTCGGTTTGGCAGCGGGAGTTTTTGCCACGCTAAAAACAGTCCGACGCTTTTTTGAGGAATAAGAAGCCATGCTTGACATGATCGTGAAACGAATGCAAAAACAACTGTTTATATTGATGGCTTGTTACGCGTTAGGGTCGATATGGACAAAGTATGAAGCATGGTTTTTTAGTCTGCTCGTCGGCACGGCGGCAGGGTTGTACAGCATACGGCTGTTAGCCCGGCGTGTAATCAAAGTCGGAGAAGCGATCGCTGATGGGCGGCGTCCGCCATCACTAGGGACAATGGTTCGGTTTGCATTGGCTATTGCAGTCGCGCTGCTTGTGTCCCGTTACCCCCAACATTTGTCGATGGTGCCGGTTGTCATCGGCCTGTCCACCCCATACATTTTGTTGGTAGTAAATCATTTTTTACATAATGATCAATCAGTTACATAGAAAGTGAGGTGAACGATGATGGATCATAAGGCGCCACTTTATGAATTGTTTGGTCTCACATTTAACTTGGCCAATGTATTGATGGTGACCATCACTTGTATCATTGTATTGGCCATCGCTATTGCGGCAACGCGCAATCTTTCGATGAGGCCGACAGGGTTGCAAAACTTTATGGAATGGGTTGTCGATTTTGTGAAAGGAATCATTAAAAGCAACATGGACTGGGAGACAGGGGGGCGTTTTCATTTACTCGGTTTGACGCTCATTATGTATGTCTTTGTCGCTAATATGTTAGGTCTTCCGTTCTCCGTGGTTGTCCATGATGAATTATGGTGGAAATCACCGACAGCTGATCCGGCCATTACGTTGACGTTGGCTGTGATGGTTGTAGCCCTTTCCCACTATTACGGCATTAAATTGCGCGGTGCTTCTGAATATTTAAAAGGTTTTACAAGCCCAATGTGGTTTATGTTTCCTCTCAAAATCATTGAAGAATTCGCCAATACATTGACACTTGGTCTCCGTCTTTACGGAAACATTTTTGCCGGCGAAATTTTGCTTGCATTGCTTGTCGGGGGGCTGGCCACCGGTGTCGGAGGAACGATTGCCGCAATCATTCCGACAATGGTATGGCAAGCATTCAGTATTTTCGTCGGGGCCATTCAAGCATTCATTTTCACCATGCTAACAATGGTATACATGGCGCATAAAGTCAGCCATGATCATTAATCTTCATCTTAATACATGTTTGTTTACTATCATTTTTAAAATAAATCAACTTTTTAAGTTAACAAGGAGGATATCTCAATGGGTGTATTAGCTGCAGCAATTGCTATTGGTCTTGCCGCACTTGGTGCGGGTATCGGTAACGGTTTAATCGTTTCTCGTACAGTAGAAGGAATCGCACGCCAGCCTGAAGCGCGTGGTATGTTGCAAACAACGATGTTTATCGGGGTTGCGCTTGTTGAGGCGATTCCGATCATCGCGGTCGTTATCGCATTTATGGTACAAGGAAGATAACGAATGGGGAGCGCTTGTTAACGAAATGTTAACAAGCGCCTTCAACAAAAAGAAAGGTCAAAGTCATGATGGCGAAGATCATTCGGTAAGAACCTTCGCCATTGCTTTATGTATAGCCTTGACATAGAGGAACGACCGATCAAGCAATGTCCGGTCAAGACGCAACGGCCGAAAGGAGTGAACGAAAACATGTTAGCAGCATTACAAACAGCGGCGCTCGGCGCAGCGGCTGGGCACGGCGCGGTCAACAGCGGGGACATCATTTTTCAGCTTGTCGCGTTTATTTTGTTGATGCTTTTGCTTCGCATATTTGCCTGGGGACCGCTCATGGGCGTCATGAAGCAACGTGAAGAGCATATTGCCAATGAAATCGACCAAGCGGAAAAACGCCGCCAAGAGGCAGAAAAGCTGCTTGAGGAGCAACGTGAGCTGCTGAAGCAATCGCGCCAAGAAGCGCAAACAATCCTTGAAAATGCTCGCAAGCTCGCCGAAGAGCAGAAGGAACAAATCGTCGCCTCGGCCCGTGCTGAAGCAGAGCGGGTGAAAGAAGCGGCGAAGCAAGAAATCGAGCGTGAAAAAGAACAGGCGATGGCTGCGCTCCGCGAACAAGTGGCTTCGTTGTCTGTCCTCATCGCCTCGAAAGTGATTGAAAGAGAATTGACCGAACAAGACCAGCGCAAGCTGATCGAAGCATACATTAAGGACATTCAAGAGGTAGGAGGAGCGCGATGAACCAAGAAGTGATCGCTAAACGGTATGCATCCGCTCTGTTTCAAATCGCGCTTGAACAACAGCAGCTGGACCAAATCGAAGAAGACATTCGCGCCGTGCGCCAAGCGTTGGCGGAAAACGGCGAGTTTTTATCGCTTCTTTCCAATCCGAAACTTTCCTTAGACAAGAAAAAAGCGCTCGTTCGCGAAGCGTTTGCCGGCGTTTCCGCTCCGGTGCAACATACGCTTTTGCTTCTTCTTGAGCGCCATCGCTTCGGCATTGTGCCTGAACTGGCCGAGCAGTTTATCGCCCTCGCTAACGACGCACGCGGTATCGCTGAGGCGGTCGCCTATTCGGCACGGCCGTTGACGGATGAAGAACTGCAGGCGCTTTCTGACGTATTTGCCAAAAAAGTTGGCAAAGAAACGCTCCGCATTGAAAATATCGTCGACCCGGAACTGATTGGCGGCGTGAAGTTGCGCATCGGCAACCGCATTTATGACGGCAGCGTCAGCGGACAGCTAGAACGGATTCAGCGGCAGCTCATTAGTTAACATTAGGAGACAGGGGTGAAAGGCATGAGCATTAGAGCGGAAGAAATTAGCGCGCTCATTAAGCAGCAGATTGAAAACTACGAATCGCAAATCCAAGTGAGCGACGTCGGTACCGTCATCCAAATCGGCGACGGGATCGCCCGCGTTCACGGACTTGATAACGTCATGTCCGGCGAGCTCGTTGAATTTGCCAACGGCGTTATGGGCATGGCGCTTAACTTGGAAGAAAACAACGTCGGTATCGTTATTTTAGGACCATACACAGGCATTAAAGAGGGAGACGAAGTACGCCGTACCGGTCGGATTATGGAAGTGCCGGTCGGGGAAGCGCTCATCGGTCGCGTCGTCAACCCGCTCGGTCAGCCAGTTGACGGCTTAGGCCCAGTGGAAACGACGGAAACGCGCCCGATTGAAAGCCCAGCGCCGGGCGTTATGGATCGGAAATCGGTTCACGAGCCGCTGCAAACCGGGATTAAAGCGATCGACGCTCTCGTGCCAATTGGGCGCGGACAGCGCGAGCTTATTATCGGTGACCGCCAAACAGGGAAAACGGCTGTAGCCATTGACACGATCTTGAATCAAAAAGGCCAAGACATGATTTGTATTTACGTCGCCATCGGACAAAAAGAATCGACGGTTCGTACGGTTGTTGAAACGCTCCGTAAACATGGTGCGCTCGACTATACAATCGTCGTCACCGCTTCGGCATCGCAACCGGCTCCGCTCTTGTTCTTGGCGCCTTATGCCGGTGTATCGATGGGCGAGTATTTCATGTATAAAGGGAAACACGTCTTAGTTGTCTACGACGACTTGTCGAAGCAAGCCGCTGCGTACCGCGAACTTTCGCTGTTGCTTCGTCGTCCGCCAGGCCGTGAAGCATACCCGGGGGATGTCTTCTACTTGCATTCCCGCCTGCTCGAGCGCGCAGCGAAATTGAGCGATGCCAAAGGGGCTGGCTCCTTGACTGCGCTTCCGTTCGTCGAAACGCAAGCGGGCGACATCTCCGCCTACATTCCGACGAACGTCATCTCGATCACGGACGGACAAATCTTCTTGCAATCGGACTTATTCTTCTCAGGCGTCCGCCCGGCGATCAACGCAGGGTTGTCTGTTTCGCGCGTCGGTGGTGCTGCGCAAATTAAAGCGATGAAAAAAGTATCGGGGACGCTCCGTTTGGACTTGGCGGCGTACCGTGAATTAGAAGCGTTCGCCCAATTCGGTTCCGACCTTGATAAAGCGACGCAAGCGAAGCTCGCTCGCGGAGCGCGCACGGTTGAGGTACTGAAACAAGACTTGCACCAACCGATTCCAGTCGAAAAACAAGTCGCTATCATTTACGCTCTGACGCGCGGCTTCTTGGATGACATTCCGGTCGAAGACGTGCGCCGTTTTGAAAAAGAATTTTTCTTGTGGCTCGACCAAAACGGGCAGCACTTGCTTGAACATATCCGTACGACGAAAGATCTTCCGAATGAGGAAGATTTCAATAAAGCGATCGAAGCGTTCAAGAAAACGTTTGTCGTTTCTCAATAAGGCTGACGGGGGCGTTTTGGCCCCCCGCGCCTGTTAGATCTCGTGCAGCAAAAAGGTGGTGAAACCTTTGGCATCGTTACGCGACATTAAAACGCGCATCAATTCGACGAAAAAAACGAGCCAGATTACGAAAGCGATGGAAATGGTCTCGACGTCGAAATTAAACCGCGCGGAGCAAAACGCGAAATCGTTCGTTCCGTACATGGAAAAAATGCAGGAAGTCGTAGCCAACGTCGCGCTTGGCGCCGGCGGCGCTTCCCATCCGATGCTCATCTCGCGCCCGGTGAAAAAGACGGGATATTTGGTCATTACATCGGACCGCGGCTTGGCCGGAGCATACAACAGCAACGTGTTGCGCACTGTTTATCAGACGATTCAAGCGCGCCACTCTTCTCCGGACGAGTACGCCATCATCGTTATCGGCCGCGTCGGATTAAACTTTTTCCGCAAACGGAACATGCCGGTTATTCTCGACATTACCCGCTTGCCGGATCAGCCGTCGTTTGCCGATATTAAAGAGATTGCTAACAAAGCGGTCGGATTGTTTGCCGACGGCACGTTTGATGAACTGTATATGTACTATAACCATTACGTGAGCGCGATCCAGCAAGATGTGACGGAACGGAAGCTGCTTCCGCTCACCGATTTGGCTGACAACCAGCAGCGCACGATGTACGAATTTGAACCGTCGCAAGAAGAAATTTTGGACGTCTTGTTGCCGCAATATGCGGAGAGCCTCATTTACGGCGCGTTGCTCGATGCAAAAGCGAGCGAACACGCCGCCCGGATGACAGCGATGAAGAACGCGACCGACAACGCGCATGAACTCATTCGCACGTTGACGCTTTCCTACAACCGCGCTCGCCAAGCTTCAATCACGCAAGAAATTACGGAAATTGTCGCCGGGGCAAACGCCTTGCAATAGCGGACTAGCAAGTTAGGAGGGAAAACGATGACAAGAGGACGCGTTATTCAAGTCATGGGTCCGGTTGTAGACGTCAAGTTCGAAAACGGTCACTTGCCGGCCATCTACAACGCCCTGAAAATTCAACATCAAGCGCGCAACGAAAACGAAGTCGACATCGACTTGACATTGGAAGTCGCCTTGCACCTTGGCGATGATACAGTACGGACGATCGCGATGGCGTCCACTGACGGTTTGATCCGCGGCATGGAAGTCGTAGACACTGGTGCGCCGATCTCGGTGCCGGTTGGCGATGTCACGCTCGGCCGCGTCTTTAACGTCTTAGGTGAGCCGATCGACTTGCAAGATGACATTCCGGCTGAAGCCCGTCGCGACCCGATTCACCGTCCGGCGCCAAAATTCGAGGAATTGGCGACGGAAGTCGAAATTTTGGAAACCGGGATTAAAGTCGTCGACTTGCTTGCCCCGTATATTAAAGGTGGTAAGATCGGCTTGTTCGGCGGTGCCGGCGTAGGGAAAACGGTCTTGATCCAAGAGTTGATCCATAACATCGCCCAAGAGCACGGCGGGATTTCCGTCTTCGCTGGCGTCGGTGAACGGACGCGTGAAGGAAACGACTTGTACCATGAAATGAAAGATTCCGGCGTTATTAGCAAAACGGCCATGGTGTTCGGACAAATGAACGAGCCGCCGGGAGCACGGATGCGTGTTGCGTTGACCGGCTTGACGATGGCCGAATATTTCCGTGATGAGCAAGGTCAAGACGTGTTGCTCTTTATTGACAACATTTTCCGCTTCACACAGGCTGGTTCGGAAGTATCAGCGTTGTTAGGCCGCATGCCGTCTGCCGTTGGTTATCAGCCGACATTGGCGACGGAGATGGGTCAATTGCAAGAGCGGATCACGTCAACGTCGAAAGGCTCGATCACCTCGATCCAGGCGATTTACGTTCCGGCCGACGACTACACTGACCCGGCTCCGGCGACGACGTTCTCGCACTTGGATGCGACGACGAACCTTGAGCGGAAGCTCGCCGAGATGGGGATTTATCCGGCCGTTGACCCGCTTGCTTCGACATCGCGTGCATTGGCACCGGAAATTGTTGGCGAAGAGCATTACCAAGTTGCTCGTCGCGTACAACAAACGTTGCAACGCTATAAAGAACTGCAAGACATTATCGCCATCTTAGGGATGGACGAACTGTCAGACGAAGACAAGCTCGTCGTCCACCGTGCCCGCCGCATTCAATTTTTCTTGTCGCAAAACTTCCACGTGGCGGAACAGTTCACGGGCCAACCGGGTTCGTACGTACCGGTTAAGGAAACGGTGCGTGGCTTTAAAGAAATTCTGGATGGAAAATATGACCACCTTCCGGAAGATGCGTTCCGCTTAGTCGGCCGCATTGAAGAAGTTGTCGAAAAAGCGAAAGCTATGGGTGTCGAAGTGTGACCCGGGATAGGGGGATTGGACAATGAAAACGATCCGTGTGAGCGTCGTCACTCCTGATGGCCCGGTATACGAAGGCGATGTGGAAATGGTAAGCGTGAAGGCGAAAAGCGGAGAACTTGGCATTTTGCCGGGACACATCCCGCTTGTCGCCCCGCTCGAGATTAGCGCGGCCCGTCTGAAAAAGGACGGCAAAACAAGCTATGTTGCGGTCAGCGGCGGCTTTTTAGAAGTCCGCCCGGACAAAGTGACGATTTTGGCTCAAGCAGCTGAGCGCGCGGAAGACATCGATGTCCTTCGTGCCAAAGCAGCAAAAGAGCGGGCGGAACGCCGTCTGCAAAGCCAGCAGGATGATATCGACTTCAAGCGGGCCGAACTGGCGTTAAAACGCGCCATGAACCGCTTGAACGTTGCTGGAATGAAATAAGCAGAGAAGCGAATGCTTCTCTGCTTTTTTTATGGCTTGTCCGATCTGTCGACTCACTATGACTTGGCGGTTTTTCGCGATTTCCTACAGTGTTGGCAGTGATAACCCGAAGTTTTGCTGACACGACTGGATATAAATGTTATAATGAAATCGATGAAATTATTTAAAAATTTTATCATTAACATCATACGTATGTAATAAACCGGGAAGGGGGCGAGCTGGTTGAGCAACATTTATGCCAATAGTTATTTGATTGTCTTTGTCTTTCTTTGCCTTGGGGTGTTGCTTCCGATCGGGGCGCTTACAATCGGACGATGGCTGCGGCCAAACGTGCCGGATGAGGCAAAGGCAACGACGTATGAAAGCGGTAACATCCCGTTTCATGACTCGCGCATCCAGTTTCAAGTTCGTTATTACTTATTTGCTTTGTTATTTGTCATTTTTGACGTCGAGACAGTGTTTTTATACCCATGGGCCGTTGTCTATGATCAACTCGGCCTATTTGCTTTAGTGGAGATGATCATTTTCATCGTTTTGCTTGCCATTGGCCTCATTTATGCTTGGAAAAAGAAGGTGTTACGATGGATGTAAAATGGGATGGTATGACCTTCGATGAAATGGAAGAAGTAAAGCGCAACGTGTTTTTTACGACGCTGGAGCAGTTAAAAGGATGGGCGCGAAGCAACTCGCTCTGGCCGCTGACGTTCGGTCTTGCCTGTTGTGCGATTGAGATGATGGCAGTCGGTGGCGCCCATTATGACCTTGATCGGTTTGGTTCATTTTTCCGCGCCTCGCCGCGGCAATCAGATGTCATGATCGTTTCCGGAACCGTGACGAAAAAAATGGCACCACTTTTGCGTCGGTTGTATGATCAAATGCCGGAGCCAAAATGGGTGATCGCCATGGGGTCGTGTGCGACGGCGGGAGGACCGTACGTCAAATCGTACAGCGTCGTGAAAGGGGTTGACCAAATTGTCCCAGTCGACGTGTACATACCTGGCTGTCCGCCGAACCCTGCGGCACTGATTTATGGCATTCATAAATTAAAAGAAAAAATCCGCTTGGAAGCCAAAACGGGGAAGAAGGTGTTGTAACCGATGGATGAGGAAAAAGATTTGGCCCAGCGCAAAAAAGAAGCAGCCGAGCGGGCGAGACAGATAGCGCGCGAACGGCTGGCCGCCAAGCAAGCAGCCGAACAGGCCAAGTCAGCCGCTGATCACGGCGACACGTCAACCGGAGAATTGAAAACGCCTTCTGACTTGTCCACCGATTCGGTAACTGAAGGGTCGGATGCGGCGCAGCCGTCATCAGCGGAAGAGCTCGCTGCAGCAAAAAAGCGGGCCGCAGAAGAAGCGCGAGCGAAAGCGGCGGAACTGCGACGACAGCGTGAGGTGGCCGCGACCGGGGGCGCGACGGAAGAAGACCTGGCTGCGGCGAAGAAAAAAGCGGCAGAAGAAGCCCGAGCGAAAGCGGCGGAACTGCGGCGACAGCGTGAGGCGGCCGCGACCGGGGGCGCGACGGAAGAAGACCTGGCTGCGGCGAAGAAAAAAGCGGCAGAAGAGGCCCGAGTGAAAGCGGCGGAACTGCGGCGACAGCGTGAGGCGGCTGCGACCGGAGGCACGACGGAAGAAGACCTGGCTGCGGCGAAGAAAAAAGCGGCAGAAGAAGCGCGAGCGAAAGCAGCGGAACTGCGGCGACAGCGTGAGGCCGCTGCGGCCGGAGGCACGACGGAAGAAGATCTCGAGTTAGCGAAGAAAAAGGCGGCAGCGGCTGCCAAAGCGAAGGCAGCAGCGCTAGCCAAACAAAAGGCGGCCGCGGCGGGAAGCGATGACGAGCTGGCGAAGAAAAAAGCTGCGGCTGCAGCGAAGGCGAAAGCCGCTGCCGCGGCGAAAGCGCGGGCTGCCGCTATGGCAAAACAGCAAGGCGACGGTGCTGGCGATGATGATACGGCGAAACAAAAGGCAGCCGCCGCTGCGAAGGCAAAAGCAGCAGCCGCCGCCCGCGCCAAGGCCAAAGCCGCTGGCGCTAGAGGCGGAACGGAACAGCCGTCTTCCCCGTCGCCGAACGATCCGCTGCTGCAAAAGTATGTCCGCGTTATTGAGGAACATCTTGGGCCGGATGTGCTCGAAGACGCCTATATCAACCGGTTGGCGAAAGACGTGCCGACGCTTGTTGTCAATAAAGAAGCGTATTACAAAGTGGCTGAGTTTTTAAAATACAATGAGCAACTCCGGTTTGATTATTTGTCCGAGTTGCACGGCACCGATTTTCAGACACATATGGAAGTGTACGTCCACTTGTATTCCTATCCGAAACGGCAACCGGTGGCGCTCAAAGTGAAAATCGACCGCGACAACCCGGAAATCGATTCGCTCGTCCCGCTTTGGCCAGGGGCGAACTGGCCGGAATGCGAAGCGTACGATTTGCTTGGCATCCGATTCCGCGGCCACCCGAACTTAATCCGCATCTTCCTAGGGGAGCAATGGGTCGGGCATCCGCTGCGCAAAGATTACGAGCCGTATGATGCGGAGGTGTGAACGATGCTGCGCACAGAAGAAATGATCTTAAACGTCGGCCCCCAGCACCCAAGTACGCACGGGGTATTTCGCCTCATTTTAAAAATTGACGGTGAAATCATCCAAGAAGCGACGCCGGTCATCGGCTACTTGCACCGCGGGACGGAGAAAATCGCTGAAGGGCTGCAATATACACAAATCATCCCGTATACCGACCGGATGGACTATTTGTCGGCGATGACGAACAACTATGTGCTTTGCCATGCGGTTGAAACCATGATGGGCATTGAAGTGCCGGAGCGGGCCGAGTATTTGCGCGTTCTCGCGATGGAGCTTGGGCGAATTGCCAGCCATCTCGTCTGGTGGGGGACGTATTTGCTTGACCTCGGCGCGACGAGCCCGTTTTTGTATGCATTCCGCGAGCGCGAAATGATTATTAATCTATTAAATGAGCTGTCCGGGGCGCGGTTGACGTTTAACTATATGCGCATTGGCGGCGTCAAATGGGACGCGCCGGACGGCTGGATCGACAAAGTGAAACAGTTTGTTCCATACATGCGGGAAAAACTAGCCGGCTACCATGACCTTGTCACCGGCAACGAGATTTTCCGTGAACGCGTCACCGGCGTCGGGAGGTATACGAAAGAAGAAGCGATCAGTTATTCATTAAGCGGGGTCAACTTGCGGTCGACCGGCGTCAAATGGGACTTGCGCAAAGATGAGCCATATTCAGTCTATGACCGGTTTGATTTTGATGTTCCGGTGCGCGAGGGCGGCGACTGCCTTGCCCGCTATGAATGCCGGATGGCAGAAATTGAACAGTCGCTTCGTATTATTGAACAGGCATGTGAGCAGTTTCCGGCCGACGGGCCGATTATGGGCAAAGTGCCGCGCATCATTAAGGCGCCACCGGGCGAGACGTTTGTCCGCATCGAAGCGCCGCGCGGCGAGATCGGTTGCTATATTGCGAGCGACGGCAAAAAAGAGCCGTACCGTCTCAAATTCCGGCGCCCGTCGTTTTACAACTTGCAAATACTCCCGAAGCTGCTTAAAGGAGAAAATTTGGCCAACGTCATCGCCATTCTCGGATCGATTGACATTGTGCTCGGGGAGGTCGACGGATAATGGAACAATGGCTCGAATCGGCGCCAGGCTGGACGAATGTCGCCGTCTTCTTCGGGCTTGGGGCGCTTTTGCTGCTAGTCGTGCTCGGGTTCGTCACATACGCCATTTTGGCGGAACGGAAAGTGATGGGATTTATGCAAGGGCGCATCGGCCCGAACCAAGTTGGCGGCCGTCTAGGGCTGTTGCAAACGGTCGCTGACGTATTAAAGCTGCTGTTAAAGGAAGATACAATTCCGAAAGCGGCTGACCGCCCGCTGTACGTGTTGGCGCCGATCATCGCCTTTACGCCGTCATTTATGGTGTTGGCGGCGCTGCCGTTTACCGATGCGTTCCGATTTGCCGATATCGGCGTTGGCCTATTGTACTATATTGCTGTTTCTGGATTAACCACGATCGGCGTTGTCACCGGCGGCTGGGCATCCAACAACAAATACGCCTTGCTTGGCGGCATGCGCGCGGCAGCGCAAATGATTTCATACGAAATTCCGCTCGTCATGTCGGCGCTTGGCGTCGTGCTCTTGGCTGGAAGCATGAATTTGGTCGACATTGTCACAGCGCAAGACAACGTTTGGTTTATTTTTGCCCAACCGCTCGCCTTCTTGATCTTCTTTATTGCTGCAGTGGCTGAGTTGAATCGGGTGCCGTTTGACTTACCGGAGGCGGAATCTGAGCTTGTTTCCGGATTTCACGTCGAATATTCCGGATTCCGTTGGGCGTTCTTTATGCTTGCTGAGTATGTCTATTTGTTTGCGATGGCCGCTTTGATTACGATTTTGTTTTTAGGCGGTTGGCACCCAGTTGCGTTTCTCGGCTGGATTCCTGGCTCTGTCTGGTTTGCGCTTAAGTTTTGTGCCATCGTCTATGTCTTGATCTGGTTTCGCGCGACGTTCCCGCGCGTGCGCGCCGACCAGCTGATGGAGTTTGCCTGGAAAGTGCTACTTCCGCTTTCGCTCGTCAACATCGTGTTGACGGCTGTGATTAAATCGTTATTCTTCTAAAAAATGAGGCGCCTGCCTTGTGAGAGAGGCGGCCGCTATCCATAGGCACGGCTTCTTTCAAGGCAAGAGGCCGTGCCGGAACGCCATTTTTCCCATGAGAGGGGTTGGACGGATGATCGGGTTAGTAAAAGGATTAGCGTATACGTTAAAAGAATTGACGCGCGAAAAAGTAACGTACAAGTACCCGCATGAGCCGCTCCCGCTCCCGGACCGGTTTCGCGGCATCCAAAAATTTTATCCGGAAAAATGCATCGTCTGCAATCAGTGCATGAACATTTGTCCGACGCAATGCATTCAGCTGACCGGGAAAAAACATCCCGATCCGACGAAAAAAGGGAAAGTGATCGAGACGTACAACATTAACTTTGAAATTTGCATTTTATGCGACTTATGCACGGAAGTTTGCCCGACGGAAGCGATTGTCATGACGAACAACTTCGAACTCGCTGAATACAGCCGTGATGCCCTGTATAAAGATTTGACTTGGCTCGATGAAAACGACACGAACGTAAGAAGGGAGAATAAGCCGTGAGCGGAACCGACATTGCCTTTTTCCTGCTTGCCCTTGCAGCCATTGCTGGCGGGGTGACGATGCTTCAACTGACGAACGTCGTCCATATGGTGATCGCCCTCGTCATGACGTTTTTGGGCATCGCTGGGCTGTACGTTCTGCTTTCTGCTGAGTTCGTCGCCGTCGTGCAAGTGCTCATTTATTCTGGAGCCATTACGATCATTATGCTATTTGCCATCATGCTGACGCGTCATCACGCCGACGACAAGGAGCGTCAAACGACGGGTGGCGTTTGGCATAGAGCGGTTGCCGCCATCTCTGTTCTCGCCTTTGGTCTTGCCGTTTATTTTGGCATCCGCCGTCTCGATTTCGGCGCTGATGGCAGCGCGTTGGCGACTGATAACGCGCGCGAAATCGGCAAATGGCTGTATTCGTATTATACGATTCCGTTTGAAATCGTGTCCGTCATTTTGCTCGTCGCCTTGATCGGGGCGATCGTGCTGGCGAAAAAAGACGGCAAGGGAGCGGAAGATAAATGACATTATCAGCTTATTTAGCGTTAGCGCTCATCTTGTTTTGCATTGGGCTGTATGGGGCGCTCACGAAACGAAATACGGTCATTGTCCTCATTTGCATCGAGCTGATGTTAAATGCGGTCAACATCAATTTCGTCGCTTTTGCCAAATACGGCGCCCATCCCGGCGTTCACGGGCACGTGTTCGCATTGTTTGCGATCGCCATAGCGGCGGCGGAGGCGGCTGTCGGATTGGCAGCGCTCATCGCCTTTTACCGCAACCGCAAAACGGTTCAAGTCGATGAAGCCAATTCATTGAAACATTAGAAAAGGGGATGGGGAAAGATGATGAACCTAGCTTGGGTTGTACCGCTGTTCCCGCTTTGTTCATTTGCTTTGTTGCTGTTGTTCGGACGGAAATGGAAGAAAGCGAGCGCCTATGTTGGCATTGTTGCCACGCTTCTGTCGTTGCTTGCGGCGCTCGGTGTACTGGCCGGACGCCTCGGCGGAACGACATATGAAGCGAACTGGACATGGATGCAGATCGGTGACGTGACGTTGACGGCCGGGTTTTCCGTTACAGCGTTAAACGCATGGATGCTCGTTGTCGTCGCTTTTGTCAGCTGGCTCGTCCATATTTATTCGCAAGGCTATATGGCCGGGGATGAGCGGTTTTCGACGTTTTATGCGTATTTAGGCTTGTTTACGTTTGCCATGCTTGGACTTGTGCTGTCGCCGAACTTGCTGCAGGCGTACATCTTTTGGGAGCTCGTCGGGCTCGGGTCGTTTTTGCTGATCGGCTTTTATTTCTACAAAGAAGAAGCAAAAGCGGCCGCGAAAAAAGCGTTTATTATGACGCGCATCGGTGACGTCGGCTTTTTTATCGGTATGTTGCTGTTGTTTTGGCAGACGAAAAGCTTTGACTACGACGACATTTTCCGCGCCGTCGGCGACGGCACGCTGTCGCCGGGCATGACGACACTGACGGCCATCCTCATTTTCATCGGCGCCATCGGCAAGTCTGGGCAGTTCCCGCTTCATACGTGGCTCCCGGATGCGATGGAAGGGCCGACGCCCGTGTCGGCGCTCATCCACGCCGCGACGATGGTGGCGGCTGGGGTGTACCTTGTGGCGGCGTTGTTCCCGCTCTATGAGGCAAGCGAGGCTGCCATGATGACCGTGGCGGTCATCGGTGGGGTGACAGCGATTTTTGCGGCGACGATCGGTTTGGTACAGACGGACATTAAACGTGTCCTCGCTTACTCGACGATTAGTCAGCTCGGCTATATGATGCTTGCGCTCGGCTCGGGCAGTTATGTCGCCGCCATCTTCCATTTGACGACGCACGCCTTTTTCAAAGCGTTGCTCTTTTTGGCCGCCGGCAGCGTCATTCACGCCGTCCATACGCAAAACATTGAAGAAATGGGCGGGCTTTGGCGCCGGCTGCCGTGGACTGCACCGCTCTTTCTTGTCGGGGCGCTATCGATTAGTGGAGTGCCGCTGTTTGCCGGCTTTTTCAGCAAGGATGAAATTTTAGCGGCCGCTTGGTTGAACGGATCGGTTGAGCTCTTTTGGCTGGCGGTAGCGGCGGCGCTGTTGACATCATTTTATATGTTCCGGCTCTTTTTCCTCGTCTTTACTGGTGAGGCGCGCCATGATGGAGATGCTCATGAAGCACCGATGTCGATGGTCGGGCCAATGGTCGTTCTCGGCGTATTATCAGTCGCTTCGGGATACATTCAAACCCCTTGGTTTGGATCGTTTCTCGGCGAGTGGCTGACCGACGGGGCGTACCATCATGAAGCAGCGCCGGGATGGATCGCTGTTGTGGCGACGATTGTGTCGCTTGTGGGGATTCTCCTTGCCTGGCTGATGTACGGGAAGCGGACTGTGCCGCGCGACTGGTTATCCGCGCGTGCACCGCACGGGTACGAATTGTTGCGCCGTCACTATTACGTTGATGACTTTTACCGGTGGACCGTTGTGGCGCTTGTGTCATTCATTAGCCGCCTGTTGGCATATGTCGACCGTTACCTTGTGGAAGGGATCGTTCGGCTTGTCACCGGCACGGTCAGTGCCGCTGCTTCCGCCGGATCGCGCGGGCAAAACGGGCAAGCGCAGACGTACGGGGCGGTGACGGTGGCTGGCTTGGCCATTTTGGTCGTCATCTTCGCGTTGACAGGGGGGTACTGGCTATGAGCTTTTTGTCGCTGCTCGTCTTTTCGCCATTGTTAGGTATCATTTTGCTGGCGTTTGTCCGCCGAACGGATACGAAAACGATTCAATGGCTCGGGACGGCTGCCACCGTGCCACCGTTATTGCTGGCGTTGTTTGCTTTCATTCGGTCGGGGAGCGGTTTTCGCCTCGAGCAGCTCGATGAATCGTACGATTGGGTGCGACTTGCCAACCTCCCGTTTTTCACGGACGCGGCGTATGTGATCCGCTATGAGCTCGGCATCGATGGACTGTCGCTTCTCTTTATCGTCTTGACCGCCGTGCTCGGGACATTGGCCGCTGTCGCTTCTTTGCTCATCAAAGTGGAGAAAAAAGGGTATTTTATGTGGCTGCTCGCGTTGGAGATCGGCATGCTTGGCGTGTTTGCCGCCGCCAATTTCATCTGGTTTTTCCTCTTCTTAGAGGTGACGCTTGTCGCTATGTTTTTGCTCGTCGGCAAATGGGGCGGCTTCGAACGCGAACGGGCAGCATACGGTTACTTGCTGTACAACGGACTTGGCTCGGCGCTGTTGCTTGTCGTGATCGCAGTGCTTGTCGCTCGCACCGGAACGGCGAATTTCGCCTTGCTTCATGAAACGTTACATAATCCGGTCGCCGAAGGGCAGCTGATCGCCCCATTGACAGCAGAAGCGCGGTATTGGCTGCTTGGTGGGTTGCTGTTGGCGTTTGCCGTCAAGCTACCAGCTGTTCCGCTTCACCGTTGGCTCGTCCGCGTTCACGTCGAGGCACCACCACCGGTTGTTATGCTTCACGCCGGGGTATTGCTGAAAATTGCAACATACGGGATGATTCGTTTCGGGATCGGCCTGTTTCCGGACGAGTTTCGCGCCTTCGCCGGTGCCATTGCCGTGTTGGGGGTCATCAACATCCTATACGGTGCGTTGTTGGCGCTTCGGCAGCGCGAGTTAAAACATGTGCTTGCTTATTCGAGCGTATCACACATGGGGGTCGTGCTTGTCGGCCTTGGTGCGCTCAATGAGGCCGGCATTCAAGGAGCAGTGTTTCAATCGGTTGCCCACGGGCTCATTGCCGCCTTGTCGTTTTTACTCGTCGGTGTTCTCGCCAACCGGATCGGAACGACCGATATTCACCGCCTTGGCGGGCTAGCAAAAGCAATGCCGATTTTTTCCGGGTATTTGTTAACGGCGGCGCTTGCCTTGCTCGGGTTGCCGGGGCTCGCCGGATTTGTCGGCGAATTGACTGCTTTTCTTGGACTGTTTGAAACAAAGCCGGCCCTTGCGGCGGCTGGGGCACTCGGGTTGATTTTCGCCGCCGTTTATTCGCTGCGGGCCATTCTTGATATCACGTTTGGCCACACCCGCGAGCGATATGAATCGACGTTGGGCCTGCGTGGGTCGAAAGAGTCTGCGGCGAGTGTAAGTGAGCCACGTGTCATCGATTTGCAAGCAAAAGAAGCCGTACCGGCGTTCGTCCTCGTCGCCTTGATCGTGGCGGTCGGCGTGTACCCGCAGCTATTGGCTGAGCCGCTTGCCACCGTGCTGGAGACGATGATGAACGGGTTAGGGGGTTGATCGACATGAACGATGTGTGGCAAGCAAATTGGAGCATGATGACACCCGAATGGATCGTCCTCGCGGCAGCGCTCGTGCTGCTATTGATTGATTTGGTCATGCCGAAGGAACGAAGCCGCCGTCCGCTCGCTTGGGGCGCTGCCGCTGGAGCGGTGCTCGCGCTCATTGCGACGGCGGCCATGATTCCGGCTGATCCGGTTTCGATTTTGCACGATACGTTCCGGCTCGATGGCTTTGCGAAAGCGTTCAAGCTCATCCTATTAGCCGGCGGGGCCCTCGCGCTTCTTCTTGTTGCCGAGTGGGAGCCGAAAGAGGGGAGTCATTACCGCGGGGAATTTGCCTATATGATGCTGTTTGCTTTGCTTGGAGCGATGATGACAGCGTCAAGCGGCGATTTGCTTACCTTGTTCGTCAGCATTGAACTTTTGACGGTATCGTCGTATGTTTTGGCCGGCTTGCGCAAAACCGCAACAGCGTCGAATGAGGCCGCGCTGAAATACGTCATTAACGGCGGCATCGCCACCGCCATCATGCTGTTTGGCATGAGTTATGTGTTCGGCTTGACCGGGACGACGAATCTCGGTGATATCGCACGTGAGCTGCAAGAGACGAACGAGCCGTATATGCTTGCTTTGGCCTTCCTTCTTTTACTGATTGGCGTTTCGTTTAAGTTAGCGACCGTCCCGTTCCATATGTGGGCGCCGGACGTGTACGAAGGGGCACCCGTTCCGGCGACGGCGTTTTTCAGCGTCGTGTCGAAAACGGCTGGTTTTGTTCTTCTTCTTCGCCTGTTTGTGACGATCTTTGCCGCTGCGCCGGCGGAAGGCCGGGATCCATCGTCGCTCTTGTTATCGATGCAGCCAGTGATCACCGTGTTGGCGGGGCTGACGATGATTATCGGCAACGTTGTGGCGCTCCGGCAGCGGAGCTTAAAACGGTTGCTTGCCTACTCGAGTATCGCCCATGCCGGTTATTTGCTCGCCGGGTTTGCCGCGATGTCGTGGGCGATGATCGATTCGCTTTGGATTTACTTGCTTGCTTATGTGTTTATGAATATCGGGGCATTTGCCATCGTGGCGCATATCGTTAACGAAACCGGCTCTGATGATTTAGCTGGGCTCGCTGGCTTATACCGACACCGTCCGCTTTTGGCCGCGGCGCTCGGGCTGTTTTTGCTCTCGCTCGCCGGCATTCCGGGGACGGCCGGATTCATTGCCAAGCTCTATTTGTTCATCGGCCTTGTCGTCACCGAACCGGGTCATTACGTGCTCGCTACGGTGATGGCGGTAACGACTGTCGTCTCGTACGTCTACTATTTCAACTTGCTCGTCCAGCTCTTTTTCCGTCCGGCTTCTCTCGCGCCGTTGCGTCGTTTGCCGGCCGGGTTGTCAACTGCCGTAGTTCTTTGCGCGCTCGGGACACTGGCGATCGGTTGGGTGCCAGATCTTGCGTACGATGTGCTTGCCCAGTTCGGACATTTTGGCGATTTTTTGCCGTAACGGTACAATAAGGGGAGGGGAACACCTCTCCTCTTTTTTATTTCGAATGGGAGTCCATCTCCTCGAAAGCAAGGGGGTGAATGGATGATGATGCCTGTTATCGGCCAACAAGCGTTAATTTCGATTATCGTCCATTTGGCGTTTATCGCCGTGACATGGTGGACGCTGCAGGCAGTGCGGATTGATGTGTTGCTGAAGCCGAACCGGGTCGTCCAAGGGCGGCTTTTGTACATTTTGCTCACGATCGCCATCGGCTCGACCGTCGCGAATTTTTTCCTTGACTATTTGGCGTGGTCGACCGATTTGCCGTATTTGTTCCGCGATTGAGGAAAATGGGGGCGAACGAGCACGGAAGCAGGGGTATGCTTCATCGTGCTGCCTCACCTCTTGGCTGGCAATGGTTTTGTCCCGTTCGCTGCCCCGCTGGCGATCCGAAACATATGCAAGTGATCGACGCATTTCGAGCGTCGATGCGCCCTCGTTCGCTTTTTCGTGTCCACCGTACACCTAGCCGTGGCGCCTTCTGCCTTAGTGAGCAGCTTTGCCTGCTCGCTCTTTTTTTATGTAAGAAAACGATTTCGAAGATGGTCCGTTGTCGATTTTTTTGACGTATGTTCCCTTGTCTGGTGGCAACAATAACAAGTAAGGAGAGGAAGGGAACGAAGATGAGAAAAAAACGGATGAAATGGTTAATGGCGCTCGTGCTCACGAGCTTGTTTTTAGCCGCGTGGCAGTATCGGACGGAAGGCGTGCGGGGAGACGAATGGTCGGTACCGATGGAAACGATGGCGCACACATTAACGAAACACGGTGCTTCGCTTGGTCGATGGATCATTTACACAAGAGAGTATGCCCACGATATTCAAAATGATGCGGACTTTTTCAAAAAAATGGACGAGCTGAAACAAACGTATCGTTCGTTTCATTGGTCGTTTGAAAAAACGAGCCATGGGAAAAAAGCGATCGGCACAAACGAATCCCCCTTCTTCCAAGAACAAATTCAGCTGGTAATGACCGTCGCAAATGGGACACCGCAAACGTATATCCTCTATGAAGCAACAGGCCCAACATGGAGCCAAACTAGGTGGAAAGAAGCAGCACAACACATTCAAACAAAGACGAATGGATTATTTGTGAACAACCCCACATTTTATGCTTGTATTGAAGGCGAATTCAGTGATAATATGAAAGGTGGTTTACTCGAACAGGCTTCCCAATTGCTACGAGACTTTCAAGCGACGCCTGTTGAGTGGCTGCGGGAAGAGTCATTCGTCTCCCTGTCTGCATATACTGGGCAGTGGAAGAACGTTCTCCCGGCGGCCAATCACCAAGACATCAATGTACAACTTGCTTTGAGAGAAAGATTGGGCGGCAAGACGCGTGTCGTTGTTGGAACCCCAATCATTACCATTGAATATTAATATAGAGAAATTGGACGCGGAGGGGAATATCTTGGAAAAGATCATCGTCCGTGGCGGAAACCGGTTGAGCGGCACCGTCAAAGTGGAAGGCGCAAAAAATGCCGTTTTGCCCGTCATCGCTGCCACCTTATTAGCCAGTAAAGGAACAAGTACGATTCATGATGTGCCTGCTCTTTCCGATGTATATACGATCAGCGAAGTGCTCCGCTATTTAGGCGCTGATGTGCGCATCGCCGGCAATGCTGTAATGGTCGATGCCACCGGTCCGTTAACGGTGGAAGCGCCGTTTGAGTATGTTCGGAAAATGCGTGCTTCCGTGCTCGTGATGGGACCGCTGTTGGCTCGCAATGGTCGGGCCCGCGTTGCGTTGCCAGGTGGTTGTGCCATTGGTTCGCGCCCGATTGATCAACATTTAAAAGGCTTTGAAGCGATGGGGGCCTCCGTGAAAGTCGGCAACGGCTTTATTGATGCAGAAATCAATGGTCGTCTCCGCGGCGCGAAAGTGTATTTGGACTTCCCGAGCGTCGGAGCGACAGAAAATATTATGATGGCGGCCGTGCTCGCCGAAGGCACGACCGTGATTGAGAACTGTGCCAAAGAGCCGGAAATCGTTGATTTGGCGAACTTTTTGAATGCGATGGGTGCCAAAATACGCGGTGCCGGCACCGGAACGATCCGCATCGAAGGGGTCGACGAGCTTGTCGGTACGGCGCATACGGTCATCCCGGACCGCATCGAAGCTGGCACGTTTATGGTCGCAGCCGCCATCACTGGTGGCAATGTCCTCGTGCAAGGAGCCGTTCCCGAACATTTAAGCTCACTCATTGCGAAGTTGGAAGAAATGGGCGTAACGGTTATCGAAGAGGAAACCGGCGTGCGTGTCATCGGGCCGGAAACGTTGAAAGCAGTCGATATTAAGACGATGCCATATCCTGGGTTTCCAACCGACATGCAGTCGCAAATGATGGCTCTCTTGTTAAAAGCGGAAGGCACAAGCATGATCACCGAGACGGTATTCGAAAACCGCTTTATGCATGTGGAAGAATTCCGCCGGATGAACGCGGATATTAAAATTGAAGGACGCTCTGTCATTATTAACGGCCCGTGTCAACTGCAAGGCGCTGAAGTGGCGGCTACCGATTTGCGCGCCGCTGCTGCTTTAATTTTGGCTGGTCTCGCAGCCGATGGCTATACGCGCGTAACCGAGCTGCGTCATCTCGACCGCGGTTATGTCCGCTTCCATGAAAAGTTGGCTGCGCTTGGGGCCGACATTGAACGCGTCCGCGAAGAAACGAAACAACTCGACCAAGTCGAAGCAATCGAATGGAACGGATAATGGCGAAAAAACGACCGTGAACTACCTTGGGTAGGGAATGGTCGTTTTTATTCTTTCTGTCCGCACCTTCCCCGCTTACTAGCGAACGTCCCCCCCTGCTTTGTCGAAGAGAGAATGAAGACCCCCGCTTTCAACTTGTAGGGAGGCGAGCTCCTTTAAAGATAAGACGAAACGCGAAAGAAAACTGTCATATATACTTGTCCGAGCCCATAACTATAGTAACGAACCGAAGCCAATGCAGGCATTGATTCATGATGTCCGCTTGTGCTTGAAAAATGCATATTGGGGGCTCGGCTATGGTAAAAAGACTGAAACCAGTCATCGTACTCGCACTATGCCTGTTTGTCGCCATCCTCGTCATTCCGGCGGCGCTCGTTCTACCATTTTACGACGGGAAGGTGGCAAAATTGACGGAACAACTGCACAAGCAAGAACAAATCCAACGTTCACAGGCAGCCGAAGGGCCGTCCGTTGACGTGGCCGTCTACCGAAGCAGAGAGCAACGCGTAGAAAAAATTCCCCTCGAGCAATATGTCATTGGCGTGGTGGCGGCGGAAATGCCGGCTGAATTTGAACTCGAGGCGTTAAAGGCACAAGCGTTGACGGCAAGAACATACATCGTCAAGCAGTTGCTCGCCAATCAGCCGTTTCGTCTACCGGAAGGCGCGAACGTGACGGACACGGTGACGCACCAAGTGTATTACAGCGATGCTGAATTGCGGAAGTTATGGGGAAGCGACTATGACTGGAAAATCAAAAAAATAACGAAAGCGGTTCTCGATACGCGCGGACAAATTTTAACGTATAACAACGAACCGATCGAAGCGCTCTTTTTTTCAACAAGCAACGGTTATACCGAAAATTCAGAGGCATACTGGCAAAACGATTTTCCGTATTTAAAAAGCGTCGCCAGCCCATGGGACGAACAATCGCCGAAGTTTTACCAACGAAAAACGATGGCGGTCTCGGAATTTGAACGGCGCCTTGGCGTGACGCTGTCCTCTGACGGTTCGGTCGGCGTCATTGTCTCGCGTACACCTGGCCGCCGCGTTGGTGAGGTGAAAATTGGTGGCAAGACATTCACTGGTCGCGAGGTGCGTGAACGGCTCGGCCTGCCATCCACTGACTTTACATGGGCACGCAAAGGCGATGAAATCATCATCACGACAAAAGGTTACGGCCATGGCGTCGGCATGAGCCAGTATGGAGCCAACTTCATGGCGAAAGAAGGAAAAACATACGCCGATATCGTCAAACATTATTACCGCGGCGTCCGCATCTCCTCAGCGACCGCCTTTTTGAATAAGTTGACCGCGAAAAAATAACGGAGCGTCTGCTCCGATTTTTTTGCATAAAACGAGGCCGAATGTCAAAAAATAAACAAAAAATTGTTTGCGGCGTGTATATCTTTTCCTCTTTCTGTTCAAAATGGTTGCTGAGGTGATGAACATGAGAGAGGAACAAAGACAACCGTCGCTGAAGCGTTTCTTCCGCAAACGTTGGGTATTTCCGGCTATTTATCTATCTTGCGCGGCGTTGATTGTCGCCGGTGCACTTTGGTTCCAAGCGGGCAAGCAAGAGAGCACAGACGAAAACAACGTAGCAAAAAACGGAACCGCCCAGCAAGAAGACCCGGCCATTCCGGTCAATGAAACGGTCGAAAACATTGCAATGCCTGTGGTTGATCCGAACGCAGTACAAGTGAAAACTCCGTTCTATGACGAAAACGCATCAGAACAAGAGCAGGAAGCAGCCCTCGTCTTTTATGATCATACGTACCATCCGAACCAAGGCATCGACCTTGTGCGCCAAGACGGTAAAACATTTGACGTCACCGCTTCGTTAAGCGGCACGGTGACGAAAGCGGAAAAAGACCCGATTTTAGGCTACGTTGTGGAAATCAACCATGAACAAGGGGTCACGACCGTCTATCAATCGCTTGCTGATGTGAAAGTAGAAGCAGGCGATACGGTGAAACAAGGCGAAGTGATCGGTAAGGCAGGGCAAAGCGAATTTAATAAAGAAGCCGGCATCCACGTCCACTTTGAAATTCGCAAAGACGGAAAACCGGTGAACCCGATCGACTATTTCGACAAACCGTTGACCGCATTGACCGACAAATCGGAGGACAACGCCGGAACCAATAACACCAACGTAAGCGAGGAGAAAGAAACGACGCCAAGCGACGAAACAGCGCCGACTCAAGACAATCCGGCAAATGAATCAGAACAAACGCCGGCTGACGACGACACAACGACGCCAAACGACAACAAACAAGATCAAAATAATGACACATCTTCCAACAAAATGCCAGACGCTTCGATCGGTATGGCAAGAGCGTAGCGATTTCATGGAGGGAACGAATGACAAAGAAAGGCCCGTCTGTTTGCCAAAGCGAACAGCGGGTCTTTTTCCGTTTTCTCATCCCGAACCGGAGAAGACTTCCGCTTCCACACGTGAACGTAAGTCCTTCACCAACCGATGGGGAAGGGGGGATTGCCAGCCTGCCTTGAGGCGGGTGTTCCTAAGAGTCTCCCACCGCTAAGTGTAAGCATAGGTAGAAGCGGGAGATAAAAAAGAAAGTGGTTTCCAACGCGCCGTTTGAACCGATATAATGATAGAAAACAGGTGTGAGTCGGGGTGACTTTATCGTGAAACTAGACGATATCGACCGCAAAATTCTTGAAATGTTGATTGAAGATGGCCGCATGTCGTATGTCGATATTGGGAAAAAACTGAATCTCTCCCGTGTTGCTGTCCGCGAACGGGTGAACCAGCTCGTCAAACGTGGAATTATCGAAAAATTCACTGTTGTCATTAATTCGGAGAAGTTCGGCAAACAAGTGTCAGCGTTTTTCGAAGTCGACTGCGAACCGGCGTATTTAGTCGAAGTCGCGCAAAAGCTGGCGGAGAATCCGAATGTGGCGAGTTGCTATCAAATGACCGGTCCGAGCACGCTGCATATGCACGTACTTGTCGAAGACTTCAACGCCCTCGAGAAATTCATCAACAACGAGTTATATGCACTAGAAGGTATTACGAGAGTGGAAAGCCATATTTTGCTGCGTCGTTTCAAAAGTCGGACGGGGTTGAAATTGTAGAGATTGACTGAAGCGGAACGGCGAAGCGTCACAAAAACACCTTTTTAAGGGTGTTTTTTTATTTAAATAAAAAATTCATTTTTTTTAGACAATTGTGTAGAAAAATGGTTCAAATTCCTATATAATCATAAAAAACGAAATAGAAATTAACTTTGTTAAATAATCATTCAATTTTTCTTAACAAATGTATATAAAATTCTCTTTTATACAAACAACAGAAAAAACGGTGCGATAGAGAGCGGTTCGATTGAGTTTGCTGGCCGCGACTTAACGAAACTGTCGAAAGAGGAGTTGCGTCGCATTCGTGGAAACGAAATTTCGATGATTTTTCAAGAGCCGATGACGGCGCTTAACCCGGTCTTTACGATCGGTTATCAGCTTCGCGAACCGCTCATGCTCCATCAAAAACTGTCGAAACAGGAGGCCCACGAGCGGGGCATTGAGCTGCTCAAGCAAGTCGGCATTCCGTTTCCGGAAAAGCGGATGAAACAATATCCGCATGAGTTAAGCGGCGGGATGAGACAACGCGTCATGATTGCTATGGCACTCGCCTGCCATCCGAGTTTGCTCATTGCCGACGAGCCGACAACGGCTCTTGACGTGACGATTCAGGCGCAAATTCTCGACTTGATAAACGATCTAAAACAAAAATTGAACATGGCCGTTATTTTAATCACCCATGACATGGGGGTTGTCGCCGAAATGGCCGACCGGGTGATGGTCATGTACGCTGGGGAGAAAGTGGAAGAAGGCAATGTCGAAAGCATTTTTGCCAATCCACGCCACCCGTATACACAAGGGCTGCTGCAATCCGTGCCAAGCGTGGATGATGAAGAGTATTCGCTTGAACCGATTCCAGGCACGCTACCGAGTCTAAACGAACAAATTGACGGTTGTCGGTTTCACCCACGCTGTCCGTTTGCGACCGATCAATGCCGGACTGCATCGCCGCCGGAGAAAACGATCAGCGTCAGTCATTCCGTCCGCTGTTGGTTAGAAGAGGGGGTTCACAACGATGAGCGAGTCAAAGCAGCCACTTCTTAAGTTGGAAAACGTGAAAAAGTATTACCCGATCAAGGGAGGATTGTTGCAGCGCGTCCAAGGCTATGTAAAAGCAGTGGAGAATGTTTCCCTTGACGTGTTTGCCGGGGAGAGTATCGGCATTGTCGGCGAGTCGGGCTGTGGAAAATCGACCCTTGGTCGGACGATTCTTGGTTTAGAAGAAGCAACGGACGGATCGATTTTTTTTCGAGGCGAGGAAATTAGCCGTTTGCCGGAACGGCAGCGCAAACGATGGAAAAAAGAGATGCAGATGGTATTCCAAGACCCGTACGCCTCGCTGAACCCTCGTCAACGCATTGGCCACGCGCTTGAGGAGGTGTTTGTCATTCATACGAACATGACAAAGGCCGAGCGCGAGGAGCGCGTGCTGCAGTTACTTCAAGAAGTCGGGCTTCGTCCGGAACATTACGACCGCTATCCGCACGAATTCAGCGGCGGGCAACGGCAACGGATTGGCATCGCCCGGGCGATTGCTCTCAATCCATCGCTTGTCATTTGCGATGAGGCCGTTTCCGCGCTGGACGTATCCGTCCAAGCGCAAATCATTAAACTATTAAAGGACATTCAAGAAAAACATGAGTTGACGTATTTATTCATCTCCCACGATTTAGGGGTTGTTCGCCATTTTTGTAACCAGGTGCTCGTCATGTATTTAGGTCATGCTGTCGAACTCGCGCTGTCGCAGGAATTGTACACCAATCCACTGCATCCGTATACAAAAGCGTTATTGTCCGCCATTCCAAGGCTGAAGCCGGGCGTCAAGCGGGAGCGTATTCGCCTTGAAGGCGACTTGCCGAATCCGGCCAATCCGCCGAAAGGCTGCCCGTTTCATACGCGTTGCCCGGTGGCGACCGAACGATGCAAACAAGAACGGCCGAAGTGGAAAGAAGCAGCTCCAGGTCATTTTGTTGCTTGTCATGAAGTGAAGTGAGGAGGAGTTTCTATGGACTACTTATACCACCCATATCCATCACAGCGGATGACAGTGTTCGCCAAAAACGGTATTGTTGCCACATCGCAACCGCTCGCTGCTCAGGCCGGGCTTGAAGTGCTGAAAAAAGGCGGCAATGCCATCGATGCGGCGATTGCCACCGCGGTTTGCCTGACGGTCGTTGAGCCGACGTCCAACGGCATCGGCGGCGATGCGTTCGCGCTCGTCTGGACGAACGGGAAGTTGTACGGGTTAAACGCCAGCGGCTATGCGCCAGCTGCCATTTCGCTCGACGTGTTAAAAGAGCGCGGCTATACGGAAATGCCGAAATACGGGTTCGCCCCGGTGACGGTCCCGGGAGCGCCGGCGGCGTGGGCGGCGCTGTCGAAGCGCTTTGGACGTCTGTCGCTTGCCGAAACGCTTGCACCGGCCATCGCCTATGCCGAAAACGGCTATCCGGTATCGCCTGTGCTCGGAAAGTACTGGGCGAACGCCTACCGGGTGTACAAAGAAGCGCTCCATGGGCCGGAGTTCGGCTCGTGGTTTGAGACGTTTGCGCCGGACGGTCGCGCCCCGAACATCGGTGAAGTGTGGGCTTCACCCGATCATGCGGCGACGCTTCGTTCGATTGCGGAGACAGAAGCGGAAAGCTTCTATCGCGGCGAGTTGGCGGAAAAAATCGTCGCCTTTTCGAAGCAATACAACGGCTTTTTGACGCTTGAAGATCTTGCCGAGTATGAACCGGAATGGGTCGAACCGATTTCCATTTCTTACCGCGGCTACGACGTATGGGAAATCCCGCCGAACGGCCAGGGACTTGTCGCCTTAATGGCGTTAAACACCATGAACGGGTTTGACGTACCGAATGTTCCGGATGTAGAGACATACCACCGACAAATTGAGGCGATGAAGCTCGCTTTTGCCGACGGGAAAGCGTATATCGCCGACCGTCGCTATATGAACTATCGCGTAGACGAGCTGTTATCTGAATCGTTTGCTGCGATGCGCCGGGCGCAAATCGGCACCGAAGCGCTTACGCCGGAGCCGGGGACGCCGCCAAAAGGCGGGACGGTCTATTTGGCTGCCGCTGACGGCGAGGGCAATATGGTATCGTTCATCCAAAGCAACTATATGGGCTTCGGTTCTGGCCTCGTTGTGCCGGGCACGGGGATTGCCTTGCACAACCGCGGTCATAACTTTGTCTTTGATGAGAACCATCCAAATGGGCTCGCACCGCGGAAAAAGCCGTACCATACGATCATCCCCGGATTTTTAACAAAGGGAGGCAAACCGATCGGCCCGTTTGGTGTCATGGGCGGGTTTATGCAGCCACAAGGACATATGCAAGTGATCATGAACACGGTCGATTTCGCTTTGAATCCGCAAGCAGCGCTCGATGCGCCTCGTTGGCAGTGGATGGAAGGGAAAACAGTGCTCGTTGAGCCGCACTTCCCACGTCATATCGCTGAAGCGCTCGCCCGCAAAGGGCACGACATCCGCGTGGCGTTGGACGGCGGCCCGTTCGGCCGCGGACAAATCATTTGGCGCGATCCTGATACCGGCGTGCTTGCCGCTGGGACGGAGCCGCGCACGGATGGAGCGGTCGCCGCTTGGTGAAACTAGCGATAAAGGAATGACAACGATGAATCAATGGCATTTGTTTCTCGCGTTTTTTCGCGTCGGCATGCTCGGGTACGGAGGCGGTCCGTCCTCGATCCCACTCGTGCGCGCCGAAGTGGTGACAAAATACCGCTGGATGACAGATGAAGAATTCGCCGAGATTTTAGCCATCGCTAACGCCTTGCCTGGTCCGATCGCGACGAAGCTTGCCGGCTATATCGGCTATCGAGTTGGCGGTGCGCTTGGACTCATCAACGCCGTCGTCGCGACGACCGCCCCGACGATTGGGCTGATGATCGTGCTGCTAGCAGTGCTGTCATCGTTGAAAGACACGCCATGGGTCGCCGGGATGACCAAAGCGGTTGTCCCCGTTGTCGCTGTCATGCTTGCCGAGATGACATGGCAGTTCGCCAAGCAAGCGTGCGCCGCCCTCGGCATCTGGCCGGCGGCCTTGCTTCTTGTCGCTTGCTTTCTCGCCTTGTGGCGGCTCGGGCTTCATCCGGCGCTGGTGGTCGCCATTTTGCTTGTAGCAGCGTTTGTCAGGCGGGGAAAAACGGAAGCGGCGAGCGGAAACGACCGCGGTGAAAGGAAGGTGTCGCCATGATTTACTGGCATTTGTTTCTCGCCTTTTTTTGGCCCGGCATTCTCGGCTATGGCGGCGGCCCAGCCTCGATTCCGCTTGTTGAGCACGAAGTGGTCGACCGCTACCAATGGATGACGGTCAATGAATTCAGTGAAGTGCTGGCGATTGGCAACTCCCTGCCCGGTCCGATCGCGACGAAAATGGCCGGCTATATCGGCTACGAACAAGCCGGTATCCTTGGCGCCGCCGTCGCCGTGTTTGCGAGCGTCGCCCCGTCGCTCATTTTGTTGCTGGCGCTCTTGCGGCTGTTGTACAAATGGAAAGACGCTCCGCAAGTGAAGCGGCTTACCGCCTATATCCGTCCGGCGATTGCCGTCATGCTTGGGATCATGGCGATCGACTTTTTTCGCGAATCGTACGAAGAGGCCGGACTCGGCCAAACGGTGTTTCTCGCCGCTGCCAGCGCCTTTTTGCTGTTTGGTAAATGGCGCGTCCACCCGGCGTACGTCATCGCCTTGGCGCTTGTGTACGGAGCTGTCTTCTTGTCCTAGAGCATGAACCGCCATAACGAAAAGAGGCTTCATGTGTGCGAAGCCTCTTTGTTGTTTAGCAGGGACGTCTCTGAAAAACAGCCATATTTCCTTCCATCGATCGCCCTTGAATCAAGAGAGACATCGCGTTCACATGGTTTTTCAGTTTGAGAAGCCGTATGATGACAAGGATGACCTCAAGAAGGATACAACATAGCGTCTAACGACATCATTGAGCATGCATACAAAGAAGGTTGTCCTGTTGCTTATATGATGGAGATTCAATCACTTGTTTTCAAAAAGACGAAAAACGACTGAGCGTGTGCCATCGGACGGCTGCTGTGTGTCGACGCAAAGAAAAAACGTGCCGATTCATCCATGGCACGTTGTCTATTCCACGGTAAACGTCACTTTCGCCCGAGCGTTCGGCCAGTTTTTGTCGGCGAGCCACCATTCAAGCGTGTACGTCCCCGGCGCTAAGTCACGGAACGTCTCCTGAAAGGACAGCTCTTCGCCTTGCTTGACCGTCCGCTCTTCGTAAATTTGCGCAAACATCTTCCCTTCGCTAAACTGCTTCACCTTTTCCCCATCACGATACAAAATGTAGTCATACTTTTTCGAGCTGGTGAACGTTACCGTCTGCGTGCGTTCGGTTTGGTTTTGGACCGTAAATGTAAACACGTAGGCGCCGTTTTCTTTTTGATACGTCAATGACGGCGCCAACGTTCCGGCGCTGATCCCTTTTCCGCCTGCTTGAGCCGGTTTGCCCGCCGGCGCAGGGCCAAGCAGATCATCCTTAGCCTGCGAGTGCTCTTCGCCGTTTGTATACATAAACAACGCGCTTGCCGCCGCCACCCCGGCTAGCACTGCGGCAATGCCGATCACTTTTCCTTTGCCCATATTGCCCCTCCTTTTGTCTCTTTATATTATAGTCGTTTCCCGTTTCTCTCTCGTTACAAACCGCAAAAAATTGTGAAAAAACCGTTGTCCGCCTTGATATTTCTGGTATATATGCCCGATTTGTCTAATAAAATGTTACAAATTGAACAGCAATGAGAGTGGTTGAGGTGGGGATCGTTCACAACTGGCAAGCGACGCGACGAAGACGCTTCCGAGACATCCAACGAAAGCGGCGCTCATCTTTGGCAAGACGAGTCTCATTTCACACTTCTCACTTCTCACATCCAACTTAGGGAGGGCGAGTGGTGTGCACGATTACATCAAAGAGCGTACGATCAAGATTGGCAAGTATATCGTGGAGACGAGGAAAACCGTTCGCGTGATCGCGAAAGAGTTTGGCGTGTCGAAAAGCACTGTGCATAAAGACTTGACTGAGCGGCTGCCGGAAATCAATCCGGAGCTGGCCCAAGAAGTAAAACAAATTCTCGATTACCATAAATCGATCCGCCATTTGCGCGGCGGCGAAGCGACGAAGAAAAAGTACAAAAAGCAAGCGGTAAAAAACAATTAACATTTTCCTTGCCATCTGCCATTGACAGTATCATTCCGGCGATGAAATATGGTAAAATAACCAATTAGGAATGATTTCAGGGCAGAGGCAAGGAGGAGCAATGTAATGTTTTCACGAGATATAGGCATTGACCTAGGCACGGCGAACGTCCTTATTTTCGTCAAAGGCAAAGGCATTGTGCTCAATGAGCCGTCCGTCGTGGCGATCGATAAAAACACGAACAAAGTGCTGGCAGTCGGCGAAGAAGCACGACGAATGGTCGGACGTACCCCTGGGAATATTGTTGCCATTCGGCCGCTCAAAGACGGCGTCATTGCCGATTTTGATATTACAGAAGCGATGCTGAAGCACTTTTTAAGCAAGCTCGACCTAAAAGGCTTTTTCGCCAAGCCGCGCATTTTGATTTGTTGCCCGACGAACACGACATCTGTGGAACGAAAAGCGATCAAAGAGGCAGCGGAAAAAAGCGGCGGCAAAAAAGTGTACTTAGAGGAAGAGCCAAAAGTCGCAGCCATTGGCGCCGGAATGGACATTTTCCAGCCGTGCGGAAACATGGTCGTCGATATTGGCGGTGGCACCACCGATGTCGCGGTTCTCTCGATGGGGGACATTGTCACCGCCTCTTCCATTAAGATGGCCGGGGACAAGTTCGACATGGAGATTTTAAATTACATTAAGCGCGAATATAAGCTGCTCATCGGGGAACGAACGGCCGAGGAAATTAAAATCAAAGTCGCAACGGTATTCCCAGGCGCACGGACCGAAGAAATCGACGTCCGCGGCCGCGATCTCGTCACCGGGTTGCCGCGCACGATCACCGTTCGTTCAGAAGAAATCGAACGGGCGCTTCGCGAGCCGGTGTCTTTAATTGTACAAGCCGCTAAGAGCGTGCTTGAGCGCACACCGCCAGAACTGTCGGCGGATATCATCGACCGTGGTGTCATTTTAACGGGCGGCGGCGCGCTGCTTCATGGCATCGATCTGCTGTTGGCCGAAGAGCTGAAGCTGCCGGTGTTTATCGCTGAAAATCCGATGGACTGCGTCGCCATTGGCACCGGACTGATGCTTGAGAACATCGACCGCGCGCCGAAAACACAGTTCGTTTGACCGTTTGCCGCCAGCGGCGACCGAAAAGTCTATGTGAAAAAAGGAAAGGCGGGGGATGCGGTGGCCGCTTCTGCCCGCCTATAATGTAGGAAGAGACAGAAACCGCCACTGCCTCGAGCTAGCAGCGGTTTTTGGAAAAATCGTGCTTTTAAGCACGGAGAGGAATGGAAATGCGATCGCCTGAATGAAGGTGGATCGTTCATCATGACAGGTCATGATTCTATGGCAATGGCCAACGATGGGACAAGCGAGGTGATCGTCATGTTGAGGGGACTGTATACAGCTGCGAGCGGCATGCTGGCGCAACAACGGCGGGTCGATTGGCTCACAAACAATCTGGCAAACGCCGAAACGCCAGGGTATAAAGCCGACGCAGGAGCGATGAGAGCATTTCCGGAACTGTTGATGAACCGGCTCGAGGACGAGTCGATTCCATCCGCTCCACCGCGCGCCGTCCCCACGCAAACCGCGATCGGGCTGCTCAACACAGGCGTATATACACAAGAGCTCATCCCGAACTTTCGACAAGGGGATATCAAAGAAACAGGGCTCTCCACCGATGTCGCCTTAGTGGATGGACAAGTCCCGGTCGACCCGACAACTGGGGAGCGCGGTACGCTCTTTTTTGCTGTCGAAAACGGCCAAGGGGAGACTCGCTACACGAGAAACGGCCATTTTACACTGAGTCCGGACGGCTACTTAACGACGCAAGACGGCTGGTATGTGCTGGATGGCAACGGCGAACGCATCGCTATCCCGAGCGAATCGTTCACCGTTCGCGATGACGGGACGATTACGGCGGAAAACAGAACGATCGCCCGCTTAGGCGTCGTATTCGCCGCCAACCCGAAAACGGTAGTGAAGGAAGGAAACGGCTTATTCCGCAGCACTGAAGGTCCGTTGCCGCAGGCGCCAGGTAATGTGACGTATATGGTCAAACAGCGCTTCATCGAGCGATCCAACGTCGACATCGAACGGACGATGACCGACTTGCTCGCCGCCTACCGCGCCTTTGAAGCGAACCAAAAAATCATCCAAGCGTACGACCGCAGCTTAGACAAGGCCGTCAATGAAGTCGGCCGCTTGAAATGATAAAAGGGGGACAAGCTCATGCTCCGCTCGATGCACACCGCCGCCAACACGATGAACGCGCTGCAACAGCGGCTCGATACACTAAGCCATAACATCGCCAACAGCAACACCACCGGATTTAAACGGCGCGAAGCGAGTTTTGCTGAGCTGTTGACCCAGCAAGTCGACCGCCTGCCGGATGACGAAGCGCCCCGCCAAACACCAGCTGGCGTGCGCTATGGCAACGGGGCGGGCCTTGCTTCGACGATGCTTGTCACCGCTCAAGGGCCGCTCACCGAGACCGGTCGTGCGCTCGATTTCGCTTTCACCGCTGCCAACCAATGGTTTCGCGTTCGAGTCACCGATGCCAAAGGCGTCGCAACGATCGGTTACACTCGTGCTGGCAACTTTTCATTGACGCCCATAGGCGATCGTCTTGCTCTCGTGACAAGCGATGGTCGCCCAGTGCTTGATGAAACGAACGCGCCCATCGAGCTGTCGGCCCATGCGACCGGCTTTCAACTGTCCCCGACCGGGACGTTGACGGCCACCGATGCCAACGGCGCGGTTGTCGCCCGCGTCAACCTAGGCGTCACTGTCATCCGCCGCCCGCAGCTCCTTGAAGCATTGGAGGATAATGTCTTCACGCTTCCCACTGCCCCAGGTACCACTCAGGAGCTGAACGGCAACTTGCGCAGCCAAATCGCGATGAAACAAGGGGCGCTCGAACAGTCCAATGTGGACCTTGGTGAAGAACTGATCGGTTTGATGGCGACAACCCGCGCCTATCAGCTGAACGCCCGCGCCATTTCCATTTCTGAACAAATGCTCGGGCTCATTAACAACTTGCGCTCCTCATAAGGAGAGATCGACATGAGCAATGAAACGAAAAACGAACCGCTCTCCCGCGTCGCGCGGCGAAAGGAGCGAGAACAACAACGTTCCGCCAAAAGCGCACTCGACGACGCAGCCGCTTCCTTGCATGAAGAACAGCCAACGGAAGTGAACGAACCGCCATCCGAAGCCGAACCGACAGAGGGAAAACGCCGCTTCGTGCGCGCACGGCTCATTTCGATCTGGCTTCGGCTCGTGATCGTCATCGTTCTCATGGCCATTTGCCTCGCGACGGGAGCGGTCGTCGGCTACAGCGCCCTTGGCGATGGAGAATGGCTCGACGTGTTCCGCCTGTCAACGTGGCAACACATCCTTGACGTTGTGGAAAAAGGAACATAGAAACTGAGCGGCTTGCCGCAGAACATCAACATTCTTGACTCTAATGGAAAGGAGTGTCGCTATGCTCGACATCCAACAAATTCAAGCGATCATCCCGCACCGCTATCCGTTTTTGCTTGTCGACCGTATTCTTGAAATCGAAGAAGGCAAACGTGCGGTCGGCATCAAAAACGTGAGCGCCAACGAATCGTTTTTCGCCGGCCATTTCCCGGAATACCCAGTGATGCCCGGTGTTCTCATCGTCGAGGCGCTCGCCCAAGTTGGCGCCGTCGTCCTCCTGCAAAGTGAAGAAAACCGCGGCCGCCTCGCCTTTTTCGCCGGCATCGACAACTGCCGCTTTAAAAAGCAAGTCCAACCAGGCGACCAACTCCGCCTCGAAGTCGAAATTCTCCGCGCTCGTGGCTCCATTGGTAAAGGCAAAGGCGTCGCCACCGTCAACGGCGAACTTGTCTGCGAAACGGAGCTCATGTTCGCCCTAGGCGATAAACCAGCCAACTAACCAACACGCGCCCCGTAAAGGGCGCGTGTTCTTCGTTTCTCCCTCTGAAAAAATCCCTCCCAATTGCCAGCATGCATGAAATGTGCCTTTCTGGGAAAGATAAACAAGGACCGGTCTTACATAAGGTCACAACAACACGCAGAAAGGGGAAGGTGCAATGAAAAACAAAGTGGTGCTGTTCAAACTGTTCAGCGCTGTCGTCGCCCTCTTTTTAGCGGCGGGATGCAATGTGGACCGTGACAACGACAATCCGCCGCCGCCAAACAACGAACAGAATGATATCAATAACGGTGATCGCAATGACATGGACATGAACCCAGCCGATGACATCAACCAAAACGATAATGTCGACAACGACAGAGACAATGACGGTATCCCGGACAACCGCGATGCCGATTTGAACGACAATCAAAATGACCAATTGCCTCCAGGCGTTGACACAAATAACGGACCGGGCGATGACGAACGCGACGCCGTTCCGGACCGCGAAGACCCAATTGAAGACCCGCAAGACGTCAACGACCGCAATAACAAAGATCAATAACACAAAAAGGCTGCCGATAAGGCGGCCTTTTTTTCTAGTGTAAATTACCTAATTACTTCTAGATATGTTTGTCCATCTTCGATATAATGGTTTATGTGTGTAAATGGATCACAACTTAGAGGGAATTAGGGGGTACACAATGGAAGAAACTATTAGCCTGCGTGAACTGTTTGAGACATTACGCAAACGGCTTTGGCTGATCGTCTTGATCACGGCGCTTGCGACGGTGGTGAGCGGTGTGGTCAGTTATTTTCTATTGACGCCGATTTACCAAGCGTCAACGCAAATTCTCGTTAACCAAGCCAAATCCGAGCAACAGATGTACAACGTTGGCGAGATCCAAACGAACTTGCAGCTCATTAACACATACAGTGTCATCATTAAAAGCCCGACGATTTTGGAGAAAGTGAAAGGTGAGTTGCAGCTTGACCAGACGCTGGACGAACTGAACGAACAAATTCAAGTCTCAAGCGAAAAAGACTCGCAAGTGTTCTCTGTCACCGTCCAAGATCCGGATCCCGCCATGGCGGCCAAGATCGCCAATAAAACGGCTGAAGTGTTCAAAAATGAAATCGTCAAAATTATGAACATCGACAACGTGACAATTCTCTCGAAAGCGGAAGTGAAAGAAGATCAAACCCCAGTGAAACCAAAGCCGCTTCTCAATATGGCCATCGCCTTCGTCGTCGGCCTCATGACCGGTGTTGGACTTGCCTTCCTGCTAGAGTACTTGGACAACACGCTCAAAACCGAAGCCGATGTCGAAAAGCACCTCGGCTTGCCGGTTCTCGGTTCGATCAGCGTCATGTCACCATCGGCGGCAAAAACAACAAGAACTGGCGTAAGCATGCAACGAGCAAGGAGGGAGACCGTTGGCCGCTAACAAACGTAAAAAATTTCAAAAAGCAGAGCGAAACTTAATCACCTTTGATGATCCGAAATCGCCGATCTCGGAACAATACCGAACGATTCGGACGAACATCCAGTTTTCGTTCATCGATGAACCGCTACGTTCGCTGATGGTTACCTCTTCCGTCCCGTCGGAGGGAAAATCAACAACGGCCGCCAACTTAGCGGTTGTGTTCGCCCAGCAAGGGAAAAAGACGCTGCTCGTTGACGCTGACTTGCGCAAACCGACCGTTCATTACACGTTCCGCCTGAACAACTATGCCGGACTGACGAGCGTATTGACAAACGCTTCCCCATTGTCGACCGCTTTGCAGGACACGTTTGTCGGGAACTTGACCGTATTAACGGCTGGGCCGATTCCGCCGAATCCAGCCGAACTGCTCAGTTCTAAAATGATGGATCGTCTCCTACGTGAGCTGAACGAGATGTACGATCTTGTCGTCTTTGACACTCCGCCTGTCTTGGCGGTAACGGATGCGCAAATTTTAGCGAATAAATGCGACGGTACAGTGTTAGTTGTCTCGAGCGGCAAAACCGAAATCGATGCTGCCGTTAAAGCGAAAGAACTGCTTGAAGCCGCCAATGCCAAATTAGTCGGTGTGGTTTTGAACCAACGAAAGCAGCGTGAAGGCAGCGGTTATTACCATTACGAATACAAATAACAGACGGCTTCCCTGGTGTGGGAAGCCGTTCGCATGACAAAAAAGGGAGGAAGGAAAAGTGAGAAACGTACTGTTGGCGATGTTTGTGGCCGTTGCTTGCCTCGCCTTTATTTTGGTAAGCCACTTGTATTGGGAGAACAAAGTGGCCGAAGCGGTGAAAGAAGCGAGGATAGAAACAGGCACAACAGCTAAATCCGGACAAACGGGTGAAAGCGTGAACCCGATTGTGGCGCGCGCCAAACGGTTGCCTGCTGACGCCCAAGCGGCCATCAAACGAGCTGTCGAAGAAAATCGCCCGATCCGCCTCGTCATTGCTGGTTCCGAATCAACACCGGAGAAAGGCGGCTGGCCCGACTTATTGAAACAGGCACTCGACGAAGCATACGGGGAGGGGGCGTTCCAAATTACCGTCCATGAATATGAAGGGTTGACAACCGCCGACGCTGACAGGCAGCGCATCGCCGCCGACTGGGCGAATGACAAACCCGATCTCGTCTTGCTTGAACCATTTTTGTTAAATGATAACGGCGTCATTGTCATCGATGATACGCTCGATCATATTGAGTCGATTATCGGCCAACTCAAATCCGCCGCTCCTGATGCGGTCGTGATCTTACAGCCGCCCAACCCGATTTATAACGCTACATACTATCCAAAACAAGTCGAAAAACTTGAAGCGTTCGCTAAGGAAAAACATTACGCTTACTATGACCATTGGACTGCGTGGCCCGACTACAAAAGCAAGGAAATCGATCAATACGTCGATCCAGAAAGCGACCTCCCGACTACGGAAGGCGCTAAACGATGGGCGGAGGCGCTGGCTGAATATTTCATTGCCCAATAAAAGACGCGCACCTCAATCGAGTGCGCGTCTTTTTTATCGTGATGCTGTCGCTGATAGCTCTAAATGTTCTTTTAACTCATTCGAAATCGCCGTCCGCTCGCTGTCTGGTACGAGTAAATAATAGATACCATTAATTTTCGTCCCTTGGCCGGTAATGTGCAGCTGCTTAATTTGTTTGCGGGCGTCTTTGTAATTCGCTTGAATCTCTTTCATGTCCTCAAATGTCAAGTTCGTCTTGATGTTTTTCCCGATCGCGGCGAGTACATCACTATAGTTCGCAAGCGACGAGAAGCTAGCGCCTTTCTCAATAATGGCTTGAATGATTTGTTTTTGGCGGTCTTGACGCCCGAAATCGCCACGCGGGTCATCATAACGCATGCGCGAATATTTCAACGCCTCTTCCCCGTTTAGCGTAATTTCCCCTTTCGGGAAGTGCGTTCCTTCATACGTAAAAGCAAATGGATTGTTCACGGTCACTCCGCCGACGGCATCAACGATATCGCGAAAGCTTTCCATATTGACTTTAATGTAATAATCGATCGGGATATCCAAGAAATGCTCGACCGTCGCCATCGTCATCTCGACCCCACCAAAGGCGTACGAGTGGTTGATTTTATCTTGCATCCCTTTACCGATAATTTCCGTTCTCGTATCGCGCGGCACGCTCACCATCTCAATCGATTGCTTGTTCGGATTGACTGTCAAGACGATAAGCGTATCCGCGCGTCCTTTATCCCCTTTCCGCTCATCGACACCCATTAACAAAATCGAAATCGGCGTTTTCCGCTCAAACGATACTTCTTCTTGGCGCTTTTCCGACTTCCAGTTCACTTTTTCATGCATCTCGTTCGCCGTCTGTTTGAGATGGTGGTAGACGGAATAGGCAAACACTCCTGCCCCGATGACAAGTAATGCGACGATAGTCCCGACCCAACGCAGCCATTTTCGTTTTTTACGTCGTTCTGCCCTCATATTTAACCTTCCTTCAACTGTAAAATTCATCATTATGATTATAGTTTGTTTTCCTTGATGAAACAACTAGAAGAATGTGTGAACCTATCAATTCTCGGGAGATGATGTCGATTTTAACCACCAAACAGAAACAAATATCGTCAATAAAAACATCTTTTCGACACAACTCGACAAAAAATACGATTGATATGACAAATCTACTATGTTATGATTATTGATGTTCAAGAGATTGGAAAATCGAAGGAAAAGGAGGAGATGGCGATGATTGATATTCATAGTCATATTTTGCCAGGAATCGACGACGGAGCGCAAACGATGGATGAGGCCATCGCCATGGCGAAAGCAGCGGTGGATGAAGGCATCACAACGATCGTCGCCACTCCCCATCACCATAACGGAAAATACGACAACCCATCAACAGCCGTCACCGTTGCTGTCCGCCAACTGAACGAACAACTCGAACACCATCATATTCCACTAACTGTACTCGCAGGTCAAGAAATCCGCATTCATGGCGATTTTTTAGAAAACTGGGAACGGGGTGACATACTGCCGCTTGGCGGGGAAACGCCGTACATCTTAATCGAGTTTCCGTCCGACCACGTTCCTCGCTACGCGAACCAGTTGCTGTTTGAGTTGCAGCTAAAAGGGCTTACCCCGGTCATTGCCCATCCGGAACGGAACGCCGAAATTATCGAAAAGCCGGATCGGCTGTACGAGCTCGTCCAAAAAGGTGTTCTTACCCAAGTGACCGCCGCCAGCGTTGCGGGTCGATTCGGGAAAAACATTCAGAAGTTTTCCATGCAGCTGATCGAGGCGAACTGGGCGCATTTGATTGCCTCCGATGCTCATAATCTCACGAGCCGCTCTTTCCAATTGCGGGCGGCCTACGACGTCATCGATCGAGAATTTGGTCTCGATGCCGTTTATTTCTTCCAAGAAAACGCCGAACTGCTCGTTAACGGACAAACCGTATACCGTGACGAGCCGGTGCGAATCAAAAAGAAAAAGTTTCTAGGCCTTTTTTAGAAAAATACACCTGAGTTGAAAGGTTAGGTTAATCATTTTACTCCTTTGTTGATCTGTTTTCCATTTTGATCGGCAAAATGGAAACGGCCTTCTTTTGCTTTTCGGTGATGTCTCCTTACCGTTATCAATGGAGGCACTCGGCCATGCCGTGGGTGGGGACGATGACGGTCCCGGCACCTTAGACGCCCGTCGTCGAGGGTGTGGCGTGAGGGCGGGTTAGATGCCCGATCTAACCTTGTTTTCTACACTCATCGATCATGAAACAAAATGGAAGATGCGAAATAAAGTTCCGAGAAGGGACAATTTTTTTTTGCCCATGTGCGTCGGCGAATTGGTATCACCCGTGCGGTGCCGATTCGCGGAGGCATATGGGCCAACAAATATATAGGGGGTTACATACGTGAAAACAGTACGCAAAGCGATCATTCCAGCGGCGGGTTTAGGGACGCGCTTCCTACCGGCGACAAAGGCGATGCCGAAGGAGATGCTGCCGATTGTCGATAAGCCGACGATCCAATACATCGTTGAAGAAGCCATCGCCTCAGGAATCGAAGACATCATCATCGTTACCGGAAAAGGAAAACGCGCCATCGAAGATCATTTCGACATTGCGTTTGAACTCGAACAAAACTTAATAGAAAAAGGCAAATACGACTTGTTGGAAAAAGTGAAAGAACCATCGAAAGTCGACATTCACTACATTCGCCAAAAAGAACCGAAAGGACTTGGCCACGCCGTCTGGTGCGCGCGCAACTTTATTGGCGACGAACCGTTTGCCGTTCTGCTTGGTGACGACATCGTCCAAGCGGAAACGCCGTGTTTAAAACAATTAATCGATCAATACGAACAAACACTTAGCTCTGTGATTGGCGTCAAAAAAGTACCTGACAACGAAACGCACCGCTACGGCATTATCGACCCACTCGAACAGCACGGACGCCGCTACCAAGTCCGCCAATTTGTCGAAAAACCAGCACCAGGCACCGCGCCATCGAACTTAGCGATTATGGGAAGATACATACTCACACCGGAAATCTTCTTATTCCTTGAAAAACAAGAAGCCGGCGCCGGCGGGGAAATCCAGCTCACCGACGCGATTCAAAAGCTCAACGAAATCCAGCGCGTTTTCGCCTACGAATTTGAGGGCAAGCGCTATGACGTCGGCGAAAAGCTCGGATTTATCAAAACGACGATTGAGTTTGCGTTGCAGTATGATGAGTTAAGAGAAGACCTTATTCAATTTATGGAGGAAATATTAAACGATGTGAAAGTGAAAGAGAAATAAGAGGGGGATTAAGAGTTGGCAAAATCGAACACCGCGCAGGAAGCGGTCGTTTCTAATCAAAGAGTAGAATACACTTCCTTTCAAAGTTTAGAAGATACATCTAAACTATACGCTATTACAAAAAGGACAATAGATATTGTCGGAGCAATCATAGGACTTATTTTAGCGAGTCCACTTTTTTTAATTATTAGCATCTTCTATTTATTCGGTGACTCAAAAGGACCAATTTTCTTCAAACAAGTTCGTGTAGGGAAAAACGGAAAAAGATTTTATATTTATAAATTTCGCTCTATGATTGTCAATGCAGAGGAAAAGCTGAAAGCAGATAAAGAGTTATATGAAAAATATTTAAGAAACAATTATAAGTTAGAACCACACGAAGATCCACGAATTACAAATTTAGGACGCTTCTTACGCAAAACGAGTCTTGACGAAATTCCCCAACTGATTAATGTATTAAAAGGGGAAATGAGTTTAGTAGGGCCGAGACCAGTGGTTGAGGAAGAATTAAAAGAGTATGGAATGGAAGTTTCAAAATTTTTATCAGTGAAGCCAGGAATTACAGGCTATTGGCAGGTAAGTGGAAGAAGTGAGGTCGGGTATCCTGAAAGAGTAGATGTCGAACTATTTTATGTATATAATCAATCATTGCTTTTAGATATAGTTATTCTCGTAAAAACCGTATTTATGGTTCTTTTAAGGAAGGGTGCTTATTAAAGTGGTTTGCCTATCTTCATATAAAAGGAGTTTTCTTTGCGCAATAGGGACATTGACGAACTACCGCAATTATGGAATGTATTAAAAGGGGATATGAGTCTAGTCGGACCACGCCCGCCGCTGCCAAGGGAAGTAGAGCAATATACAGAGTATGATAAACAGCGGCTGCTTGTGACGCCGGGGTGTACTTTTCTTTGGCAGGTGAGTGGGAGAAATGATTTAGGGTTTGAGAAAATGGTGGAATTGGATTTGGAGTATATTCAAAATAGGGAGTTAAAGTGCGAGCGCGACATAAAAATAATTTTAAAAACTATAAGTATAATCAATAGTGCATATTTTACAGGTTATAAAGTTTAACAAAATATAAAGTGGAGGGTGTAATATATTAAATGTATAAATATGATTATTTGATTGTCGGTGCAGGACTTTTTGGTTCCGTTTTTGCTTATGAGGCAACAAAAAGAGGAAAAAAATGTTTAGTAGTCGAAAAAAGGAACCATATTGGAGGAAATGTTTTTACCGAAAATATTGAGGGAATTAATGTCCATAAATATGGAGCACATATATTTCATACAAATGATAAAACTATTTGGGATTATGTAAATCAATTTGCTGAATTTAATAGATTTACTAATTCTCCAATTGCTAATTATAAAGGTGAAATATATAATTTGCCTTTTAATATGAACACTTTTTATCAACTTTGGGGCGTTAGGACACCGGAAGAGGCAAAAAAAATCATTGAAAAGCAAAGAAAGGAATCTGGAATTGAGAATCCAAAAAATCTTGAAGAACAAGCCATTTCTTTAGTTGGAAAAGATATTTATGAAAAGTTAATAAAAGGTTATACCGAAAAACAATGGGGAAGACCAGCAACAAGTTTGCCGGCATTTATCATTAAAAGACTTCCTGTACGATTTATTTATGATAACAATTACTTTAATGATAAATATCAAGGAATACCTATTGGAGGCTATACGAAGATAATTGAAAAAATGTTAGAAAATGTTGAAGTACACTTAAATACTGATTTCTTTAAACACAGACGTGAGTTGGAAGCTTTGGCTAATAAGATAGTTTATACAGGCATGATCGACCAATTTTACGATTATAAATTTGGAGTATTGGAATATCGGAGTCTCCGTTTTGAAACCGAGGTACTTAAAGGGGTAGAAAATTACCAAGGTAATGCAGTGGTAAATTATACAGATAGAGAAACACCATATACGAGAATTATTGAACATAAACATTTTGAATTTGGAACCCAGAAAGATACTATCATTACAAGAGAGTATCCAAAAGAATGGAAACCGGGGGACGAACCTTACTATCCTATAAATGATGATAAAAATAATGAAATTTATAAAAAATATAAGGAATTAGCAAGCCAAGAGAAAAATGTGATATTCGGAGGAAGACTTGCAACATATAAGTATTATGATATGCATCAAGTAATTGGTTCAGCTCTAAAAACTGTAGAAAAGGAATTTAAAGATGAGTAATAAAGTTATAAAAATATTGGTAGCAACACATAAAAAATATAAAATGCCTGACGATCATATGTATTTACCTTTACATGTAGGTAGAGAAGGTAAAGAAGATTTGGGTTATCAAGGTGACAATACTGGAGATAACATATCATTAAAAAACCCTAATTTTTGTGAACTAACGGGACTCTATTGGGCTTGGAAAAATTTGGATGTAGATTATATTGGATTATGCCATTATAGGAGATATTTTACTAAGAAAAATGTACTACAGCAGATGTTATACAGAAATAGAAAATTTGAAATAATATTGGATGAAGATTCTATAATAGAACTAATTAAAAAATACGATGTAATTTTACCAAAAAAAAGAAACTATTATATTGAAACGGTATGGTCACATTACAAGAATGCACATAATATAAGTGATTTAGAAGAGACACGAAAAATAATAGCAGA
>Ga0207870_100094_pt1 | contig 98163 bp, 124 predicted proteins | sample CeladaPassage60B_FD_187477 | JGI IMG/M metagenome (GOLD analysis project Ga0207870, IMG submission 187477) | Cellulose-adapted microbial communities from the Joint BioEnergy Institute, USA - Passage3 60B (SPAdes) (version 2) | ecosystem: Engineered > Bioreactor > Continuous culture >... | reverse complement strand
CCAGGCGAATGCGGACCCTAGCCACATGGCCACAGCGGTGGCGGACCACCCACAGGTCAAGGCCGCACTGCTGAGCGTAGGCGTGCGCAGACTCCCCCACGTAGGCAGCCCACTCAGGGTCCACAATGAACGCCTCGTACGCCTCGCTGCCGACCTTGCGGTACCGGACCGCCTTGCGCGGGACTCCGGTCTCCGCGAGCGCGGTCCGGATGATGTTGATTTCCAGAGGGAGCGGCATTTGGTGAACCTCCGTTCGTTCGTTCGTGTGCCTCACACGTTATTCAATGCGCGATGGTGCGCAAGGCGTCGCGCAGCAGTTGTTATAGCATCGTGATACAAAATCAGACACTAAGGACGAAAAGACCCCCGCCCATGCAGGGCGGGGGTCCGACGGCGGCTTTGCTGGCAGGTCCTAGCTGGGCTAAGCGGCGGCGGCGTTGGCTTGACGAGTCTCCCACGCCACCCTAGCAGCGCGGTTGGTCAGCCATCCCGGCGCTGAGCCGACGTAGTCGCTGGAGTACAGGGTCCCACCCGTGACCCACGCTCCGCCGATCCCGTCAAGCCACCTGCCGTGAGCGGGCTTTTCCCGGCGTGCCTTGCCGACAGCGATGCAGTGGTAGGCATCGGTGGGGAGTGCCTCATCAGGCACAACCCACCAGGCCACCTGGATGCTGTCACGCGTGTGCAGATCCCCCATACGCACGGGAGGTGCTGCGTCCCACACGGTCCCGGTCCGCTGCGTAGCCGTGCCATCCAGGTGGTAATGCATCCAGGAAATCCGGTCCCCTGGCAGGTACTCACGAATGCCGGTACCTCTCCGGATTCCGGTACCTCGCTTCGCCATCGTCACTCTCCGGTTTGGTGCGGTTACCCGGCCTGGTCAGAGCCGGTGATCAGTTGGCAGGATAACCCACTGCGCGATGGTGCGCAAGACGTCGCGCACCCACCGTAATCTGATGGCGATATGGCAGCTGGTATGCGCAAGGGGGACATACAGAGGTACGTACAAGAAAAGACGCGCCCGGGAATATCCGGGCGCGCCTGGTTAAGCTCGCCGTGCGAAACCTCACGTGCGAAACGGAGCGTATCCGGCTTTTACCGGGACCACTGAGATATCAAAAATCCGCCGTTCAATCCGGTAACCTGGGTGACCTATCCGGTCAATCCGCGCACATCATTCCCAGAATCCGGAAAACACGGCGCGATGAATTCACCCTCTCGTCAGCTAAAAAGAATCACGAAATCCATCGGGACGTCCGCAGACATTTAGATTTCCCGATTTCCGGAAAATCCGCTTCCAAACCTGTTATTGAGAATCCGGTTTGCCGTGTGGAAAACCGATTCGAAATCCGAGCTCAATAAATACATCCGGAACCCTGGAGATCCGGCTACTCTTCCTTTATGACGATGGAGAAATTTTCCGAGTTACTCAACAGGTGCTTAAGGGTGATTTTTGGGTCAGTCCCCGATACAAAACCAATGATTCCTGTGATTAGCATGCCGTGATTGAACAGAACGTGCTGAATCACCGGGATCTTATCCAAATCCAGCCGCGCCCAGGTGTACGCATGGTCCTTAAACCAGCGAGCCATGGCTACATCGCCATGGTCTTCTTCACAACTTCCCAGCGTCTTAAGGACGCTGCGGAGATCAGTTGCAGCGCACTCCCGAGTATCAAAACGACGTACGGTCAGAACGGTTTCCAGCACACGATCCTCCATGAAGATGCGTGTACAGAACCACGAGAAATTGATGCGATCCCATCCATCAGGAATGGCGTCCGGAATAGGTGGCGTGGTAATGGTGGCTTCCATGGCTCATAAACTAACACGTGTGCGTGACGAAGGTGGCGGCTTACTCCGGCCTGAAGACCGGAGTAAGCCGCCCAACTACCGGTCAGCGCTCAATGCGGTAGGTTGGCCACCCGTGGACCTCTGCATCGCCGGGCAGTACGTACAGCAGCTCGGCGTCGTCGCTGCCGTATCCCTGCTCCTCCGCCCATCGCTGGGCGGATGGTGGCAGTGACGCCCACGAGAACGGGCAGCTTGGGTCGGAAAGCTCAACTGCACCCTCGGGCATGCGGTCACCTGCGAGGGCGGAAATCAAGGTGAAGATGCGCGGGGAACGTGCCATTGGAATCTCTCCTCCGATCAGATGGGAGCCGCCGCCCCGCTGCCGGGCGGCGGCGGTGGTGTGTCGCGCCTAGTTGACGCGCTCCCCGGCCTGAAGGCCGGGGCTCTTGCGCGCCAAACTACCGGTCAACGCTGAGGTTCACCACAGAACCTGGAAAATGTGGGGCTGATCCACTAGCACAGCGTGTGGGTGCATGACCCGGGTGATATCCCTCTCCTGTGTATGCCAAAGCGCGCGAACCTCAATCATGCTGTCCGGACCTGTCCCCAGAATGGCAAGGTAGGGGACCTCATACCTAACCTCGTGCTCCCTGATCCTGCTGAGGTACTTCATGCCTTCAGCACACATACCGTAGGTTCCGGTACGGCACCAACGACAGCCGGGACGTCGCCCTTGTTGCGACTTTGTGTGATTGGTGAATTCATTCCAAACAGTGATTACGATTTCCTTAGGCGTGCCGATATTTCTATCGCACGCCATGCACCGATACTCTCCGCTGAAATCATCGTATACAGTGACCTCCAGTTCCCGGCACTTTGGGCACTGGACAGCGGTAACATGGCGGTAGTAATCCGTACCACCCAAGTGCTTCGGTCTGCCGATGCGAAGAATGTCCCAAGCCATTTTTCCTCCGATGGGTGCTATTCAATGATGTAGTTGGCGGCGCAAGCCCCGGCCTGAAGACCGGGGCTGCCAACTACCGGTGATGCCGCTAGTCGACTGTATCGTGGTCGATCATCCGCGTCGCGACGCGGCTGAAGCCGCGCGCTCCCACAACCGTGCCCTCCGAGTTGCGTACGAGCCTGTCGACGACGATGAGGTCGTCTCGGCCGGAGTGCCGCATCTCCGTGGCACACGCCAAGCTCACCAGATAGAGCACCCCAGGCTTGGGGTCGGGGAGGTCAACGACACTTCCGTAGGTTGTTTCCACGAGGGGGACCTCCCAGCCGCCGACCGTGATGGTGCCGCTGGGAGTGCGTGTGGTGGTGATGCGGGCGTAGGTGCCGGACGGCTGGATAGTGTAGAGGGGTTTGTGCTCCGGGCCGACCACATCCGGGGTGTCCGGCGCGTAGATGTGGATGGGGTGCGGGGTCAGGTTGACGATCATCATCATCGTCCCTTTTGAGTTGAGAATTGGATGCAGCGTGCTAGTTGGTGGGGGCCGGGGTGGGCGTTTGACCCCATCTCGACCAATCGCAGGAGATCCCGCCCATGCGGCTTCCGGTCCACACGACGCACGGGAGCTCCCGCCCTTCGACTGTCAACACCACGACCCTGGTGTTGTTTTTGATTCTGGAGTCCGCTCGGGCTCTCCGCTCCTCGGCGGTGGGCTCCGCCGAGTGGAGCGCCGCCGTGATAGGAATGGCGACGGCGATGGCACAGAGTGTGGTGCCCACGACGAGAAGAATGTCTCTTGCTCGCATTTGTCCTCCTTGTCACGTCAACTAGAGGGTGGCACACGCAGACTCAAAGCTGTCCTGGAGTTGGCTCAGCTCTTCCTCCCCATACTCACGGCGGGAGAGGATCATAACTTCATCCCCACGGGAGATGTATTTAGCGAGACCGAAAACCAGCTTGGATTCACCGCGACGGCGGCAGGGCACGGTCGCGTCGTACATCACGACCCAAGCCACCTCCCCGTCCTTCAACGCCCAACGCCGATTAATGATTCGGGCGTGTTTGGGGATGACACGAGTCATGGTTTCCTCCGGTTATGGTGCGGTTTGGTGGTCGTCTCGGCTAGGCCGATTAGTGGGAGTGCGGCAACACCAGCCGCACTCCCTATAACCGAACTAGTCGAGTGTCCCGCCCACCCTCCCTAATAGGGCCGGGTCTCTAGGCGGAGATCTGCTGGAACCGCCGCTATTCCCTAACGCTCTGCCTCTCACGGCTACCTCCCTGTGCTCCATTCCCTGCAGGACGCCCCTAACACTAATGGGAGTGCGCGACATGTGTCAACCCGTCGCGCATAAAACGTTGTGACCTGGGGATATGCCCACACGAACAACCGCTGAGCGACGGGTCGACAGGCCTCGCGCAGTCAAGCTAGGATTACCCATCCAGAGCGGACGTCTATCCCGCCGATCTTGGCAACGTACAGTCACCCATGGAAGCGCACAGTCACCCATGGAAGCGCAAGAGTACACGCTCAGCGGCGACGCACTGCACGACCTCGCTGATCGAACGAGACAAACCCCCTACCTTTCTGCGGCAGCCAAGGCGTACAGGCGCGCTTGTGCAGATGCCGCCACGGTCAAGCGCTTCAAAGAAATGTTGTCGGAGGATCCAGACACCAACATGCAGTGCATCCTTATCCCGCAATGCGGGATAAGATCGAAGAGATCGTAAAAGACCTGATGGACGTCTTCCTTGGACAGGATGGCAGAGCGCTAAGCGAGTCCACCAAGGAACTGATCCTCTACGAATACCTCTGACGAATCCCCTTCCTGCCGGGCACAAAATCCGGTCTGGCAGGTTGGTAATCCGCCAGAGAAATCCGAACTCTCTTGCTGGAAAAATCCGAATCAAACTTGGAGGAAAATCCGATGGCCGATCACGTGATCTTTCCTAAGACACTTGCTGGAGGACTCAGACAGCTGTTGACCAAACCACCCCAAAGCCACTAAGCTAAACGCACCGCACCAAGACCAGAGTGACATGACCGACCGAAAAGACATCAAGGCCATCTTGAGACTCGCGGCAAGGCAAGGTTTCCTGATCAAGAAAAATGGGCGTCACTACCACGTCCGAAATCCTCAGGATGGAGGACTGGTTATCGTGTCTCGCACCAACAGCGACAAGCACGGCAGGAACAACACGCTCAGTCAGCTAGCCAAGATAGGGCTGGTGTACAGAAACCCGCATGGGAGGTATAAGGGCAAGGCACGGAAATTTCCTAAGCTTGACGTAAAGGGTTGATTTCCAGTCCCCGCGTCGGAATGCGACGCGGGGACTTTCGTTTCCCCAGGTCACAGCTCTGTTCCCGACTACTGCGCGATAGGTTGACACTCGTCACGCACCCCGCTATAGTGGAGCCACCACCAAGACACGGGAGCGCGATGAACAGCAACCCTTTCGCTCACTATGACTATGCGGTCCGCCTGCAGGCGGCGCTCGCGATGATCGCGGACCGTCAGGTTGAGCTTGCCGACATTGAGTCGCAGCTCAAGGCAAAGCCAAGCAAGTACGTGGCCAGTATCCTCAAGACTCGCAGATCCGCTATTCAGCGCCATATCCGTGGCTGGCAGGACTACATTGATAACGGTTGCCCTCGGGATCCGCTCGCGCAGGTGACCAGGAAAACGTACCGTAAGCGTCACTACCTGATCACCATCGAGGACTAAGGTGACCATGGTTGCGCCCCGCCGACAGGCGGGGCGCTTCCAAGGCCAATCGGCCGCCACTTGGAGGCGCTATGGAGTGAGGCGCTATGGAGTTGGTTGAGACGCGCAACCTTAAAGTTGGGGATGTCTGCTCATACACGGTCGCCGCTAGGAGCGGTAACCGCACGGCTAGGAAGATCGTGGTGCGGACAGATCCTAAGTCGGTGACTTTCATCACCTTCTTTGGCAATCGTGTCCGCATACATAAGCAGCGTGGAGGGTTCCCAACCAGGGTTGAACGGATCACGCACGTGGAACTTACACCAACGGACATCTTGCAGCTGTGCCGGGTTCCGCGTGCTGGAGCCATGTTTCGGGAACGGTTCAGGCGTGGGCTTGCCGGACTCAAGAGATTCGGAGAGTATTTTGGCTACGCGCCGGGGGAGGAGCCTCCGCAGCTGTGGGAGGCTGACGCAGGTCAGCTGGAGCACGTACTAACACTGGACACAGGGGATGAAGTAGAGATCCGCAGGTTCCGTACCACCGTATATGTAGGTACAGAAGCGAGCACGGTAACATCCTGGGGTGCGATGGTCAGGGACCCGGAATACGGACATCCTTTCGGAGACCTGGGCACACGGTACAGGGACGCCCATACGGCAGAAGAAGCCGCAAAACTCTATGAAAAGCACCGCGCCCGTGGGTTAACTGAAGAGACGGCAGCAATCATTGCGAAACGAGAGGGGCTGGACAGACTACGTCTCGTAGACTACACACTGGACGACGCACTTTGATCTTCTTCTGAGACGCCGGAAACGATACAAATTGGAGAGCCGGTAATCCGTTTGGCTTTAGTCGTCTCCCAGCCGAAAAAATCCGGTTGGGAGACGGCCATAGCAAAACGGAAAAATCCGGGAGAAATCCGAATGACCGACGAGCAGTTCGTTGCCGTAATTTCCCTGGTCACCGTAATGGTTCTCGCAAGTGGAACAGGGTACTTCTTAAACATCACGATTAACAGCCGGGAAGGCTCAGAAAAGATGCTCGCTTTAATCGCATTCCTCGTGTCCCTTATCGCCACCGTAATGTGTGGTGTCTTCCTTGGGCAGCATATAGTCGAAGCCTACAACAACCACGGATAGCTCTGGAGAGCGAGATCACCATTTCGTTCGCTGAAATTGAAAAGCTCCTGAACATGTCCGATTGATCCTGGTTGCGCCCCGCCTGTCGGCGGGGCGCTTCCAAGGTTAATCGGCCGCCTTCTCCGCGTCTCGTACGCGGATCTCACCGGACATCAGCTTGGGCAGGAGTGTGTCGCGAAGCTCAGCCAGGACATACGACTCCTCGACGCACTTAGCTGCTCGCTTATGCAGAGGATCAACTTGCGCAGAGAAGCGGGCGATCACGTCGGGTTCGGCCAATCGGACGCGCATGGCCTTGAAATCCTCGCAAGTCAGTCCAAGGATAACTGAGCCGTTCGCGAGACTACGCATCTCCTCGACCCGAGATCGCATTTCATGGAACAACCACCACCGCATTTCAGGCTGCCGTGGAATGATGACGATGATTCCTTGACTCACCGCTGTCGGGATCTGTGGTACCGCGAAGGCTCCGATCGTCGCGCGCGACGTCATGAAGATTGAGCCAGGCGGGTAGATCCGCGAACCACACTGGGTAAGGCCCTTCTCTGTGATCTTTCTCGCCGTGGTGAAGAGATAGGGTCCGCTCAGGCCAGTGACATCAGATGGCGTGGCCCAGGCAATCGATCCATCCCAGTACGCGGGCTCTGAGGTCCGTGGTGTACCTCCGACGAACACCTCAGCTACCGTTCCGAACGTTTCAGAGCTATATGCGAGATTGCGGGCGACCAATTCAAAGTGCGCGTCCGCCAAGTCGAGGCTGGCCCGTGCGATCCGCTCGTTGGCCGCGATCTTGTCGTCCAGCGCGCCGAGCAGCTCGCCAATCATTCGCTGCTGCATTAGGGAAGGGAGGGGCGGGAGTTTGAGATTACGGAAATCTTCTGCTTTAAGGTTGAGAACGGTAGATCCACCGCTTAGGGCGTGCATGGCATGTTGCATGTCAGGCCCCATCAGCAGATAGTGCAGGAAACGGGGGTGAACAATCTCCGCATTCGCTCTGAGAAGCACGGTTCTCGCCCCCAGGCAAATTTTCACCCCTTCAGGAATTATCCCAACTCGACCTACCGGTCCCCTACGTGTGACGATCAAGTCGCCAGCTTGTGGTACAGCACGCGCGGTCCAGGTGGCGAACGTCTCGCGATTTACTCGTTTGGCGGATTCAAGAACAATTCGTCCGTCACGGACATTTGGCGTGCCAACGGCGAACCCGTAAGCCTCCTCGGCGGGACACTCCGGAGGAGTACTATGACTACAGACAATAAGTTCGCAGACGTCAGCCAGCGTTACGGCCTCACCCATCGATCAGCTCCAACTGCTCGCGCACGTCCTTCTCCAGCCGCGCGGACTCCTCAAAGTGGGCGTACAGCTCCTTGGCGAGCCGGGCGATCTTGTCGGTGATCGGCTCGTCATCGTCGTTCTCGACCTCGGGCACGCCGACGTACCGGACCGGGGTCAGAACGTGGTCGTGCTGGCGGATCTCCTCGAGGGTGGCTGAATAGCAGTATCCCGGCACGTCCTCGTACGTCAGGTTCTTGGCGCGGGCTGAGGCGGTGCCCCGCCAGGCGTGGTAGGTGTCAGCGATGCGGGCGATGTCGTCGTCAGTGAGGACGCGCTCGGTGCGGTCGACCATCGTGCCCATGTTCCGGGCGTCGATGAACAGCACCTCGCCGCGCCTGTCTGCCAGCCGCTTGGCACCCTGCGGGCTCTTGTCCTTGTCGAAGAACCACAGGCAGACGGGGATCTGAGTGGTGCGGAACAGTTGCGGCGGCAGTGCGACCATGCACGAGACCAGGTCGGCTTCGACGATGGCGGCGCGGATCTCGCCCTCGCCGGACTTCATGGAGGTCATGGAGCCGTTGGCGAGCACGACGCCTGCGGTGCCGCGTTCGGCGAGCTTGGAAATGATGTGCTGCAGCCAGGCGAAGTTGGCGTTGTTCGCCGGGGGCGTGCCGAAGCGCCACCTGGGGTCGTCCACGGTGCGTGACCAGTCGGACATGTTGAACGGCGGGTTGGCGAGGATGTAGTCGGCTTTGAGGTCGGGGTGTTTGTCCTCGCGGAAGGTGTCCGCCCAGCGGGGGCCGAGGTTGCCGCTGATGCCGTGGATGGCGAGGTTCATCTTCGCCAGCCGCCAGGTGCGCTCGTTGGATTCCTGGCCGTAGACGGTGATGCCGTCCTTGTGCTGGATGCCGCGGTGGGCGATCACGAACTTCTCGGCCTGCACGAACATGCCGCCTGATCCGCAGCAGGGGTCGTAGACGCGGCCGGAGTACGGCTCCAGCACCTGGACCAGGAGCTTGACCACGCTGGGCGGGGTGTAGTACTCGCCGCCGCGCTGGCCTTCGGCGCGGGCGAACTTCTCTAGGAAGTACTCGTAGACCTCGCCGAGCACGTCCCGGGCGGGCCTGTCGCCGTGGCCGGTGAAGCTGGCGTCGCTGATGAGGTCGACCAGCTCGCCGAGACGGCGCTGATCCACGTTGTCCCGGTTGAAGATCTTGGGCAGTACGCCAGCAAGCGACGGGTTGGATTTCATGATGGCGTCCATGGCACGGTCGATGAGCTCGCCGATGCCGTCGCTCTTGGCGTGCGCAGCCAGGTGCGACCAGCGCGCCTCTTCCGGGACCCAGAAGACGCCGTGGCCGATGCACGCGTCCTTGTCGTCGAGGAACATGTCGAGACGGGACTCGGGGATGCCCTGCGCCAGGATCTCCGCGCGGATGGCCTCGCGGCGCTCCTCGAACGCGTCCGAGACGTACTTGAGGAACACCAGGCCCAGGACGAAGTCCTTGTACTGTGCGGCGTCCATGTAGCCACGCAGCTTGTTCGCGGCCTTCCACAGGGTGTCGTACAGGTCGGCCATGGCGGGCATGCCCAGCAGGGCCGCCTGTTCGGTGATCTTTTTCTTCCTGGGGGACATGGTCTCCTTCTCACTTATGTGTGACCGAATGCGGAGGTGAGGATTCCGTCGCTGAGGCCCGCGGCGGCGATGCGGCAGAGTTCGTCGAGCAGTTCGTCGAGCCGCCACATAATCCCCAATCACGTGCCGAATTCTCGGACAATTTCGATTATAACCGGGGGCGTTAATACGCTTCTTCGCCGAATGGGAATAGCCAAAGTACGCTAGAAGCCCCACGCCAGATTTTTGGCGCGGGGCTTCTAGCGTTTTCCGGTCAGCGATCCACTACCTCAGCGTCAACAACTCCCATGTGCTGAAGCAGATCGTCCGACTCCACGGTCTCAGGAAGCGCGCGAACCTGTTCTGCCGCCTCGCGGCCGAACAGACGGCCGATCATTCCGGTCTCGCCATCGGAGCGAGCACGAGCCTTTATGCTGATGGAAACCGACTCGGCGTCTTCCTCTGAGAGCTGGGTAGCCATGCGGTTGAACAGATCGATTTCTTTGGAGAGATTCGGATCGGAATAACCGCCTTCCAGCTCCTCCACCAACCGCATGTACATGACGCGCTGCAGCTGCATGGCAAGGACAGCGCGCCGTGCCGCGTCCAGCTGTTCCCGGGTTTTTATCTGTACCGGGATCTCATAACCACACTCGGCATGAGGCACGAACGCCGGGCAACGGCTGGCAATGTAGCAACTATCACACTGGCGTAGAGCAATACGATCTACACCGACACGGCGTTCCTCTCGTTGGACCGGTTGACCGTCTTCTCCCAGCTCAGAGCGGCTTACGACGTCCAGTACGACGCCCGGCAAAAGCTGCCGACGCTCGCGCGGAAACGGATTTCTAGTTGATACTTCGGTACTGGTTTCGGAAACCTGCGTATCAACTTCTGCGCGCTCGTTTTCCCGATTTTCGGGATTATCCCTATTCCGCAATGTACTAACTACTCCCCCACGATTCAGGTGCGCGATGTACTGCTGCCAGCTCCAAACGGCAACACGCAACACCTCGTTATGGTCATCTGCTTCAATCGCCTCGGTGTTGAACCCCTGAGATGCGAGGTGCTGGCGGTGCCTTTTACGCCCCTGTTCCTTGTATTTGCGGGGATAGCGTTTAAGTTCGTGTCCGGTCCAAATCTGAGTATCCCCGTATTGCGCGGGAGAGAGCCAAGACGTGGACGCTACGGAATCGAATGCAACTTCTTCCAGAAGCGTCGTCTTGGTCATGGCGACGCCATGCAGTCGCACACCATCACGAGCCAGCCTGTTGAGTACCGGGATAATGTCCCGGCCGCCTACAGACGTCTGAGGGACGCCTACACGGCCGTATGTGGCGGCAAGACGCTCCAGCTCCGCTATGCCCGTCTCTGCGTGCCAGATGGGCAGCCACTTATCTCCAAGACCCTCCCAGAAGCTGGCGCGCTCACGCTGAATCCACTCCTGACCGAGGACAAGGGCGTCAAACTCCGATACCATTTCCAAGCGGTCATAATTCATCTCCACGAAATCCCGGTACTTATGCGCCATTTCGTGGAGCTCTTCAATCGTGTATTTCTCCGGATTCTTGTTCAGCGTGTAACCGCCAGAATCCAGAAAGATCGCCATGTCTTCCGGGAATTTCTCATCAATCAGCCACGGCCGCACAAGACGTGTCCGCCGCAGCAGACCGACGAAAGACATCGATACGTGTGTGACCCCCTGATCGGCGAGAAATTTCCGCCAACCAGGGATTTCAGCTCCCCCAAAATAAAGGGTCAGCACTGGGAACCCCTAAATGCTCCGATAACGACGTATCGGGGCTGGGTCCCCTTCCCCTAAACCCGCTCGCTACATGGGCGGCAGTGGCTTGCGCGGAGGCTTATTACCCTTGTAAGTGCCCTTGTACGGAATCTTGTACTGGTGCGTCTTGGGTGTGGTGCGCTCAGGCGGCGTCCAGGTTGACTCGCGGTGAGGAATTATGGGCAGAGACTGCTGTGCCCACGGCTGGAACAGCGCCATCTGCCCAGGTCGTTTGTTCTCCGGAGGCCCCTCGTAACGGCCCTCAAAGCGCGACTGCGGCACCAGATTCGACCTACGGGCAACAGGAAGCTCCAGCTGCGTACCTCTAGACGTTGGAGAAGCCTTAGGGATAGGAAGTTCGGTCTGCTGCCAGCTCTTCGGCGCTGGCGTGCGCGAGCGCAGCCTTCGGTCCTGGTAAGCCCTGATGCTCTCCCTCGCGGGAGGCATCCCACCCTTGGGAGACGGCAAACCCGTGGTACGGAACGCCGGGTACGTGCTACCCCCGAACTGGGGACCGCGCACGGAAGGCGTGTAGTATGTCGATGGCGTCTTACTCAGATTCGTGGACTTGATAGACCCAGGCTCAGCGGACTGCAAACGGTTGATTTTCATCCCACCGATTTGTGAAGCCTGGGAAGGCCCTTTGAAGGTCACACGGCGATTGCGGGCGTACTCGCCCTCAGCGCCAGTCCGGAAAACACGATCAGCTACCTGGCTAGGGCCATAGGTCTTTCGCAGCTGCTCAGCACGAGCCTTCTCCCTCATCCTGGAGAAGGACCGGTCAAGCTGCTTCCGAACAAATTTGTCGTTCCAGCGTCCCCAGCCGCCGTGAACGCGAGCTATATTGCTGTCTACGGTCTTATTCAATGCGTTGAAGTCGAACACTAGGTCTCCTATATCGTGGGTCTGCCGCCCGCAGTTCTTTAGTCCGGTTAAGTTCCATCACCAACGTGTCCCACGGACGAATCTCTGCCTGATAATCCGGCCGGAATTCCGGGCGCGCGTATTGAGGGTGAACGTATAGGAGACAGGGCACGCCCAGACGCATAACAGTGGCGATAACGCCAGGATCGGAATCAATGAACAGCTCTACAGATGCACCCTGACCGCGCAACCGCTCTATCTGCCGTACACGCCGGATTGCGGTGTCTTCTGGGTCCTCAGGACGGCGCTCAACAACAAAAGCGTGCTCTGTAAAATCATGGCGCGCCAACCACAAATCCCACAGATCGTGATCATCCGTGTCCGCAAGAAATACCACGCGGTAATCCGCGCTCAACGCAACGGCGAGATCACGACCGCTTGTGATCAGCGTGTCATGGACAGGATCACGGATGATGCCGTCCATGGTGACCACGGCGATACCGCTCATAGCATCCCCCTAGCGTTGGTCCACTGGAGAGCTGCTATACGCGCCGCCTCAGCGTCAGCCACAGGACCTCCGTAGAGTGCTGCGCTGGCCTGCTGTGATGCCTCATCGGCCAGCCGTCTGACAGCCGCGAGAGCCTGTGCGGTGCCGTACCGTTTGTGGCTCTGCCAGCGGAAGTTCGCCCAATCGCGGTATCCCTCACCACCCTGCCGAAAAGCAGCGCGGCGACCCATATGGATGTCGTCATAGAGCGCGGCGGCCTGCGCAGCGGCAAGGCGCATCCGAGTCAGGGCGTTTGTCTGTGCCGGACCAGTGGTTGACAGCACCTGCGCACGAGCCGCATTGAATCGGCTCAAGATCTCTCTCGCCGTCTGAACCTCGCGCTGGATAGCCTGATGCCACTCTCGGGGATACAACAGCGCCGGGTCCGACGGCAGCCTGGGCGGCCGTACGACCCATCCCGGCGTGGTCAGGTCATAGGCGGCATACGGCCGGATGCTCCTGATGGCACCTGGGGAGTCAGTGACACCCGGATTCCAGTAGTACGTGACCTCGTATACCTTGCTCCCAATCCGGGTCTGGGCCGTCAGAGGCCACAGGTCACGGCGGAGCCAGCTGTTCAGTACGTCGGCAGCCTCGGTATCAGACAGCCCCTGGAAGGGGGGCGCGACACGACGCAGCTCAGCTGCATCAATACCGATCAGGACGTCCAAATCGCCATTCCCACGATCGGCGTCCCACTGATATGAGATCCCACTACCGGCGAGCCACACACGTGTGTAGCGGCCCCAGTCACTCAGTCCGCGCTGCCGGAAGAAAGCGTCCAGCGGGGCGATGATCTTCTCCCGCACGTCAAGCCGGATCCGATCACCAATGAAAAGATCCGGGTCCAGCCCCTCTGTAGGGGAAGAGAAATAGCCACTGTGACCGGGCTCCGGAACAATATCAGGAGTGGCCGCAGCGGCTTTTCTCAGATAGTAATCTGGGGACTGGTAGGCCATACCCCCATTCTATTTTGCGATTATCCCTTTCCGTTATTTTTCAGCTGAGAAAGGATCGCGGCGTTACGCTGCTGCTCCATAGCGGCACGCGCAGCCATCTGCATAACCCGGCTTACCTCACCAGCTGTGCGCTGAGCGTCAATATCAGACGCGGCTACATGACACATGGCAAGGAACTCATCCGGGTGTGCGATCTTCTGAACCCTCAGCAGCTTGTCGTTGATCAAACGAAGATCATTTGATCCAACAACTTCACCATCGTTGGTCATGAACAGAACAACTGCCGTCCGGACCTCAAGCGGCTTGGCTTCGTTCTGCTCCCCCGAATTCTGCCCGATCAGCGGCACGGCCCCAGATTCTGCAACCATCTATTCGCCCTCACATCCCTGTCACAAAAATCCCTCGGAAAAATCACGAATCGCGTCTGCCGGACGCCATACCACCAGAATAGCCATTCCTCAAATCATCCGGTACGGGCACCTCGAATGCGTCGCTTAAACTGATCCATCGAATGAGCGCCTAAGACGACAACTTCAACATCGCCGATACCATCGCAATTCCGCTCCAAAGAAAAACGTCGCCGCAGCGCAATACGCCCGTCATCGAACTTCGGCGACTTCAGAATGCGAGCCTTACGATGGCCGTACACAAACAAATAATGCTTCAATGTTCCGGACTAATCGACGTAGTCGTAATAACCCGCTGCAGCACGCTTGCGCTGCATGACCTTGGACGTGTACGGACAGAAGTCACACAAGTAGCGAAGCTTGGGAGGTTTCCCGAGACCAAGTTCCTTTCTGATGTCCTTGGTGTTGGGGACAAGCGCCTTCCGCTCAGAGCGGTACTCATCACAATTGTTCCGAGTGAGCTTCTTACTCCTCCAGCACTGCGCGGCATCCTCCTGGAATGTGGCCTTGACCTCGTAGAACTCGTCTCCAAGGCCCTTTCCGCTCATTTGCTTGATTTCCTTAAGGACCTCAAGCCGAACCTCAGGACGCCGCCACTGGTGTTCATCAATATCAAACAGATTTCCGATATGCGCCGTACCCTCAGGGGTCGTATGCTTCTGCTCAATCAAGTACGCCAGCACGTGGTCATCACGAGGATTGCCCTGAAAGTCGGGAAGTTCTTCAATCGTCTTGCAATTATGACAAACGAGTAGCCGGATCTTGCTCAAATCATCCCCCGTTAATCACGAATCAAGTGATCGGCGCGGTCCAGAGTGCATTCCAAGTGATCGGACCGATACGGCCGTCAACTTCCAGGCCCTTCTCAGCCTGGAATGCCTTGGTGACCTTAGTCGTCTGCGGCCCGAAAATACCGTCCACGGTGATGGTCCAGCCCCGCTCCTTAAAGCGGTTCTGGGCCGTACGGACAGCATTCTTATACGTCGCGTTCTCCGTACCGTCGTGGATGTACTTGGTCTTTGGGTAGCCGAGAACGTGACCCTTCGGCAGCGGATATGCCGGAACCGACGGCTTCTTCGTGGTAGCAGGCTTGGTATTCGCCGCCTTGACCGACGCATTCTTGGCGGCAGCGGCGAACTTAGGATATCCGTAGCCGACGATGGTGGACATGGACCGGTAACGCTTGGCTACCTGGTTGGACGTATTGCCCTCAATCGTCACCACGCGGCCGAGAGAGTCAGTCCCTAGAACAATGCCGACGTGGTCAATGGCGTAGATGTTCTTCGATCCCCCCCAGTCGAAAAAGGCGATCGCGCCCCTCTTCGGGGTGTTGCCGAAACGCCCGTTACGAGCAAACCAGCTCGCATGCCACGGCGTGTAGGCGAAATCACCGACGATAGCGACACCTGCTTCACCTGCAGCCTGGTAGGCGCACCAGACAAGGAACATGTCACACCAGGCTGCCTTGTCATATGCCGGATTCTTATGCCGCTTGCCGTACCAAATACCGTACTTGGTTGCTCCGTTCTTGTCTTCCTTGTAGCCAATCTCCCGCTCAGCAACGGCAATAAAAGCGTCAGCGGTCAGACTCATCACGTCCCCCTCTCGTCGAACTCAGGAAGGGGGCGCACCTGAACCTTAGCGTCCTGGTCACCATCCTCAGGGCGGACCGGTGCCATATCCGGGCGATTTTCAGGAATAGGCTGCTTGTAGACGCTCACCGCTCACGCCCCTTAATCACGCCAACCATCGGCGAAGTTGGGTAGGTATTCGCCGGGGAGCGATCAAAACCGCCCCGATTCGGCGTGGGCTTTCGCATGCCACCATCGGTTGCACCTTCAATGAACTCGGACATGCAGCTGCGAGACGGGGGATAAGCCATCAGGCAACCCTCTTTCCCTGACCAATGGAGAACTGCTTGCTGTTCAGGAGGTATTTGCCACGGCCCAAGATGTCATAGAGCGACGGACCAGCACCGTCATTGTCGGAAGCCGTGATAGGTACATTGTCCCCAAGGCCGCCACGACGCTTGTCGTCGGCCCTAAACGGTTTCTTGGCCATTCCAAAACCTCGGTTAATCCTTCGCCGAAATCCAGAGTATTCAAGACAAGCCAAATCCTGGTAACGGTGAACCCATATAACCGGGACGCTGAGAAAGAGGATCAGCGTTTGGGCCTGGATACTTCAGCCCCAAATTTACGACATCCCGAATCGTTATAGGACGACGCTCTTTACCGGTGTAGCGAGGAAACACCTTGCCGATGTTCGGAATCGGGGGACGAATAGACTCCAGAGTCCGGGCGTCAGCCCTCATCAACGCATCAAGACGACCTGACAGGATTTTTTCCGGCAGGGATGCCCAAGGTCCGGCGACCATGGTCACCTCCACGTGGGCAGATAGCGGCGCATGTACTGGGCGAAGGCCGGATCCGTCTCGGCACGACTCTCAGGACGGTAGGCGGACACGCCATAGCGCTTGGCCAGCTCCCCAAGCTCAGACGGAGAGGTGAGCAGATGCCTGCCGCCATAGGCGAACCGTTCTACTGGGTCTCCCTTTGCCGTCCAGCGCCGCCCACGCTCCTGATACTCAAGACCGGTTGTTGGACCAAAGTCCGGTGGCCAGAAATAGTCGGAAAGCTCTACCTTTTCTCCCTTGTGGACCCCGCGCTGGTAGGACCTCTGCGTGAGGCGTTCCTGTACCGCGCGCAGCAGCCTGTCATCCCGCCGGGTCCGGATGGTGCCGAGATAGCCGTCCGGATAGTTAGAATGTGGAGCCGTTGGATACACACCGGACCGACGGGCATCCATCAAGTCCCGGAAACCACCGCCGCCACCGACCGTGGTGGCGGCGGGGAACTGTGAGTAGTTGACGTTAGGCATAACGGTGCTGCTGGTAAGGGTCCTGAGGCTGCTGGTTCTGCTGGTTCTGCAGACGGTTGGCGAGCATGTAGCCAGCCGTGTGGCTGACCGCACCCTTGATCAGCTGGCGACCCAGACTGGACGCGGCGACGCGAGCAGCAACGCCAGCAAGAGGAGCAAGAAACGCGGGCATTAGGTCACCTCACTGCATGCGCTGTCCGTACTGCCGCTTCGCCCAAAAATCGCTCAGTCCATGCCGGTTCGGCATTGTCCGAACATTGCGCTGGGTCAGACTAGCCTCGGGGACGTTCGGATACACATGGCGCACCTGGATGCCGCCGACAAAACCAAGACGCTCATGCACATTGCGCCGCGACGGGTGAAGGGCAGCCATCACCATGCTGTCCTTGCTATAGGTGTGGCGCTGCTCCAGATCACCGCGATACACCGTACCGCTCACATTCCGCCAATCGGTGGCGGCGGACTTCCCCATGGTCGGGTACTCAGTGATAGTCCTATCGGCCATGACTCCAATCCCTCACATAGCCCCTAGCCAGGCACGGCGCTCATACGTTTCGTCGGAGACCCCGTTTTTACTCGGCAGCAGGCGTCCGTCAGGCATTAGACGCTGAGTTTCCGACAGGCCGAGACCGATTGGACTACGAGTGGGATTATCCAGAACCGACAAAGGCCGATATCCCTGGGGGTGCTCTTGCTGTATCGAGTGGAAAAATGGCATGCCACCAAGCGCACCTGTGGTGAACTCGTTGTTTCGATCCATACTTCCCACCCGATATCTCTACGGACGTTTTTAGTGTAGGCCGGTTTCCCGTTTATCTATCAGTCGGTAATGATCCGCAGCACCATTGCCGTGATATCACCCTCGGGCATTTTCACGATGTCGAAGCCAGGGCGTACCGACAGCGTGATCCCCCGCGTACCGACAAACCCCTGAGCGATAGCGACAGCCTTAACTGCTTGGTTGACCGCTCCTGCGCCGATAGCACGCAGCGCCACATCCTTACCGTCATAGATGGCATGGCTGAGCGCAGCGGCGAGTGCCGATGCGTTTGACGAGGACCGCACCTTAAGCACGGTCAGACCGTTAGCGTTTTCACTCATTGTGTTACCTGAATTTCCGTATTCTGCCACTTAAGTCAAGATTAGGGATACGAACTGAAATTCTGGTAACACAAAAAGAGCCCGCCTCACGGCGGGCTCTCAGACAATCCGGATTAGGCAGAGAGGTCCTTCAGCCAGTCCTCATACGCCGCACCACCCTCCGTATGCGGCTTGAGTTTCGCAATCACATCTCTCTGATACTGGTGCTCTGCCGTACCGCCTTCCAGATCCATCACCATGCGGGCAATCGCATAAGAGTCCGCAGCGTTGTTCCGAAGCCTCGGAGGAATATGGTCAAACTCGACACCCCACTGCTTATAGACGTACAAGAGCATATTGTCCTTGGCGGCATCACCCTCACCAGACGCGTAACGCTTTACCTGAGGCGGTGCAATGATGGTTGGGTAGCACACGGGCATCGGCATCACGAGCATCAAGACGACCTTGACAACTCCTCCAAGTTCCCCGGATTTTGCAACGCCACGCTTAGCATTGAAAGCGTATCCTTCAAGACCCACGTGCGCGTACTGCTCAGGCTCGGCAGCAAACACCAGATATTCAGCGAGTTTGCGATAAACCGCATACAGCTGGTTTGAGCCAGATCCCTTGCAGGTCCTTGCGCTAAAGTCCCACACATGGGTCTCATGTGACCCGTCTTCATCCAAAATAGTGATCCCGAAACCAGAGTATGACGGGTCGATTCCGACGTACTTCAATGCTCGTCCTCACACATGAATCAGGACACAAGGCCTTTCAGAGCAAGCCGGTTCATCAGAATGTCGGCCTTGGCCTTCAAATCAACGATGTCACCGTCATTCTCGATTACATAATCCAGCATTGCTGGTGGGAGCGAGGACAACTCCTGATTGTGCGCCGGACCAACACCAGGACGCACGACGTGCACCAAGATCGCGCGATACACGTCCCGGAGGAACACCGCCTCGTCCAGCATTCGGACATCAGAAAACACTATTCGCTCATGATTCCCGGCACGGCGCATAGCCTCATCGATCCATACACGCGGTCCGATGGACTGACGCGCCCCCATCCCAAGACCGACAAGCATTTCCCGAACCGACGGATACAAATGCTTGGCCTCCGTCCAGCCGATCCGGTCAACAACCTCCTGAAGGGAGACGGGCTGGTTGTCCTCAATCACCACGACCGGATTCATCCGATACAGGATTTCCCTGACCGGATCGGCAAACGCGATTTTTACAAACCCGTAGTTGTCCACCAGAGCATCGGCAAGCGTGTCCTTGCCGACACCACCATAACCGTGCAAACCGAGGACAACCCCCATCAAGCCCTCCTAAACGTTCATCTGTCTGTTCTGCTCAATGGAATCCCGAGCAGCCACCAGGTAAGATGCTGCCTCATTGATGAACAATCCCATGACAGCGATGAGAATCAGGAAATCCAACCAGTCCATGGCTACTTCTTCTCCCCCGGATTCAGCTCCAGGTCAGCAAACGTATTAGGAGCAAGCGCCTTCAGCTCGGCAAGGACCAGCTTGGCCAGCATCTGAATCTCAGCGTTAGCAGCGGGATCATTCCGCTTCTCAATAACCTCCCGCCACGCCCTCATATTGCCCGACACAACAATACAGGTAGACGTCATCACCGGAAGAAACTGCGCAGCCGCCTCACGGCAGGACTTAAGCGGAACACCATTCTTACGAAGAGTCACAAAAATATTGTGATACTCTGCAAGAGCCTCATCCCACACCGACTCAACAGAATCAATAATGGACCTGTTGTGCTTCCCGAACAGAGCAAGTGTGGGGTGCAGGGCATAACCATCCGGCGGGCAATAACGCGTAGAACGAATAGAGAACGAAAGATGGCGGTGCCTGGTCAGCTCCCACATGAGCGCAAGAGAAACCCCCTCAACCTCAAATGTGGCCTGCCCATGCTCCAGAACGGACCAATGCCTGTGATTCCGGATGTTTTCGATGTATCCGCTGTTTTCCCGAGTAGCGGGATTTGGCTTGTGCCATGACTGGTAACAATTCCGGCCAGCATACTCGGCAAGCAAATCAATGTCCGAAACTCCCGGCTCGTTCCCGAGCCGATCCCGTACGTGATCAGTAATCACCGTGTATGCAAGCAGACGAACGTCCATCGTTCCCCCAATTTCGTTCCTCAGGGCAACCACTTCTCAGCTCTACCGTCCTGGTCTCTGGTAGCGGTACGGCGGGACAACTCACGGCTCAGAAACGCAGCAAACCTGCACGAGTTGTCGTAACGGACCTGTGCCAGCCGACGCTCAGCGCGAGCCTTCAGGTACTCCTCTTTTGCGGACTGGACGTCTTCATCAGCCTCAGCCGCCGCCTTAACCTCAGTCGCAGACTTCTTCCCTCCTCGATTCGCAATAGCCTCTTTCGCCTGTGCTCGCCGGAACTCAAGAAGCGATTCTGCGGACTCTTCGCGGGCTTCCGCCTGTGCCAGGAGTCCCGCGTAGTGTGCGGCCCACCCGGTCATCTCCCCGAACAAGATCATCAGATCCTGGTATGACAGCTCCGTCACGTCCCTGGGGAGCATGGGAGGCGAATCGGCTGGCGCTGGCGGAACGTCCAGGCTGGCGATACGCTCCACCAGCTGCTGATCTCTCTGAGCTACGCGATTGCTGTGCTGCCGCCGAATTTTCCGCATAGCATTCCTTGGCAAACTCGCAGGTCTTGCAAGGGCGCTTATCAGGGTTATCAAAAGCCCGGTCAGGAATCGGGGCCTCATCCGGATGCCTGATCGCATTCGCGATCGTCTCTGCCTTCTCAAGCAGCGGCCGTACAATCCGCTCAGAACGCCTTATAGTGAATTCCTTGACCTGCTGGTTGACCTTGCACTCATACAGGTAGGTGATGGTGTCAACCGGCACGCCAATCAGGGCTGCAAGATGCAGGTAGATCTGTCCCTGCCGAATATGGGCCGGGAGCGGACGGCTAAGCGCTTCCCACGCTCCGTTGATATCGACAATCTCTTTTCCGCCGATCGTCTTGTGGGTGTGCTCCCTAAGGAGCTCAGGAGCCTCAATCCGCAGAGTTCCGGTTGCGATCCCCTTGATCTCAATAAGGGAGTCTCCCACCCATCCATCTGAGCTGCCAGCAATCAGCAGCTCACGAGTGGCGTCAAGAGGCACCTCCCCATACACCACTCCCACGACACTGCTGCACTCCGGGCACGAGCCAGGATCAAGCCCATAAGCCACGCCCTTCCGCGCACACTCCAGGCAATCCCAGCGCCCCTTCAGGACACCCATCTCACGCAGCCAGCCCTGCCATTTGCGATGGATGAAGTGCCCTTCCTCAAAAATGGCCAGGGTTCCTGCGGAGTGCCTCTCGGGAGTCCACGCGCGTCCAGCGCGCACATCCCTGATCCGGTAATACGTTCTACGCGGACACCACTCATGTGATGCCATCTCGCTGGGATGGATGATGTCCTGCCTGCGATCACTAGCCTGATCGGCCTTGCGCATCAGGTACAGCCGGACATCTCCGAGAATTCCACCAGTCTGCTTGGCCTTGGCGAAATCGGCAAGACGACCGGTCAGTCGAGTACTTCTTCCAGTTCGTCGACTTCCTCCAGGTCGAGCAGGTCTTCTTCGGACAGATCCGGTTTCCTGGGAGTAGGTGGATGCCATTTGATTTCCATGTAAGGGTTCTGGCGGCGAGCTTTTCTCATTACGAGGCGGTCATGCGGTGGGAGTCCGCCCCATACGCCATAAGCTTCGTTATTGATAATTGAAAACTCCAGACACTGCTGGCGCATGGGACAGACCTTCCCGTCCCATGTCCCATTGCAGATATCCAGACAGTCTTCCTCGTACTCCTCCATGAACCATGGGTCATATCCGGATTCACGGTCAGGAGGAAACTTTATACACTTTGCCGCCTTTTCCTCGTTCCCTCCCGCTGTCCAATCCGGAGCGTTCATTCGTGGCTTCAGTACCACTATGTGTTCCCCCGAAGCTCTAGGTAGTCCTCTTCGGAGAGAACAACCCAGTGTCTGCCGCCAATTTCGATTCCAAACCGCATAGAGCGTCCCTCAGAAAGGGCATGCTTCTCTGCTGTGAGGAGATCCCTCAGCTTCAAAGTAAACTGTTCTTTGTCAGTGCGCTTGAACTCCCACAGCTCATCAGGAGTACGGACGTCGGCCTTCCGCCAAGGGCCGTTTCCAGACCCCGAATTCCTGGTTCCTCCGTGGAGTTTCGCGCCCCTGATCTCCTGACGCCGTGACGCTCTAATACGGCTATCCATCAAAACCCGCCGATAGCTGCATTAACCGCGACTACGTTCCGCCAATTCTTCACTACCACCGGAATCTGGAGCTCAGCACAAATGCCGTCAGAAATAGAAGACCGCTTCAAAGGAATGATGCGCAGCCGGACCTCAGGGCCATTCGTCCCAGCCCACGTGCGGAGACCAACCAAGCGTCCGTACACCATCTCCCCATCAGAGCCCGGATAGAGCACATAACCGGGGACACTGATCTGGTTCCCGAGGAAATCCTTGAAGTTCAGGTCGAACGACGCCTTGTTGCTCATCTTGGATCCCTTCTGTGCTCAAACCATTCGACGATGGCGTCTACAAGTCCCTGTGCCACCACTATCGCAACGACGAGAATGGTGATCGCGACTTCGATGCTCATCCTCGCTCCCATCTACTTACCAGTGAGTACACAACCAGCGAAACTGCCATGGCTGCAAGGGTAGCGAGGATTTCCATGCTCACTTCCGATTAGCTCATGTTCTAGCAAGCGAATCCACTCGGACGACCCATGGGCGTGTCTCCGCAGTTGACGCGCTCCCCGCCTGAAGGCCGGGGATTCAGCCTGTGCCAGTTCGGCACTTCTGCGGCTTCCTGCTTCACAGGCGTCTGCCACCCCAAAGGGGGGTCTTACGTCGCCTCCACAGGCGTTTAGCCTCTCCGCCCGTCCGGCGGCGAGGATGTTCCTTCTTCTGCGCAAGGATGAGAACGATGAAGCCGTAGAAAAAACTTGATTACATCCTCAGCAGCCTCAGCTTATTCACTTCATCGTAATTCACGGCTCCTCCTGCGAATAGAGCTCCCGATCCGGCCGCCTGGACTGCTCGATAACATCGCGGAGCAGTTTGTCCTGCAGCTCTGTGTTCGCCCTGATGTGATCCAGTACGGCTTCCTTGCCCTGCCACTTGTTGTCACCGAGGATGTAGTAGGCTCCCCGGCGCTGAATGATCCCGTATAGCACCGCGTAGACAAAGATTTCCTTCGCGGTATCGAACTCTCCACGCAGGAAACCAAGGAACGGAGCGTCACGGAAGTAGAAATCAACGGTGGCGACTTGCTGAGGGGGTGCAGACTTGTTCTTGATGGTCCGGAATTTGATCACTTGCCCAACTCGGGCCTTGCCATGTCCCGGACGGGTTTCATCAATGTATTCGTCCCGCTTTACCTCAACACGTGTGTAGAAAAAATAGTTCTTTGCGTTCCCACCTGGCGTGGTCTGCGCAGTGCCCTGCGGAGAGAACACTCCAATAGCGTCTCTCCACTGGTTAATGATCAGACCGGTAACCGGTCGATCATCACCGGTCAAACTTCGCTTGGTGGCCTTTCCCGCCTTGCGGAAAAACTTCCCAGTCAGCCTGGCACCAATAGCCATCACGGACTCATCCATGCTCTTCTCCGCCTCTTCAGCGGGAATGAGAGCCGGATAAGAATCCAGGACAATCAGGTCACACGCACGCCGCTCAGCAAACTGGAGCATGGTTTCATATGCCAGCTCCATATCCTGAGTGGGCAGCACAACGACACGTGAATTGTCCACTCCAATGGCCTCAGCCTGACCGACGTCATACTTCTCAGCTGCTACCCACAGGGTGACGAAATCCGGATTCTTCGCCTGGTTCGCGGCAACCGTCTTCAATGCGATAGCCGTTTTCCCGTGGCTTTCCTTCCCGATGATTTCGTGCCACTGATTGACTGGCCAGCCTCCCCCGAGGATGATGTCCAGCCCCAGAGAACCGCTAGTGATCCGGCCGGTTACGGCCATCTCGGATCCGGTTACAAGAGTTCCCTCACCCAGCTTTTTATTGATCTGGTTGATAAGCGCGAGGGTTTCCGGTGTCACGTTTCCCCTAGTTGATACTTGAGGCCATGCGGAGAGAGGTTAAATGTCTACCCGCATGGCCTCAACCGACGTATCAACTCTAGAGCCGAAGATCTTTATAAAGATTTGATTACGCTGCCGACGTCAGATCCGCCACGTCACAGGCACCTGCCGAGCAGGCGAGCTCCTGCACGCCCTGAGTGGAGTCCTCCATCTCATAGAAGGGGAGGTCTTCCCACCGGACCTCAGGGAATTCAGCACGGAGAGCGCGATAGGTGTCCTCGGTGATTTCCTGGTAGGGAGCCTGTTCGTACACGTGATCCTCGTCTGCATACGGCAGGAAGGTCACACCCGTCAAATCCTCAAGGTGCTCCCAGACCCATTCCCTGACCTTGTCCCACTCGTCCCTCCGCACACTAACCGTGACTGAGGGATTGTGCTCACACCAATAACGCCTGTAGACCAGCCAGTGCTCCAGATGCTCAACGGCCGACAGGTCGGCACGGGTCACCGCGCCCTCCGGAGCGGCGATAGGGAAAGAAAACACCAGCGTCTTGTCCGGAGCCGTGATATCCGGCTCACACGGGACTCCGCTGTCCCGCATAAGCTGCGCGAGCGGATCCTTGATATCCGCACGGACTCTCCTGATGTAGTACCGCGCATGCCAGGGGTGGATTCCAGAAGCGGAGCCAGCCAGCTGAGAGACAGTCCCAGAGGGCTTGACGCACGTGATGGCAGCGCTTACCGGAATGCCGATTTTCGCCGCCTCAATGGCGTTAGCTGCGCGAGCCTCCGTACGGAGGATGGCCAGCGCGTCGCCCAGCTCATCGGTAGTGTTAGCCGTCAACGGGTTGTCATAGATTCCCGTCAGAGACACACCGAGCAGGCGCTCTTCCTCAGCGTTGCGCCTCCACTGAGGTCGCAGGAAGGGGAAGTCCGTCAAGGTTGACTGCCAGGTCCCGAGAATCGTGGCGAGGCGGCCCTTCCAGCGCAGAAGGTGCAGATCATCCTTCGGCCTGACGATAACCTCAGTCAGGTTGCAAAACGACATAGGCTTAAGGATGATCTCACCGCACGGATTGGTTCCGTAACGGGCAGTAATGTCCCGGAGGCCATTACGAGCGGCCTGCCGCTGCGCGGAAGCGCGGTTGAAGATCCCACGCTCACCTGAGCCGCTGCTTACCAGAGTGTCCCATTCGCGGTTGAAATCCTCGCGGCTTGGCTTGTCATGGTAGACGGCGCTGATATTGGCCAGTGCGCGATGAGGATGGGTTGTCCACCACTCGCCCGATTTCGCAGTGGCCATCTCCTCATCGTCCAGATCACTAAGCGCAATCATCGCCGAACGGCGCACGCCGCCTACGACCACCACGCTTGCGATCTTGCAGACGAGATCATGCACCTCAATCGGACGCAGCTTCCGGCCGCGAGCGCTGTTAAGCAGCTCAATCGTGTACTCAAAAAGCTCGCGAAGAGGCTCCGGTCCGCTGGCACGGCCGCCAAAGGTCTTCAGACGAGAACCAGCCGGACGCACCTGCGACAGGTCATAGGTTGGCGTGACGCCGTACTCCCACAGGTAGCTGATCAGTGAACGATACGCGGTCGCCCACCCAAGCTTGGAGTCACCTACGATGATATTCGGAACGTTCGTCTCCCTTCGGGCCTCAGCAACCGGTGGCAACTGGTCCACGTAATAGCGCTCAACGCTATAACCAACACCGGTGCCGTTCATCAGGATAAACAAGATCTCTGAGAACGCAGCCAGATCATCAATAGGCAGATACGAGCAGTTGTACCCGGCCACATTTGAAATATCCAGAGCCGGACCTGCCGTCATGAGTGCCCGCATAGACGGCATAATCTCAAGATTCTTAATGGCGTAAGCGATCTCGTCCACAAGCACAGGATCCGGAACGTATCCGTGCTTGCGCTTCAGATGCGCCACCATGAAATCCATATAGCGCTCGACAGACTCTACCCACTTCTCCCGCCGATTCTTTTCGTCCAGGTAGCGGGCGTAGCGGGAAAGGGCGATGAACTGGCTGTACGGGTCGATCAGAGACCCGTCAAGGGCGAGAACGCTCAAGGTCTTGTCCTTACGGGTGAGAAGTTTATGGATTAACCAACCTTATGGATCAACCAACCCGGGCGACGATGTGCGAAGGGTTGTAATTACTTGTTCCGTCGTGAATCTGACGCGCAGGCTGGACAGGCATCGAACTATCACCAGGCAAACCTGCGTCGGTGCCCGACTGAACAATCGGAAAGCCGCAGTCATAGCACCGTTTCCGAGCATTCGTGTTGGGCGGTGCCATATAGTTCTGCGAAGCGCACCCGGGACAACGATCGGTCAAATGCGCAGACCGGAGCCCCTTAGGAATGCGGATCTCCTGATCTGCAAGCTGCTGAGGCTGAGGCTGCTCCTGAGGCTGATACGGGTTCTGATCCCACCACGGCCGATATACGGGCGCTACAGGAGCTCGATCCGCAATAGTGAACTTCCTGCCACGCATCTCGGCAAGCCTCTGCGCCCAGAACCCAGTCATTTCACAACCCTCTCCGAGTAATGCAAAATATCGGCTTCGAGCAGATGCGCGATAACTATCAGTGTCCCGATTCTGATAAGCATCGCGTTCTGCACCTCAGCCTCAGCCACAACTTCAGGAGGTGGCTTTTCACCGTCTCCACTCAGGATAATGTGCATGACCATCTCAGAAACAATCTGAGCGAGACGATTCACCTCAAAAACTAGTGGAGCAACGCAAGCAAGACGGTGCTCACTTTCGGCCCGAGCAATTTTCAATCCCTCAGTACTCGGCGGGACCAGCCCGGCACGGCGCATAATAGGTAACGGATCCTTGTTGTGACACAGATCCATCACCACGTTCTGACGCAATCGAGTTGTCACGTACTCCTGCTCTTCTTCAGGAGTCACTTAGCATCACTCCACCTCTCCACAATGGCCAGCTCTCCGGTAACAGGAACGCGGAACAGTTTCTGAATCTCTTCTCCCGTTGCCGCTTCTCTCACCGCCTCTGCGACTTCCTCGCTAATTTCCTTCGGAGCATGGACCACGATTTCGTCGTGTACAGTCAAAATCATTGTCGCCCCCTTGGGAAGGCGCTTACGAAGCCGCACCATGGCGAGTTTCATCAGGTCCCCTCCGGAGCCCTGAATGTGAGCGTTGAACGCCTGACGCTCAGCACGAGCCCGAACCTCATCGTTAGAGGACAGAAGCTCAGGAAGTCGGCGATAGCGCCCAAGAAGCGTACGAACGTGCGGAGGCTTTTGCCTCCTGGCAGTGCTGATCACATAGTTCCTGTAGCGATAGATTTCCGGAAACATCTTGCGATGCGTGGCCATATGTGTCTTTGCCTCATCCACGCTGATACCAGCCATGTCAGCAACGGTCGCCGGACCAGCGCCGTACACGATCGCAAAGTTCAGACCCTTGGCGACTGAACGCATTTCCTTTGCGACCGTCTCAACAGGCACACCAAACACCAGCGACGCGGTCATCGTGTGAGGATCGACACCGTTCCAGAAACCGTCAAAAAGTGCTCCCTTGCCAATGAAGTGCGCAAGCAGCACCAACTCAATCTGCGAGTAGTCGAAGACCACTAACGCATAGCCAGGGTCAGCGCAGTAAGCGCTGCGGATCCGCCGACCATCCTCAGTTCGCGAAGGAATGTTCTGAAGGTTCGGGTTGGACGACGAGAACCGGCCTGTCCGCGCACCAACAGGGTTGAAGCTTCCGTGGACACGGCCGTTGATGAGGATGCACGGTTTATCCGGATTCCCTTCAACGCCGAGAATCCCATCCACGTAGGTGCTGATCAGCTTCTCAACAGCCTGGTATTCGAGAATCTTTTCGACCACCGGATTCTTGGCGTAGGGCTCAAGCGCATCAGCTTTGGTGGAATAGTCGTAAATGTCCAGCTTCTGGCCAGTCTTCTTTTTCTTGATGCCGCCATCCGTCAGCATCATGGGCTTAAGACCCTGCCCTCCCTTGCTTTTCGGAAGGTACAGAACCTCTGCCTTCTGCCGGGAAGATCCAAGATTGAAGACCTTGCCAGCGCGCTTATAGACCTCTGCCTGGATATCGACCTTGCGCTTCCTCAGCTCATCTCCAAACTCCCTCAGGACGGACGCGTCCACGGGAGCGCCGTGCATCACCATGTCCAGGATTCCGGGGATGTTCGCCATCTCCAGATCACACAAGTCCCGAATCCCGAGCTTGTCAATCAGAGGATCAAGCTTGAGATAAAGCAACCATGTGAAAAGACTGTCCAAGTAGGAGTAGCGAGCAACCTGCGAGAAAGGAAACCGGTCGACACCGGTTCGCCCAATTTCCTCCTTGTCGTAGTCGACGCCCCAGATCCTGTTCACTTGAGCCTTAAGGCTCTTCAGCTGGTTCTCATCAACCAAAGCGCACGTGATCTGGGTGTCATAGTACGGCTCCGCAGGCGGCTTACCTTCTCGGTATTTCGCAATACTGCCCAGATCAAAAACAGCGTTGTGCGCGATCTTGAGGCGATCCGACGAAAACAGAGGATCAAGCGCCTCAAACACCTGTGACGGGCGAAGCTGCTCCGGCGCTTTAGACCAGATGTGAACCGTACGGTTCTGAATTTTCCCAGTTTTCGTCAGCCTTGGCTCCTTTTTCTGGCCAATGATCCGGTCACCACGTTCGTGACCCATCGGAATGGTGACCGCCATCCCATACGTGGCAAGCGAAATCCACGTCACCGTGTTGTACGGCGGGATATTCCTATGCGGATCAACAGTTTCAACATCAAAAGAAAACGCGCCGTGCCGAAGAAAATGACGCACTACGTGCTCAAGATGGTCAGTAGAGAGCACGATATTACGGCTGTAGGCCACGATTCCCCTCTGATTATTGCGCGGAAGTGACGGCCCGCTCGCTGATGGTGGTCAGGCACCAGCGAGCGGGCCGTTTGTGCCGATCAGGAAGAACTCAGCTGATCAGCGACGTCCTCAAGTTCCTCACGGGAGTTGTAGTAGACAACGGAGGCATCGTATGCCTCCCCATTAAGCCTCTCCAGCTCGTCCTTTCCGATCAGCGTGAGCCCATCCGCCTCCACGACGGACTGGTCAACCGGATAAATCAGATAGTTGGTGCTGACGCCGGTACCGGTCCGCTTGATCTCCCAGTACAGGTCGTCCCGGTTGATCGGATTCGTCCTGGGCTTTTCCGAAAAGGAATGGAGGGTGTTGGCGGTACGGAGACCGGTACGCCAGATCATGACCTCCCGCGTGGCCACATCCACCACGTTGAAAAGGATGTAATGCCGAGGCGGATCACCGATCTCACACAGAGGGCAATCTTCCTCAGGACCGGTGTACGTCTTTCCCCCGACCCAATGAGCGTGGTAGGTGGCGAATGGATCCTTTTCGAGGAACTTCACGGTGACCGAGTCACCATCACCAAGCTTGAGGTACTTGGTGCGACGCGTGGCATGAGAAAGACGCTTAACCGCGTCCCAGCCGCGAGACACCTGGGAAGATCGCCGCACGATACCAGGACGTGAAGCAGAGCCCTGCTGCTCGTAATTGTCGGGCGCATCCACGTCAGAGTCATACGGCTCATCATGCCGCCTCACGGCACGACGCACAGGGCGCGCCATCACTGATCACCTATCACCTTTCATCAGATGCACATAACTATCATCAGACGCGTACTGCGAGATCTTCCTAAGAATCGGACGGAAGTGATCATTGATCATTTCTTCCGCGATATCAAGAAGCTCGTCAGGCGTCTTACCAGGGTAGTCTTCGTCGGAAATTTCTACCGTTATCGCATCTTCCCGGAATTCGTACGGTCCGGTATTTATGTGATGCGTTATAGTGCGAGATATCCTCACGCAGCGACCGCCTCTTCCCTCCGCAGGTCCGCAAACAGCTTGTGCGCCTTCGCCGCGAACTGCGTCTCCCGGATCGGGCGCTGATGCGGGTAGAAGACGCCCTCCTCGATAGCAATCTTGATGAGCCCAATGACCTGGGCTCGCGTGTACAGGCGGCGTGATCCCCGAATATCCTTCCCCTTCTTACGGAAGGTCGGCTTAGGAATGATCCCCTCCCGCTCCCACTTTCGCAGAGTGACGCTCTCCCTGTTCAGAGCCTTAGCCAGCTGACCAATGTCAAAAAACTGAACCCTCTTCCCGTTGACCGGGTATTCCCTGGCCTTGAGCCCAGCAAGAGGGTCACGACCGCCATCGGTCCTGGGTGTCGGCTTCCAGGGAAGGCTGCTCGGGACAGTGGTGGTCACTTGATCTTCTCCAGGGCGTACTTGATTTCGGTGCGGATACAGGACTCCAGCTCTGCCTCAGTAATCCGGCCCTCTTGCTGGCAGGCGTAGAGAGCGTCCGTATCCAGCTCCGTGATGGTCACCTGCCGGTAGATAAGGTCCGTGATTCCCTTCTCTTCGGCCAGCTGGCGAACTCTGTCCTCGTCAAGAGTGGTGCTTACTTTCCGACGGCGGACAAAGCCCTTATAGGTGGTGTCGCCCACAGTCAGCGGAGTGGTCAGCTCCACATACTGCGAGCCCTTTTCATCTACCGATCCGCTTTCCTCGGCAATCTTCAGCAGCTCACGACGGATCTCGTCCTTGCGCCGTATAAGATGCTCAAGCTGCAGAAGCTGACGGAAAAGACGCTCAGCGTCGGTCAATCTCGCAATGCCCACAGTGGCATCACTGGTGCTGGTCCGGACTCGTCTAATACGACGAGGGCGGCGAGCACGACGCATGCAGGAGCGTCCTTTCCGTCTCGGTAGTTGGTACGCCCCCACAAGGGGGCGTTACTTTACTCCGGTTTTGGGCCGGACACAACACCATCTTGCACGATTGCGCCTGTTTATTTGTAATGTCACACTCTGTGAGGTCTACGACATATAACAGTTGGTTTAACCAACTCTACGCAGTTATGGAAACGTTCCCACAGGCGCTTGCTAGTGTCGCCACATCGGCAACGAGGAGACATGGCGTCACACTAGCACCAAAACGGACATACAGATCAGACGCAGGCAAACAAGAAATTGGTAACAATTCTGTCACGCAGCGAGAACCTGCCGGATGTGCTCGCTCAGGCTCGTCACCTCTTCAGTGATCATGCCGCCAGCTGCACCGTCAACAACAGCCCGCGCCACACGTCCCCGCAGGTCGAGACGATCATAGGTGCGCTCCTCAATCGTCCCCGCCGTGACAAGATCCACCACGTTCACACGCTCATGCTCTGAGCTGGCACGCACGTGCCGGGCGTCAATCTGGGCACGCTGCCCGGCGCTACGAGCCGGGTCAATGTTGATCAACCAGTTCGCTGCGGGGAGGTCGACGCCGTACGCGCCAGCGTGGGACATGAGGAAGAGCCGGAGATCGGGATTGGTCTGGAAAGCATTGACGGCGGCCTGACGGCTGGCTGCGTTCATGCCTCCGTGGTAGACGACATGGCCGGTAAACAGGGTTTCCAGGTATGCCAACAGTCCCCGGAACCGGGTCACGATGATGATCTTCGACGCTGGGTCATCCCGCAGGATCCTGGAGACCTCCTCTTTCAGCTTGAGGAGCTTGGCGGACTCAGGAAGACCTGCCAGCACCCCAGAATCCACCAGCGTTCTGGCGTATCGAGATGGGCTGCTCTCCAGGAGCGGAGGATGGGTCAGCAGCTGCTGAGCCGCCAGATGCACCGCCATGACGCGGCCCGCAGGAGTCCGCTCATCCGGACGATCACCGTTGTAATGGGACAAGACGTCGAACTGCTCCCGACGCGGGAGCTGCTCAAGCTCGGCTGCGAGGTCAGCCATGATCTTCCGGTACACGGCCGCCGTTGCATCATCCATGCGGACCGTCCAGCGCTCCCTGTCGAGCTTTGGCATGTACGGCGCGACCTGGGGGTCGTCAGCGCGCAGCCGAAGCATGGCGGGAGCGACCTTCTTGTGAAGGACATGCGTATTACGGTAGCCTTTTACGTTCCCCCAATAGTCGCGGATGATGTAAGCCCGGTCGAAGGCTACCTCACTGCCAAGCAAATCCGCATCTAGCCATCTATAAAGCTGGAACAGCTCCTCCAGCCGATTCTCCACAGGCGTCCCGGTAAGCCCGAGCTTGTAGGGGGCTTTGAGCCTGCGGACCGCCCGGGTGACCCTGGCTGCCGGATTTTTGATCACGGTCATCTCGTCCGCGATGATCAGACCCGGACGCATCCGCAGGAACTGTGCTCGATCCGTTACGACCGTCTGATACCCGGCTATCACGTACTGGGGATTGAGGGACGAAATCTTCTCGTAGGCGCGCCGACGCTTCTCCGGCCCCCCGTCAACAACGATGCAATACCGTTCCTCAGGCACGATGAGGTAATCCTCACCAGCCTTGATCTCCTCGGTCGCAACATCGGTGTACTTGGCGATAGCGGCTGCCCACTGCCACTTCAGCCCGGCAGGACACAGGACCAGCACCTGATCAATCTTGCCGAGTCCGAGCAGTTCCTCGGCCGCCGCTATCGCCGTGATCGTCTTTCCCAGACCCATATCAAACGCGAGCAAGAAGTTCCCGCGTTCGATCAGCTTGTCAACCGCCGGTTCCTGGTACGGGTAAAGCGGGACCTTCATCACCACACAAACTTGAACGCGGCGGATCAACTCGAGTTATTCCCGTGCACGAAGCAAGGGAAGAAGCGTGGCCGGAACCACCGTTTCCACCATGATTCTGATCTGTTCCTCGGTCATCTCACCCGGATCTTTCCCCTTAAGGCCCGGAATTTTCCGGTAGTCGGGAACGGCAATCCTCAGCCCGCTTCCCATATACCTTCCGTACAGTTTGTCCCGAGCCTGACGGCCAGGAGCATCATCATCGAATAGCGAGATAAGCAAGTCTGTCCGCTTAAGAACGAGCTTGAACTGCTCGTCGGAAACGCTCGCACCGTAGGAAGAAACAGCTCCCTCATACCCAAGAGAGTGCATCAGCACGGCATCAAGCGGGGATTCCAGGAGAAACATTCGGTCAACACCCACCGGGACAGTTTCCAGCCCGAACAGGCAATGACTCTTCTTCAAGCGCTTGGGGTAGTTACTGAAGTACCGATAGTCTTCGGCTTTTTCCTGCCAGCCGATAAGCTTTCCAGTCTCATCCCTTACTGGGATAATCCAAAGATCACGCTCCCGATCCCACAGAACCCCATAGCGCTCGCATGCCTCAATGGTCAGTCTGCGCCGACGCAGAGCCCACCGAGGTGGTGGAACGAACAGAGCAAGCGATGCCTCGCTTATTTCCTCTACACTGCTGTCTTTTTCTCTTTTGGCGAGTATCCGTGGAACAGCTTGGATCGTTCCCTGCTTGTGGATCCAGCTGATCGCCTCATCGATAGACGCACCAAGCATGTACGCGACCAGCTGCGGAAAATTCCCGGAGAAGTGACAAGACCAGCAGTTGAAGACGCCCTTGGCGATGTTGATGTTAAAGCTTGGCTTCCTGTCGGCCCGGCCCAACCGCTCAAAGTGGGCCGGGCACCAGCAATTTATTTCCCCTGAATCCGTTATCTGATTGACCCTGATGCCGAGCTTGTGAACAGCCCCGACGATGTCCCCAGGGATCACATTGTTGGATTCCCGAGGTTTCCTACGAAGGCTAGTTCTTCCCCTCATCATGCGTACGAGAACGAGAAGTCAACGTCCTTGAACGATCCGAACTCTTCAGCGACCCCCTCATCACCAAACGGGTCATACGGCAGCTCCTCAAACACCGGGGGATCCCAAATCCACCGGTAGTAAGCTTCCATAGGACGCGCATTACGAGCAAGAAGCAGCTTGATCTTGATGATGCCCGGATCCTCGGTACGCTCTGCACCAAAAACAGCGTCCGAGTCCTGTACAAAACTGGAGCTGTAGCCGACCGAATACGTAGTCAGCTTGTTTCCGCTCATTTTTGATTCAAGGGCCTGGGTGGCAATGACGATGGGAAGTCGCAGCTGCTGCGCAAGGCGCTTCAAGCCACGGGTGATGTTGGTGAGGGCCTGAGGACTCCCGGATGGCTCCCCGTTTTCGTCCTGCATCATGTAGACACCGTCAACGAAGACGATGTCCGGCTTGACGGACTCAATCTTTGTCCTCAAACCAGTCAGGGTCATTACAGACCCTGTGTCCTGCGTCAGGTAGAAAGAGGGGAGCCTCTTAGCAAGATTGACAGCCTTAACGAGCTTCTTCCGTTCAACAAGATTGAGCGTACCGCGGATCAGACGAGTGTGGGACACCTGCGCACGAATGGCGTCCAGGCGTTCCATCTGCTCGAAATTGCTCATTTCGAAGCCGACGAACAGTGGCGACTTACCGCTCATGTTCGAGGCGTTCGCCATGAGCAGCATCGACGTGCTTTTGCCGACCTTAGGGGGACCAACGAATGTGATCAGCTGGCCAGGCTGGAAACCGCCAAGTGACTCGTCAATAGAAGGAAACCCGCTAGGAATGCCCCGAAGGCCACCTGCCAGCTCAGACAATTTCTGGTAGTGCTGCAGACGCTCATCAATGTTCTCTGCAAGATCAACGTCGCTTGAATGAATGTCCAGCTTGGCAACGTCAGCGAGCGCCGCATGCAGCCTGGAAAGAACACGATCAACATCCCCGCTCATGTGGTACTGAGCGGCATCATGAATAGCACGTTCCATGATGGCCATAGTCCGGTGCTTGACCATCCGCTCTGTCAGGTACTCAAGCCCTTCAGGGGACTTGACCAGCTTGTAGGTCGGGTAATCGGACTTGACGACCCCAACAGAGGGAACATTGCCATACTTGGAAACGTGCTCCAGGATCAGCTTCCAGACCCGAGCAGACGCGGGGTCGGAAAACCAATCCGGAGTGATGTTAGCTGCGGGACCGAGTGTCCCCTCTTCAACCACGCGGGAAATCAGAAGGTTTTCAACGTCCACGTCAGAAGCGCCCAATCTCCGTGACGTTGTGCTCAGTAACCAAACGACCCCAATGCCCGTACTTCAGGATGTGCAGCGGGTTGGCGGTGTAGATGGCAGCTACGTGCTTCATGTTCGGCAAATTCTTGCCAAGCGTGGTCGGATCATACGACCACACAGAACGAACAGGGATAGCCTGACGATCCAAATACTTGGCAAGCGCCTCTGCGAACTCCGGAGGACCGAGGGTGATCACCTCATACTCCTGGCAATCAAGCCAGGAACGATTAGTGATCGCCTTCGCGGCAAGCTCATTCAGCTGCCACCGAGACAAAGGATCCTTAAGCCGCCATGATCTGCGTACACGGTAGGGATCCTTCCAGAATTTCGCATCCTGCGGAGGAATCCCAAGAAGGTTCTCCCACTCAACCAGGAGCCTGGGAAGCAGCTGATTACTGATGTCACCATGCTCCATGGCCATACTCCGCAGGGTCGAGAAAGAGTATATCCCGTCTACGCGGGAAACCGATCCCTAACACGGCATATTCCGTGCCGTTTTCGCCACGGTCGACGACGAACATGTTCGTCTCTTTGAAGTAATAACCCTGTTCCCAGGCGGCGACCGCCATCAGACGCTCCATACGGTTGATGACCTCCGTGCGTTCTTCCGGACCGATCTGATTGGGAACCACGGCGTTGCGCAGGAAAACCTTGATGCAACAGCGCGAATCTTTAATGACCATCAGCGCCGAAACCCCTTCCCCACAAGTTTGATCATGTCGAATGCCTCATAGGCGAATTCGGCTGTTGCCGGGTCGTACAAGTCCCGCCACGCATCCGGCGGGAAATTCGTGGTCACGATGGTGGGTTTCGCGGCCGCATGCCGCTGCCGCAGAAGACGCGCAATCTCATCGCGCGCCATGTCGGTAGCCGTGCGGTGCTCACGCCCGAGATCGTCAAGCACAAGCAGCGGCACACGCCGCACATGTGCGATCAGGTGGCGGATCCCCCAGAACTCCTCAAGCGCACGCGTATCACCGCGTTCGGCCAGCGTACGGAGTTTGTTTTCATCCCCTAGCGCGGCAACGAAGTCGGCCGCCGTGATGAACCGGACGGCCGCGCCGTGGCGGCGGATCTCGTACGCTACCGCGCAAGCCAGCGTCGTCTTCCCGGTGCTGGGCGTGCCGTAAATCAGAAGACCCTTCCCAAGCCGCTCACGTGCGTTCTCAGGGCCTATCTGCGTGCGGTTGACCCAATCCCCCACGAACGCCCTGCAAAGCTCTCTAGCGCGCTCTGAGGCTGCGTCATGGGCATCCCAAGCGTCAATCCCCCGCGCGATGTGCTTGGCAGGAAACCCTCGCCGATGCATCGCAAGAGCCAAATCAGGGCCGTCGGACGCAATGGGCAGCTGGTAGATCTCCTGCTCGCTCATCGGGCCTTCCTCCGTACTTCGTCCATGACGGAGGCCATCCACGCCTCTTCGTCAAACTCTCCGTTCTCAGTAATCCAGGGCGCGTGCTGGGACTTCAGGTCCTCGTAGCCCGCAGGGTCGTCCATAAGCCGCTCACGCTCGGCACGCTCCACGTGCTTATGCAGCAGAGCCCGTTTGGCCAAGAAGTCCTTCCAAGGGGTGACCCCGTCCGCCTGGTATCCGGGGGTTTTGGCGTAGGCGTCAATCATCTTCCGGATGTAGTCCGGGCTGAGCCCGGACTTGAGCCAGCGGCTGAAAGCCCGAGCCAGGGCGGTGCGATTGGCAAGGTCCATCTGGCCAAGCTTGCCCAGTACCGGCCCCAGCCTGAATGTGAAGTAGTAGGCCAGCCCCTGGGAGGAATCCCGGTCAGGTATCTGGAACCGATGCTGGGTTTCGGGCTCCGGCTCAGGCTCTTCCCGGACCACCAGGTCCATCAGATCCGGGTGGTTCTCAACCGGGTTGTAGGGGTCATGCCCAGTCCCCTTGGCCTTCTTCTTCTTGCGGCGCTTGCGCCCCTGTCGCGCCCCCGGCGCGACAGAGTTATCCCCCGAAGGGGGATAACTCAAAGATATATAACTATCTATATATGACGGTTTAGGTGAAATTTTTTCCCTAGTTGGTACGCGCTCAGGAGTTGATACATCACAACTCCCGTCACCCGACATCACAACTGAGGAAATTTTTTCCTCAGTTGGTACGCATCCCAACTCATCATCCTCGTCCGGCTCTGTGAGCTCAGTCCAGGTGTCAGCCGGGGTGATGTACCGGACGGCAGACTCATACGGCCCTGGAGGAGTCTCGTCAATGATCGTTTCGATGATTCCCCGGTCCTCGAGGGTTCGCAGAGCGTTGTAGACAGTCTTCTTAGACGCCCGGACCTCCCTGGCGATCCGGTCGACACCGATGAATGTTGTCCGGTAATCTTCGGAAGCGCTGTCCGCCAGCTTCAGCAACACCAGAAGTGTGGTGTTTTTGATGTCCCGGGGAGCCTTCTTCCAGACTTCCGTGATGATTGAGATGGCCAAATTTGCCGCCTATCAACTACCGTATTTGCGTTCAGGGCGACTATGTGTCATGCTTTTTTCGTGGGTCGGGTTCCCTTCCCCGTGCTCCCGTTCGCCCTCCTTGGGTGCGTGGATGGTGGTGTCTGAGCCGCCCGCCGGGTTACGTGTGCGCCTCCTCCCGGCGGGCGGTTCTTTTTCAGCTCCCCCAGTCGGTGGCAAGCTTTTCGAATTCTGCGCGTGTCATGCGCTCCTGAACCTCACCCTTACGAGGGCGGCCCCGGCCAGCGAGGCGAATGGTCTTTTTGTCCCGGTCAATCAGGACATTGACCTCATCGGATGAGGTGTCGCGAGGCTTTCCACGCAGCTTCGGGCGAGTCTCCTCAATCAGCTTGTCCAGCTCGTCCACAGTGGACGGCAGGTCGTCCTTGAGCATCTGGTGGAGGTGGTGCCGGACCACCCTGGTAATCGGGCTGAAGCGCGGATGTTCCATCCGCAGTGCGGCAATCGCACGGTCCAGACTGGACATGGCCAGGTACACAAAGGACAGCGTGGTGGCCAGGTCCGGGACGTCTGCCTCGTCCTTTTCAGTCGGCTCCGACGGCCGGATCGTGGCCTGTGCCTCGTCGGTGGGCTCCAGCTCCTGGGTCTCCTCGTTCAGCTCAGGGAGGTCAGGAGCTTCGCTCTTGTCGTCGGACGGCCCAGGTTCTTCGTCTACGTCGGACGAGAATTCCGAAGGCTGCTCGTCATCCTGGTCCTCGGATCCATCGTCCACAACGATCTCATCAAGCCCGGCGTTGAGATCCAGCACAGTGATGCCGGACTCGTGCGCGTTGGTGAGGAGATCCTCTGTCTCCACGTCTGCTGCCTGCTCAGGGTCATCGCCCCACGCAAGCAGGAGGTAGATGTCGACGTCGTCGTCCTTGTGGGAGCGCAGTGCGTCTACGACCGACTCACCGGTGATGACCTCCTGAGCCCCATCAGCGATCTCCCGGCCAAAACGTCCGGGACGATCACCTCTGACAGCGATGTAGGGCAGGCCAACGTCATCCATCCACCGGGCTGCGTAACGGACGGCGCTAGTGGTCAGCCTGACATCGGCAGGGAGGTAGACAGCGGCAACATCACGAGGGTTGTCCGTGTCTACCTCAAGGAAGTGGTCAAGCAGCGACTCGACCGTCTCGGGCTTGATGTCGCCACCCCCGGCGACAGCGAACACGATTGACTTGGTCACATCGATCCAATCTGGTGCGGATGGGACGGCCCGAGTGTCCAGCACGTATCAACTACGTGCGCAACTCGCGTATCAACTCCGGGAACGAAAAAGCTCCGGAGACTCCCCCGTTCAGGGGAGGTCGGGGATCCGGCCTGCAGACGCCGGGCGGCGCGTGCGCGGGATCACAACGGTGCTAGGTGCCTCTAGCCGTGCCACAAGCTGGCGGATACCGGCCACGACGGCCGCCGCCGCAAGAGCTGTGATGATCCGGTCATCCGCGTACGTAAGCGCGTAGCACGTACCGGCGACGATGATCAACTGTGCGACAGGCCAGATGCTGTATGGCCAGGCGGCGCGGACGGCCTCCCAGACCATCCACGCCGCAAGCCCGATCAGGATGATCTGCATTACTCCGGAACGACCTTGTCCGTAACGCCAGTGCGCTGCACAGCGGCCGTCGCCCCTACGGGCTTATAGAGGCCGAAATGCATGCCCACACCGGTGAGGAAGGTCGCGACAAAACCGAGAATCGCGGAACCGTAATCGAACGCGGTATTGGCGGAGACCGCGTCATAAAGTTCCGTCAGAAAACCGGAAAGCGCGGAAAGTGCCAGCAGAAGAACAGCCTTCCAGCTTCCCGGCCAAGACGCCTTGGTGACGAGGCCAACAATGAGCGGAAGGACGACACCGATGACGATGGAAAGGACCTGAGCGGTGTCAAAAACAACCATCCAAAACCTCCGAAACCCAGGCCGCCAATGCGGTCCTGGGTTTCACGGTAGGTCAATATGGATGGATTTTTGTAATTCAGAAGATCCAGATGTCCCAACGCCTACCTGGAATTCCCATCATTCGTTAGTCCAGGTGTGGGAACTTTCCGTACTCAGGCCACCCGATCCTAACACCCAGCGGGGCTTGGGCACGCAGGGCCTCAATGAGCACGGGTTCTCGTAGATCAATGTTCTTATACAGGAAGACCCCCTGCGTAGGATCCTCCCCGTTATGCCGGTAGTACGTCTCTCCGCTGCCCAGCTGCATGTCAAAGTACGGTCTGAGCCTGTCAGACTCCTCCCAGAGGATACCGGCCACAGAGAAGGTCTGCGGGTAGTTCCCATCTGGGTCCGTATGGAACTCCACGATCATCTTCTCTCTTGCTATGAAGGTCAGGTGGACGCGGGCCCAGCCCTCCGTGTCAGCCTCAAAACCGGACCAGGTAACCGGGTCGGTGACCTCGTGGTCCGGATCGTTGACGTCAACCACCCTGACGGTGATATCGTCCACCCCGATACCGGGCCTCAGCCAGCAGGAGAACGTGACGGTTCGCCCCGGAACGAAATCCACAGCCTTGGCCACGAACACCGTATCCGTGGCCATGGTCTTCGTGCACACCTGTTCCTTGCGAAGCTCTCCCGGTGCCGGGCTGTCTCCACCTGGAGTGACGGAAACTGCGGAATCCTCATGGTCGCTCGGCTCCACGTCACCGGTGGCGAAATTCGCACGGTCAGCGATGACTAGCGGCGTGATGGTCTGAGGAGTCTGGTAATCCCTCGGACCAGGTTTTCCATATCGCGAAGTTTCCACCTGGACGCAGGTAAGTTCCTGGTACGTATTCGCGCCCATGTTGGCGAACCGGAAACCGACGGCCGCATAGGCGGCACGACGCCACACGTACTGGCCGGGAGTACCGGACGGCTGATCGGCAGGTGCGGAAAATTCCGCGTACACGCGAGTCCAGGGCTGGTTCTGGGCACCGGACGCAAGGGGTGCGTTGGTCGGTCCGACGCCCAGCTTGTACGGGTCTTCCTCACTCGTGCCGAAAATCGCGAAATCCGCGAATGCTCCAGGGGGAATCGCGTCCGTCAGCTCAAGATCACCAACGAGGGTCATTGACCCGTCAGAGGACATCTGCAGACCGATGTCTACGTGGGCGGTACCTGTGACGGAAGCGGTGCCAGTCGACCCAGACAGGTTGATCGGGAATTGAAGTGTGATGCTTCCATCCATGGAAGCGGAACCGGCCCCCTGGGTTCCCCAAGCCTTGATCAGCTCGATCTTCGGCGTGTCCGCTCCGGTGCCAGTGCCTATAAAGCCGTGCGCCTCGATATCGATAAGTGCGGCAAGCTCGATGGTGCCGATCATTGCGGAATTGCCGTCGGCTTCCATCTCGCCGCTATACAGCCACAGGTCGATGCTGCCGTCGGCGCTGGCATCACCAAAGGCAGACAGCGTACCTTCCGCCGTCAGCTCCTCGAAAGTACCGGAAACCGTGATATTGCCGGATGCGGTGAGGTTGATGTGCTTCAGGATTTCAACTGGAGCACCGGTGACGGAAATACTGCCGGATGATGCAATTTCCGCAGCGCGAAGAGAAGGCGAATTGTGTGGCGCTCCAGACCATGTCCAACCGGCATAGGAACCGTCACCGTAAGCGGTGGCAACGGTTCCTTGCTCAAGTTTGATTGCGTCAATAGTACATGTTGCCGTGTACAGCGCGTTCTCAGGCGTCCAATAGTTCTGCGCAATCTCAAAGAGAATCAGCAGATATTGCGTGGAAGCGGCTGGTGTGAACGTCAAGGACTGCCGCGAGGTGGACTTGGAAGCGGCCTTGGTTGCCAGTGGTGCCGGACTATAGTCCTGGAAACCTGTGTTGGGCCAGTCCTGGAAGGGGATGGTGATAGCGTTCTGGCTGGAGAATTGCCAGACACCGACGCGAAGACCCTGGTTGTAGGAAGAGCTGGCACCGGTAACTGCAAAGTTCCCAGCCTGCCAGCTGAGCGTGTACGGCTGACCAGCAGCAGGGTCTATTTGGACAATGGTGTAGGCACCGCCCCAGTAGCCGTACAGGTAGCCGGTTTCTGATCCGGTGGTGACGGAAAGCCTCAGAGCGTAGCTACCGGCTACCGCACCCTGAGTGACCCGGGAAATATTCGTCTGTGCCTGGTTGATCCCCCCGCCGGTTCTTAGCTCAGGGTGCTTGACCGACCACGAAGACGTCCCAAGTTCGAAGCTTGGATTCGAAATATAGTTTCCGTATACCGGCATCAGTCCTCCACCGCGATTCCGAACTTCGTGGCCGTGTTGTTGAAGGATTCAGTTGCAGTCGCTACTTGCACATTATTCCGCCACACGGTGTAATTGTTTCCAGTGACACGCACCGTGAGACGGTCTCCGTCCACCACAGGAGACGCATAGGTCGCCAGTGTGATGACGGTACCAGAGGAAACCCTTTCCAGCGCCGTTCTCGTTGCCCTGATGTAGTTGTTCTCGTCAGACAGACGGAGAATCAGCGCCTGCTTTTTGTTACCTCTCGGCTCCGTGGCGAAGGTAGCAGCCACAGTGGCGTTGGCAGACCCGTAGTCAATTACGCTCAAATTCCGGGAAGCATCCGGGTCGGCAGGGCGGGCAACACCATCCAAGTACGAGTCGCGGATGAAACCGGGAACGACATCGGACCAGGTTTTACCACCCTCATCAGTATTGCGTCCGCCGAGCGGCGCAAGAGCATCTGACCCCGGATATGTGTTGAAAGTATCTAGGACGCGCGTGCTCGGTCCTGCCACTACGGTACCGATTTCGCGTCCCAGCTCGTCGTACCAGGTCACGTACGGGGTGACTTGGGCGGTTGCCTGTGACGTCCCGTGAGGCTGGTGGGTGTAGGCGCTCACGGTGATACGCAAGCGCTCATCAATGCTGTTACGCTCCCACCGTTCGGGGTGCTGTGAAGGGCGGTGTCCCTGTGCAGCCCTGACGCACTTGTAGACCTGACCCAGGTAGTTGACGAGGTCGCCAGGCTTGTAGGAGGCTGTGTGGTCATAGGTGAAGACGCGCGGGAGGGGAATCCCGTACTTGACAGCAACCAAGCTGTCTCCGGTCTCCAGAGGCAGGGAGAAAAGAGAGCACGTAGCCGTCGTGCTGCTGGTGTTGTGAATCGTCAACGCGTTCGCGTCGCGCTTGTCGGGATCCAAGGGGTGGGGGACGCCGCGAACGATCCGAGGTACGACCTGGCTATTGCTGACACCCTGGGTGTGTGAGACGCCGGACCAGCCATGCGTGGTTTTTAGCTGCTGGTCATATGCAGGCGTGTCCCCTTGAACAACGGTGTAGACCTCCCACCAGCTGTTGTTGCTCCCGTTTCCAGGGGGTGCTTCATCCATGCCGTATGCGGGCTGTACACACCGGTACAGGAAGCCGTCTACGGTTACCAGATCCCCAATTTTGTAGCGGACGCTTGCATCCCACTGGGGAGGAACAGGGTTGATCTGCTCAGCCATGTCATAGCTGGGAACAAGGTTGTAGCTCATCCGCAGATCCATGTCCCAGCCGGTTGCAGCCCGAGCGAAATACAGCATCGTGTCCGGGTGCCCACGCTCTGATGCCAGATAGGCGGAATTGAGCGTGATCAGGCGCATCTGCGTGGGCGTGATACCTTCAGGAATTTCCGCACCTAGGCTGTAGGCAATGTGCGCCACCGTGGAAATGTGTGTGGTGGCAACGTCACGGCTGTGCAGGGCGGCGTTGAGAGAAGTGCGGAGACGGTCCAACCCATACCCGATGACGCCGAGGAAACGCAGCAGCTGCTCATTCTCATCCGCATACAGCGTGAGATGGTTACCTCGCAGCAGCTTGTAATGGTACGGAGTGAGGTCCGTGACCCACTTGGTCATTTCCCAGTCATGGATGTGTAGGGTGGAAGCGGTACCGGCACGCACCCACACACCGTTGATCTTCAGAAAGATGGCGTAATAGTGGAAACGACCGGGAATGGTGTCCTCATCCACAGCTGAGGCAGGAGCGGACTCCGTTTCCACAATGATCCGGCCATCGTCCGGATGCGTCGGGAACCCCCACACGGAACCAACCAGACGGAAAGCCTCGTATTCACCGGTGGGAAGGTCCCAAGTGATGAAAATTCCTTCATATCCGACCGAATAGGCCCAGAACTCCCGCTCGTCAAACGAAGGGACCTCTGGGTTCGGCCCGTAAAAAGTCCTAGCGTAACGATCAACTCGGTAAACAGCCATTATTACCAGCCAGCTCCCACAAAGTCCCGATTCGAATACGTCTGGCTGATTCCGGGGAATTGCGGAATCATCCCGCCCGGATCAGTGGTTTTGATGACGTTGTAGCCACCCGGATACTGACCAACCCAAACGCCTGGAGAAAGCTCATATACGGTTCCGCCACCGTAGAAACCGGTTGGTTCCCAATTCACCCCACCGGTGCTTCCAGGCGATGGCGTGGGAATCGGCGTCACCGGATCGGGTGCCGGAGAAACCGGGCGCGGCGGCGGGGGCGGCTTGTAGATGGATTGAGGCCAATCGGCAAGGTAGCCGTCCGTCGGCACGTCATCAATGCACCTCACCAAAAAGACACGGAGGTATGCGTTGATCGGCACTTTTTCGGTGAGGTCAGTTCCATCCACTCGCGCTGACGCAGTGATTTTGGTGCCCTTAGGCAGGATCTCAATCCAGTTGATGAGATTGTGCAGGTGCCCATCTGCGGTCCGCGCGTTCTCACGCACCATGTGCACGAGCGTGACGTCACGGCCGTCTATCTCCAGGCGTGCACGTCGTCTAGCCTGGACCAGCGTAGTGTCCTCGGTTGGAACGTGGTCTACTTTCAGAGAGATCAACCACAGCCCGGTTTCATTGAGGATCACCCCATCTAGCATTCCCATTTCGAAGGGGTCGTCATTGGCAGTGAATGGGATACGCTGCCAGCCACCGTCTGCGATTGTCTTGTTGTCGTCGGCACACAGAGGAAGACCGCAGATTTCAGTCTGCGGATCGTCCTTCAGCCGGTAAATCGGCAGCAGCCAATGACGTCCGTGAGGATCGACAAGCTCCTTACACCGCTGACGGAAACGCCCAGGACGCTCAGGAGTAGGATCCTGGGGACCGTTGGGATCAGTCGGCCGGGGGTCGAGAAGGTGCCCGAAGATGCTGCCTTGATAGTAGGGCAGCTGCTCACCACGGGCGTACGCGGTCTGTCTCGCGGCGACAGTCCCGTAGTCCTTGATAATGCCGCCAGGATCGTTCACGGCGATCTGAGGATTCACGCCAATTACGGTCTGCGTTGCGTGAATTTCGTCCTGGACATCATTAACGTGGGACTCGTGGATGATTTGGGAGAAGTCCCGTTTGGTAGTCCATGGCCGGTACTGCTGAGGATAGAAGGCCATTTACCACTCCCCCGTCCAGACCGGGACGTTGCCAGCAGACCAATCGGACGGCTCATACTTGTAGTTCGTCCGAACCGGGGTGATGCCCTGTGAGCTGTACCAGTAGTACTGCACCGTCCCGTCTACCTCATTGACCATCGGTCCCCGTGTTCCCCATGTGACGCCACCGTCCGGTGAGTAGGTATTCGGCTGGTGCGGAAGCGTCGGCATCGAATCGGAGATCTGGCAGTACCCGCGAAGCGGGTAGTCACGCTCGGGGAAATTCGGGTCTGGAGGAAGTTCAAAGCCGCGCATATCGAAAGCACCATCAAGGCAGCGCACCAGGAAAGCGCGCAGGTAAACATTCGCTCTGGCAATGTAGTTGTCGCCAAGTCCCTCGGTACGGACGGAAACACTCAGGTTGGACCCGGCTTCGAAGAAATCAATCCAGGTGAAAGTATTGATTGGTGCCTTCGCAGCGTATGCGTCATCGTCCAGGTAGTCGCGAAGCGCGACTTCCTGGCCGTTTACCAGGAGCGTTGTTGCCTGGCCGGTTCCAACGATTGCGGAAGCCTTTCCTAAAGACCAGTCGGTCTTGACGATGACGACCCAGATTCCATCCTGATTGACGATGAAGCCATTTCCGTTCGCCAGCTGGAAAGGATCTGAATATGGCTTGAGTGATACCGGAGTCCACCGGTTGTTCGGTATCTCCTGGTTGTAGGCGGCAGCACGGAAATACGGGATGTGCTTCCCCCGGGACTGGAACTCCATGCGCTTGGCGATGGTCTGGTGATCCCGGGGGCCGACGAAAGGGGGGCGGTCCGACGTACGGGATCCCCCGCCCGACGACGGCTGCTCCCAGCGGTGCGCTCGGCACACCCACCGGTGAGCCTGTTCCCTGGTAGCCGTCTGACCCTGACTCTGCCGGGCACTGAGATTCCGAACCAGCTCACCCAGTCCCTGCCGGTTAGCTGTGACAATCCACCGTGCTACCTGGTCAGTCTGGATAACCTGGGGAAAATCACGCTCCAGATAGCTGCGAACCGTCCGATAGTCCCAGCTGTGAACGTACGCTCCCCGATTGTCCAGGAGGTCAGTAAGATCCCCATAGCGGTCGAGTGGAGTTCTCACGATCCACTCGACAATCGGAATCACCTCAAAAGGCGTGCTACCAGGGTCTTCCTCGGCTACCTGCGGCATCAACCCGAGCGTTTTCTGGATACCTTCGGTCAGCTCATCCTGAACGCTGTTGAAATGCTCGCCAAGGACTACAGTTGTGTAGTCGTACTTGGTGGTGAACTCGCGGATCTGACCGGGATAGACATGCATCAGGCAGCCTCCGCAAGCCGAATTTTCCCTGCTTCATTCACGGCATCTACCGTGCGCAGGAGGGTTACTCGGAATGTAACATTCGCCAGAATGTCGTGAGGCGGCGCGTCCATGTCCGTGCGAATCTGGACGCGAAGCCGGGTACCGAAAGGAAGCACTTCCGGCCAAGTGATGTGATTATGTAGGGCGAACGAATTCTTGCTCGTTTCCCCGGTGAAGTCAGACAGTCCGACGTCCTGCCCGTCGACCAGGATGCGCATCCGCCGACCAGCCTGTTTCTGCAGGCTGTGGCCTGTCGCACGATACTCTGCACGAGCAGCAAGCAGCCACAAGCCGTGCGTGTTGAGCCGGATAGTGCCGTCACCCTCGGCGAGATGGAAAGGATCGCTCCTGTGCTCGAAATTAATGGTTGTCCAGGTGTTCGGGGTAAGGTTCACGTTCATCGCACGGCCGCGATAGATGGGGATATCTGTTCCCCTCGCATGTTGTGTTAGGCGATTATCGAAAGTCCCGTATTGCCGGGTGATTCCACCTGGATTGTTGTAAGAGATATGCGGATTCACGCCAAGCGTGACCTGTGTAGCGTGAATCTCATCTTGCATATCATTCATGTGGGCGGCCCAAAGAATGTGGTACCACCCACGCTTGGTCGTCCAGGTGCGGATTCCCGCCGGATATGTCGCGCTCATTTCACCGTCCTCACACAGGCGTGATGACGCCGCCGACGGTGATCAGCTCTACGCTCCCCAGAACAGGCAATTCATGAGGCTCCATGACTGCGTCATCCGCCCCGGATTGCGGAGCATCAGCGCGAGCCATCACCGGAATGGAAACGTTGATGACACCAGGCAGCTGGGACAGCCTGGTGTAGACCGTGGAGAGCGTGATACGCGAGCCGAGCGTGACATCCTCGCTCTTGAAAATATTGGCTAGCTCCGTGCGTACGGTCTCCGCGACCTGCACATCCCGCCAGCCTGGAGCCACGTAAACCCGCAACGGGTCCTGTTCCGTCCCGAAGTTCACAGGCACCTGTTGCGGAGCGTTGGCTGATACCATCACGCCAGCAACGGCATGCGCTGCAAGGTGTGCCTGCACCGCCTCTAGAAGAGACTGGTTGGGGATGGTCCGATCAGGTCCGGCGACATAGACCGTGACGCTGGCAGTCCTTGCGCTCACAGCGTTAGCTGCGCTCACACCAGGAACCTGGAGAGCAAGACGTTCAAAGTCCTCCAGGGTTACGCAACGGTTTTGGGCAGCGAATGCCTGGGGAGCGTTGCGCCGGATCTCCGTGTTGCTCTCCGGGTCAGCGCCGCCAGTGGCAGCCGTAGATAGCGGCTGGTTGGACGAGTCCACGGCTACGACCACGCCGGACTGCTGCGAGGGAAGCGCAATGTGGCGGATTTTCCCTGCCGGGAGATTCCCGTACTTGCCTACACCAACGCGGTACGACAGGTAGATCTCGGCACCAAGATCAGGGATAGCTCCGTTCGCTCCAGTACCGAAACGCACCACCGTGGTCCCGTCAGCGCGCAGCCGCACCTCGAACACTTGTTCGCCAGGAGCGGCCTGTACGAGCCTGTTCACCCGTGTCCACTCGACATTCGCGTGAGGACCCTGCACCCACACTCGGACGCTGCCCTCAATCACTCCCTGGTGCGGCAGCAGCAGCTGGAAGCCCGGCTGACCAGATCCGTGGCCAGCAAGGTACGGCTGTACGGTCTGTCCCTGCGTCACAGGGACCTCTGCCGTGCCGCCGTTGCCAGGCACGATCACGTCCTCGTCGGCTTCAAAAACCACAGGTCCGTCGATTTCCGGGACATAGTCGCTAATGAATTGCGTCCCGGCCGCGATGGTCACAGGGGGGCCGTTGACGTCCGTCCGAACCGTGACGGTGGCCTTGCTCGGAATAGAACCGTGGGTGATGTACCCAAGCTGCTCGGCCAGGGCGAGGATCTGCTCGCGACTGGTAGCAGTGGCGAGAGTGCTTTCCGACAGAACACGATCAATGTAGTAGTTCGCCAGATCGACGCCAGCGGCGACGATCTCAGCGATCATCATGACGAAGTCGCCCTCACCTCTGGCGGTCCATTCAGGGATCACCTGTTGGGCACGCCGCACCAGTTCGGCAAGGACGGCAGGATAATCCCGGGCAGTGTAATCCAGGCTGACTATGCCCGGGTCATAACCAATGGATTCCAGGGTTTCGTCAGCCACGGATCACCTCGTGCACAATACCGCCAGGGCCGATAGCAGCCATGTGGACGAAACGGCTACCACGGTTGGAATCCGGCGTGTCGGTGCGTTCGTATTCAATGTCAAGGATCGCCTCGCCCTTTTTGGCGTTTGGGCGAGGAATCACTCTGACGATCGTCGCGCCCGGTTCATACCTGGCAGCCTGATTCTTGATTTCTGTGGTGAGATCAGAGGTGACCTGGGCAGGATCCGGTTCGAAGACGAAACGTGCGACGCCAACACCAAGATTCGGCAGCATGATCCGCTCAGTCGGGTTGGTCCCGATGATGGCAATCAGCCGTTGCCGGATTTGCCGATCGACGTCACGATTCGTCGCGATCTGCCCATTCTCAAATCGAAAAGGCAGGTCAACGGCGACCGGAAGATTATCAAACAAGCAAACACCTCCCGGTCAAATCTTAACTTCCAGGTCTATTTCAGTGTATTCTCGGGAGGTGCGTTATTTTGAATCAAACCCCGATTGTCCCGATGAAGTCCTCAAGGTTGGATATACGGTTCTGCAGCTGCTGGTTGATTTGACGCTGTTCTCTCAGCGCTTGCCAAAGCACACCCACAAGTGATAACAGATTCACTGTGCCGTCCGAATTCTTGACCTCGTCCGGCAGGTTCTCGACCAGCGGACCGATTCCACTGCCACCGGAAGCAGCATACGAAGGTTTATAGGTCCAGGTGTATACCGGCGCGTTCCCAATCTTTTGCAAGGCGTTATAGTTGCTAGGAATCTGGGTTATGTTGTCCTTGTAGTCGGATGATGACGCAGTGACGAATTCTGAGGCGTAGACTCTCACGTATCCGCCATCACCGCGTTTTGCGTGCACGTCTGCGTTCAGCACGATACCGCCGGACGACGGCCCATTGATCGCCATCTGGTCATATCCGGGGATGATGCGGCCGATCGCCGGATCATTTGGCGGATAGTAGATCGGGTACCTGGTGTCTCCGTTCGGGAAGGCGATCCACACCACGCTTCCCGGCTTCAGCTCACAATGAATGGCAGAACCAGGACGCGCCCATTCTGAAATAGTGTTCCCAAGGACGTGAGGCACGCGAGCGGTGATCCGGTTCTTTCCTTCCGGATCCTGGCTTGAGACAACAATCCCCTGATACAGCGCGCTCGGGTTCATAGGATCACCTTCTGCTGATTCACGCTAATCCAAAAGTTGCCGGAAAGCATGCACGCATCGTCAATGTTTGGCACTTGCCGATCCCGAAGGCTGTAGGTGCTAGGCGAATTCCTCGTGATGATCAGCTCAGAATCAAACCTCCGAACACCAGTACCGGAAACAAAACGGGACTCAAGATAGTGTTCCGACTGTGTGATCATCCAGATTCCCCGCATTGTTGGGTGGACTGCACGACCGTCGATGTCGACCAGCTGTCCTGGCAGGTGGTCGACATTTGAGTAGTGTTCGATCTCCATTTTGGCGTGCAGCCATTCCTCGTGCTCGACGTTGTAAGCGTTCGCACGCTCGTACAGCTCGGCTACGTCTGCAACATTGGCATCCCGAGCCACCCACTCCAAAACCGGCTTCTGAGGAACAGCCTTGGTTTCCAGCAGCTGGTTCGTCTTAATGTCCAGGCCGGAAACAACACGTTGCGCTTGCTTGCCTGCACGAGGCACAAGTGCACCATAGATCGGCTCGATGTTCTTGACCTCGTCAGCCTCGCGCCCCTTGTTCATGATGGAACGTATAGGCTGCTGCTTCCTGGCCAGCGCAAGAGAGGCTGGATCCACGAAGTAAAGCACGCCGTTTTCGACGTGGACACGTCTCTCACATTCACGAGCCCGCTGCCTCAGCCACTCCAGATCGGATACACCTGGTTGATACAGGTACTTGTGGACACGCTTAGTCTGATGCACGACGCAAGCAAGCCCGTACTCTTCCGCTATCTTCAGAGCAATACCCGAGTCCGTGATCTCCCGCCAGTCCCGATTCCGTTCGTTTTCCAGTGCCATTCCCGTGCCGAGCATGGCGTATTCGACCACTTCATGATTTGCTGGTCCTGTGGGGTCGTCATCATTGATCTGCGCGTAGTGAATATACCCGTACCACGTGCGCAGCTTGTCCGGTTTTGTCCCCCACACGACCTTTACCGGAGTTCCGGATTCCGGCAGGTCTGCCGCATTAGGATCACGAGTAAACGGCCGGGCGACCTTGGCGACAACGAGGGTGTTCATCCCGATTGACCGGGTGATCTTCATGCTGTACGGACCAGGCTCGATCTTTTTGGTGCCGTTGATCCAAACCTCATAGTGAACCTTGGCTTCAGACATACGGCACCCTGATCACGTCCGAAGGTCCGAAGTTCCCAAACCAGAAATGCTCTGGATTCGCATCCGCGATGATCGGCCACATAAACGGGTCTCCATAGAAGCTGTCCGCCACAAGCTCTATCCGCTCCCCTTCTTTGAACTTATGTGGGGTCCAGGCGAACTGCTTGTACGGCACGCGCCGAATGGCTTTCCCACGAACAAGTCGGCCACGATAGACGCCGTACTCTATCGGGACGTCCTCATATCTGCTCCACGCCATTTTCTGCTCCAATCACCGAGGCGGCGTCGGCCGGGGACCAGGAGTAGGAGTAGGGACGAGTCCACCAGATGATGGAGTGTTACTCACTGAGTTGTTCGACGGTCGGTTTCCCGTTGGTTCTGCAGTAACCGGGCCGAAGAACCAGTCATCCGGGGAGTCGAAATCAAAGAAGCTCCCCTCTCCCGGAAGGTTTACGTAATTGCTCGGTTCCCTGGACGATGGAGGCTGCCACAGGGGAACCTCGGACGGGTCAGGAAGCAGCTGAGCTGACACGCGCATGCCAACGCGCATGGGAATCATGTCGCGGGAAAAATGAGTGTACTCAATGGACAACGATGTGATCATCCCATAGAACATCATGCCACCGCGCTGATTTCCGAAGTGGAAGTACATGGCGCGAGGAAGCATGGGACCAGTCTGGAAGTTCCAGTCAGACTGGTATATATCACCGCCACGGTCCTCTATGTTGTCCATCACGCCAACCAGCGCCAGTGCAGCGCGCACATCCCGCCACGCGCCTTCCGTATCACCTTCAAGGACCTCATAGGTCCGGTCGAACAGCAGGGCGAAGTCCAAGCTCTGCTGCAGCTGCGTAAGCGGTTGCGCCCGGCCGTTGTCCTTCCGCAACATCAGCGCGATGGTTGGCGCATCCGTCTGCATGCTGTAACCCGTGGAAATCGTGGACGGGTTATAGAGGAAGTACAGGTACCGGAGGGGAGCCTTCGTCTGGTCAGCCGTATAAGCGTTGGGGTCTGACTTGATGTACCCACGCTCAACATATACTTCACGATTTTTTGCACCGATGCTGGTAGACCCCGCCGTTGAAGGAATCGCGCCAATGCTCGGGTAACCGATAAGGTTCTGATGGAACGGAAGATTCCAGTTTCCCGCACCTGGCAGGTTGATATTCTTACTTGGAGACGGGGCCAAAAGTCTTACCCTCCCCTCTCATGATTTTCGCGTACAGATCCTTCTTCTCCAATTCTCGGATAAACTGCCGCGCAAGTGACTGCGCAGCGTTAGCACTGCCACTGGCGTGAAGCGAAATCGCGCCCGGCTGGAAGTTCAGATTGACAGTGATACCGTCACCAGTCGTGGAGGTGAAGGTCGGCTGCGTCCCTCGCGGTCGATCGATATTCTCTTCGAGAAGGACATCACGGATCCGCCGTGCCTGTTGCGCAGGGATGACCATCTCACCCTTGTGCAGCTGGGCGATCTCATCCTGCTCAATCTCCCACGCGCCTTTCTCATACCAGTTCTTGGCACGCTTGAAAGCCCACGCCTTGGATGGAGTCCCATAGCGCTTTTTGATGTACTCAAGGCCCCAGTCAATTTGAGTGCGCGGATTGATCCGCCAGTCCTTGCCCTTTTCTGCCATTTTCCAGGCAGGAAGCGCTTGCGGAATTCCGTAGGCATCCGAGTACGGATTATCCGCGTATTGATTCCACCCGGATTCTGACTGCCAGAGCAGGTCAAGAGCCCGGAATTCGGCATCACCCCATCCGTACTTGGCCTTTGCGGCACGTCGCGCGTAGTCTTTGTTCGCGGGAATGTTTGGCTTGGGAGCGTTCTTCGGGGCGAAGTTCTGTGTCCATCTGCCGCTAGCACCATATTTCTCGCCCCATTTAATGGTCTTGTCGTCACGCGGGTTGGCAAACCTGTCCCGACGGAACGGCCCGTACCTGTCATGCATCGTGCCGCGTTTCGGCAGCTTGCTACCGTCGGCGCTGTCGGACGAGTCAGTGCCACTGTCGGTGCTGCTATCGGTGCTGCTGCCGTCAGCAGCGTCGGCGGAGCTGGCTGATGTCTCGTCCCCAGCAGCTTCATCGTAAGGATCACCGGTGAGCAGCATTCCGCCGCCACCGCCACCAGAAAGGATCGCCGCCAGAGCGGCGTACTCTGACGTAGAGTAAGCGGCTGCGTTGGGAGACCCCAACCCCATGCTGCCGCCACCAAGACCAGCGGACATGATGCCGTAGCGAACGTTGTCCGCTGCGACTCCCGTCGAGCTGGAGCCGTCGTCGTTGCTGCCGCTACCTCCGCCGTTCGCGCGCTCATCCTTGCTCAGCGGATCGTAATCACCTTGTTTAATGCCCTTCGCGCCGATGATCCGGCGAGCGCCTTCCCAGCGATGTGCCGACATGGGCTGGATTCGCGCGGCCCGGTCACCGCGCCCACTGCTGACGTCAATGTATTTGCCGTCGCCAAGGTAGATACCGGCATGCGCCGCGCCGCCGCCCTCGGTACGACTACCGGACAGCAGCACGTCGCCGGGGAGGAGTTTGCTCAGCGGTACGCCGACACCCTGTCGCCAAAGCTGAACGGTGGTCGGACCGACGGTGTAGCCAAACCTCGCATACACACGCGAGACGAAAGACGAGCAGTCAGCCCATCCCGGCTCGTTCCGTTTTCTTTCGTAACCTCTTCCGGCATAGCGCAGCTTTTTGCCGACAAAGGACTTCGCGTAGGCGACAAGCTCTTCACGGAGATTTTCCAGGCGGTTCGCCCGAGTTTCCTTCGGACCACTTTCCTTGTCATCGGCACCGGTATCAGCGGAAGCGGTAGTCCTGGGGTCATTGGCATTGGATTTTGGCTCATGACCTTGTGCGGTCAGCAGACCACCAATACCGTTACCCGGAGGAAGACCTTCCGCCCCTTGCGCTCGCAGTGTTCCACCAATACCGTTACCCGGAGGAAGACCGCTGCTATTTCCGCCAAAAAATCGCCCGAAAAACGCCTCAGTCCAGTTCTTTACCTCCTTGATGAACGGAGCATTCACAAACTCATGGACGGCATCGGCAAAGGTATCTGCGGCTGCCGCACCAGCCTTGTAGGCGTCCATGTACTCGTCATGACCTGCAAGTTCGCTGGCACGGGCCTTTGCGGCAATCGCCTGCTCCTGCCGGTACGCGATCGGCTCGAACCCGTACTTCTCCTGAGCGATACGGCGGGCACGCTCGCCACGCTCACCGCTCAGGTTGGATTCGGCCATGATGGTGTCGAAGTCGCTTACGTTCTTCCCACGGAACTTGGCCTCGTTGTAGCGGCGAAGAGGTTCAAGCATCAGCTCAGCACCCTCTTCACCAACGAGCATCCGCAGGTTTTCCAAGCCGACGCCGCCCTCGCGGAAGTCGTCCTCAAAAACGTCCGGAGGAACTGATTCCCGGCCGCCGTAAATTCGCTTCAGGAAAGCGTCAAAGAAGCGCGCGTTGCCTCGATAAGAACCGTCAGGAGCGGTTGGATCGGGCAGACCCATGAGCATGAAGTTCAGACGTGTTGACGGTTTGAGCATCTGCCCGATCACGTTGACGCTCTGAGACCAGCTGACGCCAGGGTTAGCGAAACCGAGAGCGTCTGCGGCTCTTTGGATTGAGGAAATCCGGGACGGAGCGTTACGTCCAGAACCAGTCAGTCCTATGGTCGTAAGCTGACCTTGGATGGCGTCCTGAACACTCTGGACGCTCATCCGCGACAGCTCACCAACATTCATCCAACCGGATGGGTTGTCCGCGCCGAGGATGCCGTACCGCGTAGACAGCTGAGTAAGCCCGCCCAGTCCACGCTGACGTTCATACGCGGTGATGGCGTCCAGCATGAGCTGGTCAGGCATCAGCTGAACGCCACGCGAGATAGCTCCCTGCAGGATGTGACGTACACCCTCACCAGCAGCGGTAGCCAGAGTATTTCGAGTTGCCCAGCCCCTTGGCTGGATTCCAGAAAGCCCAGACATGAACTGGGCCCATCTAGGCGGCACGATCCCGTATGGCGTGTAGGACCAGCCTCGCGGCAGGCCGGGAACGTTCCCACCGTTGGGTCCGTACTGGACATGGCCCGTGGGAAGGATCGTGCGCCCTTGCTGCTGTGCACCGAAGGCTACGGAGCCGCCGTTGGCACCGTAGGTGATGTGGCCGGTTGGCGTGCGGCCGACAGCTTGACGAGACTCCCCAGCCCCAGTGCGCGGGCCGCCACCGTTCGCGCCATAAGTGACGTGGCCGGTTGGCGTGGTCCCGTGCCCGGTACCGGGATGGGCGGCAGCAGTGTTAGCCCAGCCACCGGACAGCCCCCGCAGCTGGTTCAGGGCCTTGGACAGCTTGTCCAGCTCTTTGGTGAGTTTGTCCAGCTGCTCAGAGAGCCGCCTGTTGGCTTGTGTCGTCTTTTCAGTTGCGCGACTGAAGACCTCAGCGGCGTCTTTGAGCTGCTTCCCGCCAACCACCTGAATAGCGGTGGACGGCGGGATGTTCCCGCCTACCGGGTTAGTTTCGCTCAAAGTACAACCTCTTTCTTTCAGCCCGCTCCTCGGCCCGCTTTATGAAAAACCGGCGTTCAGCAGGGGTCATCTTCTTGACCTCTGAGAGCGTCCATCCCGGATAGGCCAGAATTAGCAGCTCGTATGCGTCGTATAGGCTCTCTCGGTCACATGCGAAACAAAATGGGGATGTTCAGCGGCACAGGAGTCTGCTGATTGCACTCGGGACAGTCAACGAGGGCATTCTCAAAATCGGGTCCGACCTTCTTCTTATTGATCGCGTCAAGGATAGCCTTTCGGTCTGCCATGGACAGCGCCCGCGCATCCTCAACAGTACTGACCTGGTAAGTCCTGTTCTGGTCCGTGATGTCAACGATCAATCTGGAGAGCAGAACAGAGTCGGTCTCAGCGGCGTTCAGGTTCTTGTTCCGCATCTCCGAAAAGATCGCCTTCTGGTCATAACCGTTCGGAAGACGGACGCGAGCGGTACGGCCGCGCCGAAGCTGAACCTCAAAGATGGCCTGGGAAGGATCATCGAGTTTGTTGATCGGAAAATCGTTCAGGTCATAGACCAGTGAATAGTCCTTCTCACACTTGAAGCAGCGAACCTTCTCAAACTCGATTTCCTCGCCGTAGGTTACCTTTCTGATCCCAATGATCAGGGTTTCCCGGTCGGCGACCGTGAGCTTGTTCAGCAGATCGGCAGAGGCAACATTATCGCCTATACTCACCACGCCACGGAGAAGCGCATCAACGAATCGCTCAAGATCACCGGTAGAGGAGGCGCGAACAATCTCTTCCTCATCAATACCGGTAAGCTCTCGGACGCGGGCATGGCGAACCACGTTCCCGCCAATCACGATTCCGACAGGAAGTTCGACGACATCACTGACGGGAGCGGGCATCGTGGTGTTGCCGATGGCCTTGCTCAGGACCTCTGCGACCTTATTGAGGACAGACGGGTCCTCAACAGGGGAAACCGCGTCCTCAAACGGGTCCCGACGCTGCTGAATCGCCTGGTTGCCCGGGTCATTGGGAGGCAGCAACGGCGCGGCCGGAGCGACCGGATTAGGATCAATAATTCGTTCCACTGCTTCTCCTTTTAATCGACTGTGTTCCGGCCGCTTCCGGCCGTTTTCCCATATCTATTTAATTACAGAACCACGCCAGTACCACTAATGTCCGGATTCAGCTTGAAGGTCCACCCTTCGTGTGCCAGAGTCATCTGGTTGACGATGATGGAGTTGGCACCAGCATCAAGGTCCGAGAAGGAAATAGAGGTTGGCCAAGCGTTATAGACACGCCAGCCAGCAAGAGCGATTGGGTTCGGACCCGGCCACGGGTGAGCCAGCACGTAGATGTCCACGTTGACGCGGAAATCAGGGATCTGGCCACCGCCACCGGTGGTGCCAGTGCCCTGCAGCGCGTCGAACAGGTCATTCATCCACAGCATCATGCTGGGCTCACCGACAATGAGACCACGCGAAAGAGAAATCGGCGTGAAATCGGACTGGCCAGGCATCTTTCGAGTGGTCGTATTCATTCCGCCCTCACGGTACGGAATGACCTCAGTTGTCATAGACAGGCCGGACACATTCATAAACCCAGCGGTACCCTCGACCGTGGAGTTCGAATTCCCGGTGCCGAAACGGTAGCGACCACCGTCACCAAACTGCACCCGGAACCGGAAACTCCGGAGAGGGTCTTCCTTAAGTCGAGTAGTCTGCGTAGGCATTTATCCCCCGGTCCTTAGAAAAGGGACTCCTCAGTGGTATCGGTGCCACCGTCGAACTGGCCGATGCGAATGATCACGAATTCGGCCGGGTACCGGAGCGCAACACCGACGTCGATATTCACGCGGCCCGCATTGATTTCACTCTGCGGGTTGTTGTCGCCATCACACTTGACGAAGAAAGCCTGCGAGTCCGATTGACCCTGCAGCATTCCAGCCCTGCGGAGCAGGGAAAGATAGCTGGAGACGTTGAGCCGAAGCTTTTCCCACAGGTCCGGACCATTCGGCTCAAAAACAGCCCACCGAGTCTCGTCAGCCAGCGACTTTCGGAGGAAGATCAGCGTCCGGCGGACCGGGACGTACTTGTCCGGAAGTTCTCGCTTGAGGGTCCGAGCACCCCAGATCGCGTGTCCGTAGCCAGGAATCAGCCGAATGACATTGACGTGAGCGTCTGAAAGGGTGTCCAGCTCGGTTTCGGTGAACCGCGCTTCGGTCGCAACGACGTTCGGGAGAACAGATTCAACACCAGCCGGAGCCTTCGCCGGGTGCCGGACTACGTCAATACGGCCCATCTGCCCGAGCACCGCACCACCCGGCGGGAGCCACTTGACCGCGCCGTACATGGAGGACGACGGGTCAGAGCACAGCAGCCACGGACCGTAGACAGCGGCATAGCTGGACGCCCTGAGCGCGGTCGGCCCCTCGACCATGCCGATGTAACCGGCCATGACCTGGGAGGACGTCGCACCCTCAGCTGCCTTGGGACCGTCGCAGACCACGAAGACGCGCCCAGTCTGCTCAGCCCACTCAATGATCGGATTGAGTACGTTCGGGTCAGAGATGCCTGGGACGTTCAGATCAAAGGTGGTGTTCGGAACGTCCTGCAGCAGCTTTGCAGCGGCCGTGTAGTCGTACGGCGCATTGCCGTCGGTGCCACCGCTGAGAGAGACCGTCTGCGCCGGGATGACGTCCGTGTCGGGATTATAGACGTAGCCGGGCGTCGCTACCTTAGGGTTGGCCAGCTTGATGAGGGTGGACCCTGCATACGGGGAGTTGACGATGCTGATCACATAGCGGGGATCGTTAGGATTCGAGGAGAGGTCCCCGAAACGCTCCCGAACAACACCGTCCTCAATCACGTGCAGGTCAAAACGCCCGCCGGGAGCACCAGTGGGGATGATCTGGACCTGCGTGTTGTTCCCCCAGCTACCGACGGCAAGTGCCGTCACCTGAAGAGCGACCAGCGGACCCTCGGGATCCGGACCCTCGCCCTCAGGAGTGGAGTCCATGATGTCCGCCGTCGCAGCGGTAGCGTCAGAACGCGTCGCCCGGACGACATAGCAGGAGCTACCGCCATTGGCGAAGAACTGATAAACCGCGTACGGCAGGTAGCTGCTCGTGTCAGCAAAACCGCCGAAAATGTTGACATACTGCGTCCACGTGCGGACTCGCGTCGGAATAGTCGGCCCCTTTGGCGCAAGTCCGACAAACGCGCCAACCGCGAGGGACGCCGCACCGGAGCCGCCACCGGGAGGAGTCAGATTCTCCTCAACGTAGACGCCCGGAGTCAGGTAATTTGCCAAGACGCACCTCAGCTCTCACTGTCGAAGGTCATCAGGGTTCTGGTGTCCTCGAAATCGCGAATACGACCGGAAACAACACGAACCGGCTCGTAACGCTGGGGATCCCACGGAAACATCTCCGTGTAGACACGAATCAGCCAGGTAGCCGAATAGAGTCGTTTTCCGTCACTGTCTATGACGACTGACTGATCCGGCCCGCTGAGGACATCTAGGCTCGCCACCACATCAATTCCGGGGATTTCAACCCAGCCTCCCCGGGCAGGAAGCTTGTCGCCCTTGGAAAGCCGCTCACACAGTGCTGCCAGGTGCGACCGGAAACGGGCGAGCGCAGTCACCTGATAGTCAAGGTTGTAGGGAATCGGGAAGTCCCCGAAATAACCCCACTCATCGTCCGGCCCTGGGTTCGGAAGATCTTCTAGTCGGTACCGAACCGCAGTGAATCCACGGTGCTCGCGGTCGGTTGCGCGCTCTACGCTGACCCGGTCAATCAAAATAGCCGGGTAGGTAGCTTCTTGCGCTTCGGTCTCCGGGTATTGAAACGAAACCGGAACGTCACGATGACCAGTGGACGTGGCAATAGAGATGCCAGAAAGCTTCGCCTTGACGGCGGCATCCTCTCGCAAAAGCCACGGCACTTTCGGTCACCTGAATCGTGAATAGTTACACTCACAATTCAGGATAGAATTAGCGTGACATGGAATGATAAAACTCGTTCTTAAGCGATAGGTATTACACCCCAGCCACGGACCCGGTATTTCGGGCCGAAAAATACTGGCACATCAGGACCTGGAACCTCTGTTGCTCCAGTGCCACCGGTAAGGTCAAAGCCATTCCCGGAATCGTCGGCAGTTGACGGAACCGTGAGAAGGTAGTAAGCCCTGATGTCCTCATTGCGAACCGGAGCCAGCTGGGCCGCTTCAGCGATCAGTTCAGTGTCAGTGAGTGCTGCAGACCACCATTTGACCCCGGTTATTGCACCATCCAGCCATTCACCGCCATAGATGGACTTGCCGATCTGGAATAGCTTGTGGTTGATCGGTCCCTGGTTGGTGATGGGGACAATGTAGAAATTCTCATCATTCTCGGAACGCCACACGGCTACACCGGTTTCTCCGCTCATAGAGATTCCGATATAGTACCATGTGCCGACTTGCATATTCACGATCGGGATTTCCATATACTGCGTGCTGGTGATGAATACCACTTGTGTCCCGGTGGTGTCCGTCTGAAGAAGGGAAAAGTGGTCCCCCAAATCGGGGTTTGCAAGACACCACACGCTGTTCCAGTAATCACGGTCCGAGTAGAGCTTGACCCAGCACGTCAGCGTGTACTCAGACTGAACGCCAAGGTTGACCTCGCGCTCATAGGTCTGTGTTTCGTCGGTGAACCGGACTGCCACTCAAACCACCGTGATCTGCACGACTAGGGTTTCACCAGGCGTAGTACTCCCCACCTGATCAATATCCACTGTCAGGTAGGAGCCATCTGGCACGGTGGTGACGGACATCTCCGTGCTCTTGGCTGTGTTCTGCCCGTCCCCTATCGTCGGCCGCTTGCTCTGATCGGTGAAGATGGTTTCTCCATCAATGTTGACGTCTACAATCAACGAGCTTCCTGTCGGCGGCTCCGACACAGTGGCACGTACAGCCACGATGTTCCACGGCTGACCACTGTCGTTATAGAGCCTGAGCCTGCCCTCAATCGGCTCCAGCTCCCCTTCTATTGAGTAGGGGATGACACGCGGCGGCAGCTCAGCGGTGGTCGCATAGGCTACCTCGCTGCCGCCACTGTCTTTCGTATGCAGCCTGCCGTTTCGTGCATAAAACGCAAGCTGACCAGAGGGCGGATTAGGGGACGTATCGACGAGATCGAGTCCAAGAACAGTTGCGAATCGAAGCATGTCAGCCGAACACAATCACCCGGAATTCGTTACTGGCAGGAGGTTTGGCGAACGTCACAGTCACGTAGTTCGGGTCCGTTGCGTCGACGTCGGTTTCGATAAAGCTATATGGCGCGCTGTTGTATCGGACCTTTACTTGCACATCTCTGGTTCCAAGATTATGGTTCACCTGGAACGTGGTAGCCGTACCATTGCCGATGTTCGCCGCCATTTTCCGGGTGACGACATTGACATCGATCGCTACGGCATCAGCTTCAACAACCAGCCCGGTACCAGTGTTGACGTTGAGAATTCCAGACGAGTAGGAAAGACCGTTACCGGCAACAGTGGACGAAAGAGAGACACTGTTTGAGCTGACCGTAATACCGTCGCCAGCGCCAACATTGAAAACCCGGGCCGGGTTTTCTACAAGACCATTACCGGCCGAGTACGACGGGGCGGCACCGCCGATCTCCGTCCAGATTTGCTCTGTCGTATCAACAGTGACGTTGTCCGTGATCAGGCGATAGACCTTGTCAGCATTGACCGTCCCCATCTGCACGGTGACGGTAGCGCCACGAAGGTCATCGGAAGAATCGGCATCAGGAGCACGGGTCGGAGCACCAGATTCCTGGACAATATAGATACCGTTCTCAGCAGCGTTTGCCTGGTCCTTGATTAGGATCCGGTCACCAGCCTGGAGAATAACGCCATCCAGTGTGTCCCCAGCCTCATAGGAGCTGGAAAGATCACCGCTCGTGGTGGTCGCGGCTTTAACTGCCTGCTTCCAGGAAAGTCCACGGACAAGCGCATCCGTGTACTGCTTGTTCACCGCATCGGTCGGTGCCGAAGGATCAGCGAGATTAATGATGCGGTTGTTATCGAGATCTATCCCATTCCCGAACTTGACTGCCATTCAAACCCTCTCACGTAAGCAGTGCGGTACCGCTCGTAGGCTGTGACCAGACGACTGAAATTGTGTTGTCATCCAAGTGGTGGACATCCGTGTGAATCTCCTGATCGCTGGTATCGAGTAGTGTTACGTGCGGCTTGTAGCCGAGCCCGTGTGCAATAATCCACGTGGATGCAGGGGTGTTCTGTTTGAACACCTTGACAATCGGATCTCCGGACGGCAGGGTTGTAGGGATCTCTGGGATATTGATCGTCCAGTCCGGGAGATCGATCGTGGAGCCGTCGCCAATATCGACGTTGACATTTGCCCAGTCCGCGAATTGCGGATCCTCAGTGAGATCCGCGCCCTTCATCTGGACGGCGTCAACACCGACAATGAAGTCTCTCTTGGTGATCTGTCCAAGAACTGCGATGCGAGTTACTTTCCAAATCCGGCCGTCATAGCCGAGTCGGTCATTGAGATAACGGCCGTGAACGATGTCCAGCTGTGTCAGGCCAGCTTTAGTGAGCTGCGCGAAAGACGCAGATAGGTGCAGGGTGTCGGTCCAGTACAGACCGCCGTCCAGCTGCTCTGCGCTCCCCTCTTCACGGACAACGCTAAGGACAGGAATCGCTTCAGGCGGCTGGAAAATCCGGCCGGATCCGGTCGGCTCCCCGTAGACAGCGTGAAACTGGCTACTGTCCTTCAGGTACTTGTAGTACAGGACAGACTGGCCATAGATACCCTGGTAACCGTGAAGCGCGCCGTCTATTTCGTCGGATTCGTATTCGACGTCGAATCGGCCCTTCTTGTGGTCCAGTCGTGCCATCACGGCCCCCAGCCACCAGCAATCGGGGACGGGATTCCGGATTCGTCTTCGTTCGGGCTGTCGATGGGCGGCAGCAGCCGCTTCGGCCATGCGCCCGGCCCGACCTCGTCGTACTCCCGCTCACGGAAGATCGGTACAAGTCGGCCAGTGGTGTAGCTGACACGCCTGAGCGTGTAGACCTCAATGCGGTTGAGGCCAATGTTCAGCTGCTGGCACAGCGTCTGATACCGCTGAGTCAGCACGTCCAGATGCTGCATCAGCTGGTTGTAGCGCTGCGCACGAGACAGGTGCGTGCCCTCAGCCGTCCAGACATCTACGTCCGTGGCAGCATCCGTGGCCAGATCCCATAGAGCCTCTATGGTGGCGAGGATGACAAGGGCACTTTCCTCAATCTCTGGAAGGTTCTCCAGAGTGATGGGGGTGCGCTCGTAGACGATGAAGCCCTTCTCGTTTCGCTTGCGCTCTACCGTCTCACGCTCGTAGCAGTGCTTCTTGACCGCAGTGTCGATGTACCGGTCCAGCTCGTTATCGGTGAAAAGCCCGTGCTCACGACCGGTTATCAGCAGACTGTGGTTGTCAGGAATCGGCTCCGGGAAACGGATGATACCGTCGTATGCGTCCAGTTCATACCCATCTGGGGGGATCTCGGACACCGTGGACCCGGACAGCTCGTGTACGACTAGGTCACTGACCCGGCGGTATCCAAGCTGGTAGCTGGATTGACCGCCAGCGAGCGTGAGGCTGAATCGGTCGCCGAGATCCCCCAGCGCCGTCCTGACGCGGGAGCGGATCTCAGCAATATCGGCCATATAACAATTGTCCAAAAAACCGGCAGCAATCTGGTATAGCTCTACCGAATTGGGTATCTTGGAAGTAGACACCACCAAGATGCAGGAGGAGCCATGTCCAACGTGCCGTTCCCCGGCCCGGAAGACGTCGCTAAGAGCCTTGGGGTTGTTGCCGGGCTTGAGTTACTGCACAACATGGGTAACCCCCAGTATCGGCACCTGACAAACCCGTACACTGGGGAGCTCATGTATGACTCGGCTGGGAACCCAATCCTGGAGCGTGTACCCGCCTATGAGCGTCCCGCTCGTGGTGTGGCGGCTGCCATCTCGTTCTTCTCAATCACGTCCGGCGTCACCATCGCTCTGGCGTTCGTGACGCTCATCATCACCATGCTGGTGAAGCGAGCTGGATACGAGGACGTGTCTACTGCCCTTGCCGTCGGTATCATCTTAGAGTTCATCGTCGGCGGCGTCGTTGCCGTCATCGGTTCCGCAAGGGCATATTTCAAGGCTTGAACCCACTGCACAGAAGACCCCGGGCATCAAGTACCCGGGGTCTTCTTTTTTCCATCCCGGCGGTAGCGAAGGGAACCGGGCAGTCTCTCAGGAGAGCGAAATCGTCAGCTTTCCAATGGCGATCTGCAACGCCTGTCCGTTTACAGCTTGCTGCGTGGTGTCCAGACTCCAGATGAAAAGCACGTCCCCGGCTGTACCCGTCTGAGCGGTTACGAGAGCGGCGTGAGTGACGGGGACGCTCATGTCATCGGTCATAGGCCCGAATGTGACAACAGCTGAATTGCTCGCCACACTAGGCCGAGACGGTGACGCAGCGCCCCAGGTCACTTTCTGCCGTGCATACCCAGGGGTGGTCACCTCAGGAAGAGATGACAGGCTGACGTTGTCCGGCGGGAGGCTCGTGCACAGCGCAAGGTAAACGTCACGCTCTTCCCAGGCAACGGCACGGCCCGTCAGAAAGTCAACGAGAGCCTGCGCGCCAACAGTAGTAGGATTACCGGCCACGTCACACCGCCTTCACCATCTGCGCAAAGACGGACTTGGCAACTGCAATCGCCTGCGGAGGACCGTCCGGACGCTCGTATTCAGCAAGCACCGTGTCCTCAACGCAGTAGCCGATTCCAGGGGTCCCGGGAGGATAAATTCCGGTCACCTTAAGATCGGCCCCGGCAGGAATAGACCCCGGACCAAAGCCATAGTCATCAATCAGCCTGTAGGACGCGCCAGGCTCAATCTTGGTCAGTGCCACACGAGCCCCTTCTCGTCCAGGTGGTTGTAAACCCACTTCGGAACGGTGTAGATCCGATTCCGGTAGAAGGTGAAGTTGTTTCCCTGGCCGATCGTGACGTCCTCAAGGTCGGTATTGACACGCATCTTCACCATGTCTGAACCGACCTCAATCGGAGTGTTGTCTTCGACAACTTCCTCAGACTCAATCTCGGGAACGGCGACGGTGGTCAGACGACCCTGCATCGCCTCAATTTCCTTAGCGTGCTTCTCGGCCAGCTCCTGAGCCTTACGGCCTGTGTAGTCCCGGGGCGACTTCCTAGATGCAGCCAATTTTCAGCTCCGTCTTTTCACTCACACACGTACATATATGAGTGTGGTGGAAACGAAGCTGATTGTTGTAACACAAAGATCCGGCCCACGGTTTTCCGAGAGCCGGACCTTCGTTTCAGTACCGTCTCGTGAACGGCAATATCAGGCTAGTGGCCAGTCCCAGAATTGAGCACCAATTCGCGTTTCCGCAAGATCGACATACTTCCTGACCTGCGGAAGCTCAGTTCGTCTCAAGAATGCAAACCGCACTATCCGTGATAAGCCCGAGACCCCAAATCGCGTACCAAGCGATCGAGTGCTCGCGCCCATGGTCAAGCACGCCCCCATCCCGAAGCTCAACCGGGAGCGAAATTGCGTGACCAAAAGCGTTGTCACCGATCATGATGGCCTGGAACACCTTGGCCCGCTGTTCCTCCGGCAGGTTAGGATCGTTGTAAATTTCATTGACCTGCGTAGTCTCGATAAAGACCACGTCGTCGATCCTGCCCACCTCGCCGAGGGCGAAATTGCCCGGAGAGGCATACTTGGTGGTCTCGATCCAGGTCGGATCGTCACGAAGACGACGCGACTGCCTCGGATGGATAAAACAGACGTAGGTCTCACCGAGCCGCGGAATGTTCTTGCTCGCAAGAGTCTCAACCGCGTCCTTCACCAGAGCCGAGGTGAAGTAGTACTTGCCGGTAAGGCCCGCACGGCTGGTGGCGTGGGTACCGAGGTCATACGGAGAAAGAACCGTACGGTTGCTGTTAGCGGTCGTGTCAAACTTGTTGTAACCATACAGCACGCTGGATGCCTGAAGCAGGGTGTCGCGCGCGCTGGTATCCAGGTACTGCGCCATGTTACGCCCCAGTAGCCTGGAGGCGGAGGCCATTACATCATCAAAAGACGCGTTGAGCAGAAGCTCGGAAACCGCGACCGCCAGACCGTGCTCAGCGACGGTAATGCTGAACTGGCTCGCGCTGAGCGCATAGGTGGTCATGCGCACGCCTTCCGTCAGCTGCGAGGCAGGCGGAAGGTTGTTGTAGCGCATGAAATTAATGGTCAAACCGGGGGCGACGCCCAGCTCAGTCTTCTTGCAATTCTGTTACCTCCGCCAGAAGGCGGCGGCCGGGTCATTTCTGCCCGGCTCTTGCGGTTTACCATCCCGCAAGTTCGGACTGTATCTTCAACTCCAGTTCCGCCAAATTGTGTCGATTCAGCGGCCCTATTGGAGTTGCCGCGCGTGCAGTCTCTACGGAGTCCCCGACACGGGTTCCCTCGGTATTCCCCATATTTTGGAGGGGTTCACCGATACAGCGCGGTTTTCACTCGCATGTCACCATGCGAGGCGGCCGAAGAAGCTGACCGCAAACTGCTCAAAACGCAGCACGGGCATCGCCGCGAAGAGAATCTCCTTACTCCACAGCTCCTGAATAGCAGGAGAGAGGTTACTACCAGCGGCGTAGACGGAGCCAGTGACGTTAGTGGTCAGGTTAGGCGTACCAGTGATTGCACTGGTCGCAGGGAGTCCGATAGGCATTTATCCTTCCTTACCCGAAAAGGCCCTTGCCCTGGCCGGACTGGGCATTGTTACCAAAAATGTACGGCCGAATCTTGGCATATTCATTCATTGACATGGACCGAATTTTCTCGGGTGTGAGTACGTAATCCGTCGGCTGGTTGTCCAGCGGTCCAGTAGGCGTATATCCAGCGGAAGAGACACCCCGCCCAGGAGTCTGAGGAACCTGAGCTGCCACGCTCTGCAGGATCGCGTTGGTCTTCTCCCTAAGCATCTCAATGGAACGCTCCACCTCTTCGATGGAGTTGCCGTTGATGAGGTCGATCAGCTCAGGAGCGATCCTGTTGGCGTCGCGCTCCTCGCGGGCACGCTGCTGGATGTAGGACTGCAGGCGGGCGAATTCCTTTTCCTTCTCCAGAGCGGCCTTCTCAGCCTCGCGCTCAGCCTCCAGCTGCTTGAAGCGCTGCTCCCACTCACGTTCCTTCTCCTGCAGGAGCTGCCGAACGTCCATCTCGGCCTCACGCCGCTTACGCTCTTCCTCTTCAGCGGCCCGAAGCTGAGCCTGACGCTCCTCCTCCCACGTCTTGACCTTCTCCTGCAGCTCCTTGACCTGAGAACGGTAGCGCTCCAGCTCCTTGTAGAGCTTTTCCTTCTCCTGCCTCCGAGCATTCTCAATGTCCTCAGCAGTGAAGATCTGGCTCTGCGGAGACACGGGAGCGGTAGGAGTCGGCACGGCACCAGGGGCTGCCGGAGCAACCGGCTGATCCTGGATTACCACCTGAGGCGTCGGCGCGGGAGTCGGCGGCACTGCACTCGCGCCCTGCATAACCTGCATCTGCTCTGCAGCCTGAATGGGCTGCTGCGGGATGCCACTGTTCGGCTGGTCCATCTGTCTCATCTCCTGCTAGTCATCTGCGTCCGGATTTCGGCGCTGCGGCAATTTGGTACCGTACGCCTGTGTCACGAGTTCTGTCATCAGACGCTTTTCCTGATTTCCAAGAAGTCCTGCCAGCTCAGCGGTGAGCGGATTACTTCTCGGCATCGGACCCGCAGGGTTCGAATCAGTGCTGCCGGATTGCGGGGACGTCTTGTTTTGCTGTGTGGAATTGTCAAGGGGCGAACCATCGGGATTCATCCCTGTCATTTCCACAATAGCAGCAGCAATTTGCGCGTTGAGAATATCGAGTGCGCCCTGTTCCTTGGCGTCCAGGACAAGCTCTTCGAAGATTTCCTGCATCTTCTCATCCGGGAATTCGACACCAAGTTCCTTAAGCGCACCACGCTTGGATTCGAGGCCCAAAGCCATCTTGGCTTGGATCTCGTTAAGCTTAATCAGATTGTCGACGGGAAGCGGATCCGGCCATTCGCAAACGGTCTGGTAGACCAGCGGATCGGTCGGATCAATCTCCGTAGGCTGACCCTCACGGATGATTCCGTCCGTGCTGGGGTCGTATTTGAGCGTTTCAGGCTCATAGATGAACAGCGTTCGCAGAGCCAGCTCATTGACCTTCTGGAGGAGGCGCGTGACGTTTACGAGTTTTTCCTCGCGCCTATTCACAGCGGGCTGCCATTGGATGCTGAGCGCGACGCCAGAGGTGTTGGAAACCGGCTGAATCTGACCAAGGGCAGTTTCAGGAACTCCGGTCATCTCGTGCATTGCGCGCTTGAGCAGTTCCATGAACTGCAACGGTCCGGAGAGGTCAACACCGTTTTCGAGATTGAAGACGTTGGCATCCTTCGGCAGACCGCCCCAGACCTTCTTGGGACCCTTCTCAAGATTGGTCGCCTTGGCACCGGTGATGATGGTGACCGGTGCAGCGTGGTAGGCGATGATGTCGGCTACCTGGGTCGCGGTCTCGTTGTACTGACGGTTGAGGGGAATGATGTCCTGGATATCGCTCAGACCCCACGGAGACCCGGATACCGTCAAATTCGGGGCGTGAACGATCGGAATCATCCCAAGAGGATTCGGTCGACGATCGATGAGGTCGTCGTTGACGTACTCCTCAATCGTGTCGTCCGTGAGTACCTCGGTGTAGGTGAAGACCTGCCGCGTACCCTCAAGACTGGTTGACCAGAAGCGATATTTGATCTTGCATCGAATCATTCGCTCCCGATCATGAGGGTGCCATTCAGGGAAAACGAATGACGAATTAATCGGCAAAATGCGGACGCGGCCAGGGTGGTAATTGCCTGCGGGGTCCTCCCACGGGGGATCATATGCGACCTTCACGAACATGTCGCCCGATACAGCGCCTTGCTGCCCGATCTCACGCAGGATTTCCATCTTATTGTTGTCGGTTTCCCAGATCCTGTTGAGAAGGGCAGGCACGATGTGTTCGTACTGTTTGGCACTCTGGAAGGTAACCCCGCGCGAGAAGCAGAAATTGATGTGGAAGTTCGTAAGAGCGCGGGCGTAGTTGAAGGTCAGCATGGCTTCGCCAGGCTCCCGGCGATATGCCCAGTGGTGCCCAAGGTAGAAGGCCCAGTTAATGGCATATCGATTGAGCCTGGGTCCATGCATTTCGAATTCCTCGTCAGCCAGTTCGACCAGACCGAGGGGCGAAATCGAAATCGCCAGATCCGATCCGGCCGCCCGCTGCGAGGGCGGATAGAATGCTATGGACAAAGCCCGATCCTACCCGTATCTAGCGCCCATAAAAAGACGCACCCGTCATATGCCAATTTTCAGCATATGACGGATGCGTCAGCAGGTTGTAATAGCTTACGCTAGGCGAGAATCAGACCCTGTCCCAATAACCTGTGATGGCCATGATCAGCCTCTTGCGGTGATCTTTCTCTTTCATCATGCATTCACGCGAACAAAACCACTCCCCATAGACGATGCTGTTGCGGTTGAGGGAGATTTCCCTAACTGGGTTTCCGCTCAGGCATAGCGTTCGAGCGCATCGTGCATCAGGAGGCGGTACGAGCCTTTGACGTGCTTCAGATGCAGGTGTTCTCGCACACTTCCGGCATGACGGCTGCAAGCCGTCCCAGTTGCGCTTGTCCGGTCCGAATTCGGAAATCGGAAGATCTTCAAAGCACTTGCTGCAACGTTTTGACGTGACAGGCGCACAAGACAGACAGCCAGTGACCTGACGCCGGATGAGCCGGAACAACTGAACCTCAACAGTTGCTCCACAGATACACCGACAGACGGCTATGCGGTTATACCGTTTTCTGCCGGGCTGGTCATACAGCTCCTGAATAGTGAGGTATCCGAAAGTATGCGGAGTGTCGTCAAAGATAGCGAGCTGTGCTCCCTCCCCAATAACCACCTTGCGGAAGACGTTGAACGCTAGCCACTTCCGGCGCGCTGATTCTTTTTCCTGGCACTGTTTGGAGCAGAACCGCTCTCCCCAGACATAGGAGTGTGCAGTATCGCAAAGAATTGTCGGCTTGCTACCGGACAGACACCCTTCGTGCGCACATCTGGTGATATCACGCTCAGGAAGGGCGATCCCTAAATGTGGATTCTTGATGCGGCATCCAAAGCACATAGTGATGCGCTCAGTCACCAGATCCCAAATTCGGGCATTGATAATCGCCCCACATCTGCACCGACAGCGAACATAAGCGTATGTCGGATCGCTGGCGATGACCGTAAGCCACCCAAAGTGCGGACCATTAATGGTGTCCATGGCCATCATGCTACGCTGCTGTTCCCCTTGTTCCAGCCACCTTCATCAAATCGCAACAAACCGCCCAAAGCGAAAGCTGACGCGCCCGGCATCTTCACCGGGCGCGTCAGCAAGTCGCAGCATCAGTCTGCGGTCCACAGACCGTTGAGGCGCTTCACGGTGCGATGACGAAGGCGGGCTTCCCTATCCCGGCACTGTATGGAGCAGAACCACTCTCCATAGATGATGGAGTTTCTGAAGTTCGCGAGGATTGTGGGATATTCTCCGCTGTCACAGTAGGTGTATCCGCACTTGGCATCCTCAGGTGGAGCGATCCTCTCTCTGAGGACGCTAGCCGGGACTCCTACACACTTCTTGCAGCGCGAGTTGTACCCGTCGGACAGCGTTTTGTTCCGGTGGAACTCCTCAAACGGCAGATCTCGGAAGCATCCTGAGCACTTCTTCGTAGTGATAGGTGCGCACGTGTCGCATCCGGTGATTTGCTTGGAGACCAATTTGTAGAGTAGTGCTTCCACGACCTCCCCGCATTCGCAGCGACAGATAATGGTCCGGAAGCCTCTCTTGTGACTCCTGTTCTCTTTTGCTCCAATCACCTTCAGACGGCCAAAGGTGGGTGGTTCTTCCGTCAGCAGTGCCGTTTCAAAAGTCCCTCGCAGGATTTTTTTGAACTTCCTCATGGCGATCCACTGACGGCGGGACTGCTCCTTCTCCCGGCACTCTGGTGAGCAGAACCAGGATCCGTACGCGAAGGAGAATACCTGCTCGTCAACAATGGTAGGCTGCGCACCAGACGTGCAGTCTTGATACTCACAGAAGCCTTTCGGCGGCTCGATTCTTGGCATCCTGTGAGTTGAGCATGCTTTGCACGCTGTTACAAAACCAAAGACCAGGTCACGAATGCGAACCTTGACCTCTGCACCACACGAGCAGCGGCAGGTTGCCCGGTATCCGTTGCCCTTTCCGGTAAAGCTCATGACCGTAAGTTCCCCGAAGTGGGGACCAGGAGCGATGCCTTCGGCGGTGTCCTTCATACCTACATGATGAGTCGTATACGTCTGCAACACAAGGACCTTTATGAAAAAGTAATACGGCGCACCCGGATGCCGCCAGGTGCGCCGTACAGCCGGAATCACGAGCCAGACTGCTGCTCGTTGCCGGAATCGTCCCGATTATCCTGATTGCCCTGGTTGCCCTGGTTGTTGTTGTTGTCGTTGTCAGTGGTATCGCTCTTGGCCTTCGGCACCCGGCAGACAAACTCGCTAACGCTCTTCTTGCGCGGCTTACACACCATCTTGTGGTCACCGTTCACCAGCGTGAATCGGGACGGGATCGCAGCAGTGACCTTCTGCGCGACCGATTCCACCTGGGATGCCACCTTGGACATAGAGCCGTTCAGGCCAACAGCCGACACAAACGACACGTATCGTTCAGAGCCATCCTGCTTGCACGCACCCCAGTAGGACTTGATCGGGTTGGTGCGCTCCAGCAGCCTGATGTAACCAGTCTTCTGGTTCACACACGCGCCGTAAAAATTGGGTTCCTTGACTAAAGCCGCCGTGGTACCGGAGCGGAGCTTGCTGGACGCCAGTGCAGCGCCGCCGATACCAAGCAGGATGACGAGACAGCCAAGGATAGCCAGGGAGAGCTTCTTCTTCATAACTTTCCTATCAGTCCCAGACCTGGGCAGGGTTCTGACGAAGGTAGTGCTGCCCGGAGCGGATTGCAGTCTCAAACCGCAGAGTCGCCTGGTCTGAGAAAGCGCCGTGGGCGAACTCGTTACGGAAAGTCGGAGCCTCAACCCAGGCAGCGCTACCGGCGTGCGCACGCTCGGCAAGAGTCTCCTGCGGATACTTCGTATCGACCTTGGCATTGCGGTTCGGCCGCCCAGGAGCGGTCCGGTAACCCTGCATCACGCCCTCAGCAAAGGCAGCTGGGATGTCGCGGTCAGTCCCCAGTCCTTCCTGGAAACGCAGAGGACCACGACGAACCGGGTTATCGGTAAACTTGCGCTCCCACACGGGAGTCATGCGCTCCGGATATTGCGGAGCGGGGGCGATCGGAGAAGTCAGGTTCGGGTCAGCCATCACAAATTCTCTTTCGCGCGGAACTTTGACGTCCTCCCCGGCCTGAAGGCCGGGGATTCCTCCTGCGCGGCGTGAGCCGCGCTCCGGTGGGTTCCTGCTTCAACGGGTCCTGCCCTCCGTCTAGCGGAGGGTCTTATGGACCCTCCACAGGCGTTTAACCTCTCCGCTCGTCCAGCGGGGAGGATGCGGCTTACCCCGGTCTTCAGGCCGGGGCTTGCGCCGCCCAACTACTGGTCAATTTCAGCATAGAAATCCGCGTTTTTAATCTGGTAATGGCAATCAGCTGTAGAAAAGATTCGTAGTGACTTCCACTTCCGGCATCTGGTGTTCAGCGGTCAATGCGCATGCCAGCGCTAGGGAGTCACAGTAGTCGTCATACGCGCCAGAAATATCGGGAGCCTTGGCGAGCATGTACGGCCCGACATACTCGACCTCAAGATTCCTCATCTGCTCGATGAAACGGTTGTACACACGCGTACGCCGGACTCTGGAGTGCGCAGGCCAAACCAGCTTGCGCCGGTTGATCAGCTGCATCAGGTGCTTCCAGCGCTTGGACTGGTCAGAACGCTGGGACCCCATTTCGATGATCTCTGCGTGTGGCATCAGGACCTTCAACCTGCTTGCCACAGCGTCTCCGACACCACCGACATCAATTCCGATCTGATGGACGTTGTAGTCCTTGAGGAAATCAACTATCCGAAAGTACTGCGTCTCCCAATCGACACCGCGAAGGTCTAGCCAGTTGAGAATGCGGTGCTCCATGTAGCCGAATTCATCTGGGTTGTCCCAGTCCACCCAGACGACGGTGACGACGGTGCTGTCCTGTTTCCGGGCAGGATCAATGCCAACGACAACCGGGCTGCGATGCCACGCACGCACCAGCTCCATACTGCGGTCCCCCAGGGTCTCAAGAACCTCGGAGGTGGTGAACATTCCCTGTTCGAGCAGCCACACCAGGCGGTACGACAACTTGAAATCGTCGCTGTCGTAGCCGAGATTCCGGATTTGCTGCTGGCAATGCTTGGCGTATGAAGGGTTGTACTTGCTGGCTTCCCGGTAATCTGCTTCGAAGTGGTTCTGGCGCTTCCCCTTCTGAGCTTGTTCGATCCGGTTCTTCCGGATGAAGTCATAGAAGAAATTCCGGGTGTAGGTCGGAGTCCCGGTGAAAACAAAGGTTCCGTTGGTGCTCGCCGCCATGGGCACGATCGATTTGAGCACCATCCGGTCATCAGCGCCCTGCGCCTCGTCCACAAGGATGAGATGGTAGGTGCGGCCCTCAATGATGGCGCGAGGGTGACACGTCTGCTTGCGGACAAGAGAGCCGGATTTCAGCGTCACTGTCCGGCCACGAGCTTTGATGCCGTCCTGGATATCAGGGTCGTTCATCAGCGCGATAGCGCGGTCGCTCGTAAGCCTGCTGACGATTCGGCCGAAAAGGTTGTCTGCCTGGTCATCTACAGGAGCAAAAGCGCCGACCCAAACGCCCTTAGAGAACCGGCCCATCAAATTCGGATAGACCTTGGCCAACACAGGGAACATGATCATTACGGCAGCCACCGTGTTGGCCACTGTCTCCGATTTTCCTGAATTTGAGACCTGTACTCCGTTGGCGATGAACCATCCCTTGCCATCGACTGTCATATCGAAGACCTCACGCTCACCTGCGTCTTCGATATCGATGATCTTTGCCCAAACGAGGTACTCGTTATCCGGTCCGTAACCGTGTTCCTTATAAACTTTTCGTTCGGCGCGGCCCTTACCATTTGGGCGGAGAGCCTTACGGGCGAAGTAGTCGATGGCGTCAATGGACTGCTGTTCCTTACCGTAGATCAGCCCAAACGCCTGAAAAAACCGGCGGACATTACGAGCCCCATTCCCGACAACAAGACGGTAGAAAGTGCTCGTGCCTTTGGCATGCCTCTCAGGCTTCACAGTAGACATCACACCGAACTTCAGCAGCAGAGCATGCCAATACCGAGCATAAATCTCATCGTTACCACAAGCCAGGAAGATATCGGGACCCGATTTCTTCATGGTGATGCAGCCGTCACCAGACCACGCCCGGTTCACAAACTCACACGCCATGTCTGCAGACCAGCGGAAAACGTCCAGGGGGAATCCGTGGTCCCATTCAATGGCGTGGAGAGCATCGAGAATCGGATTGTCGTAACTGGACTTGGTCGAGGTGAACAAGAGATCGAATCCGTTCCCCTTACGGTAACGCTTGGCTTCGATCCCCCAGCGCCGCCGGACAATGGCGGACATCTCATCGAGATACACGTCTCGATTGTTGGTGAATTTGATGCTCTGTCCGTGGCGTATAGATCCGTCGGTGGTCATATAGCCAAGAAAGCGGGCAAAGTCCTCGTCTACATCTTCGATGACATGACGAGGAGTATTGTGCCTCCCGACGTAGATCGTACGGTCGATCTTGTTAATTCCAGGCCACTGCGCAACGCCCTGAGCGACAGAGATGTAATCACCAGGCTTCAGGAAACCGGCAGCCACCCATCCGTCCGGGGTTCGCACAGGATGGTTGTCTGTCATGATGACCTCTCCCCCACCCCGGATCTTGTAGCGCTTGGTCGGCTTCACGCCTGTCTTGAACGCCTTTTCGTGGTTGCGAAGCCGCACTGCCGTACCGTCCTGCCTGAACACCACCGTGTCCCCATCGAGGCACTGTCGGCTGAACAGGGCAGTGATGCTCGCACCGTCATTGATGATGAGGGACTCGATAATCCGGGCGGCAAGCGGACGCTGGTAGGGATAAAGGGGATTTCCGGACAGCTCGTCGACGACGATGAGCATCTTCTCGACGATCTTGTCTACGGTCTTCTGGGAAATCTCGTCGAGAGGGACACCACTGTCCAGTTCTGCTAAACGCTCATCGTCATCCGAATACTCATCTACAACTTCGTCGTCGTAATACTCTTCGAGTTCGACTTCTGACACTTTTCATACCCTCGTAATGGCGGTCATTACGAGGGTATGAAAAAAGAGCCGACGCTTTATAATGCGTCGGCTCTTATGAGGTCAGTACTGCTCTACACGTCTGTTGCGGACAACGGCGAATGACCTAGCCTGGCTCCGCGTCACTTCCCCAAGCGTTGCTGCCTCTACCTCTCCCGGTGTCATTCCCCACGAATCCTGTGCGTGAAGGACAAAGGGATACACATCAGCGTTTTCTTCCTTACAGGGAAGCGGACCACGAACCAAGCAGAAGGGGTCTCTGCAATACATTGTATACCGACTGGTATTTGCGTATCCGATGAAGCGACGGCAGGACACGCAGTAACGAGGTACGACCTTAGTTGCTGCTAGCGTCATTGCCCTCGCCCCCCTCGCCGTGATCATCAATCCCAAGATCTCGTGCCATCTTCAAAAGGGCATTAGCCAGAGGGATCAGGTTTTCCGGGTCAACTACAACACCATGAATAGGGACCAGTGTTTCTTCCAGATCTCCGTTACTGGGAGGACGCCGCACATACTCCCGAATCTCCCCAACATGGCGACCCATAGATACAGTAAGGTGCACCATCATACGCACGTCAGATCCGGGAGGCGCGAAAGCAGCCTCCCCATTTTTCCTGTCAAAGTAGGTCTTGACACGCTCTACTGCGTCCATATCCCTCCTCGCCCCCTTCTTCAGTAGTGCGCGATGACTGCCACATCGTAGCACAGCAGAAAGACCCCGGCCGGAGACCGGGGTCTGTAAGCGTGTGAGTCACGCAGGAAGCGTCTGCAGTTCAAGAAGCTCCACGACGTGGACGCGGATCTTCGCGTTAGTGTACCAGTGGCCGTGGTCGTCTGCCGTGACGAGATACAGCCCTTCGAATCTGTTGTCAGGACCCGGATCTCCAGAGGTAAGGCATTCTACCGCCTCTCGCCACCAGATGGCGATCTTCCCACCTGTGGTTTCTGAGAAACCAATCAGCCGGAAGGGCTCCCCCTTCCAGATGTCCTGATGGCCTATGTACCCGTCCCTGTCCGCGTAGTACGGGTACGGCAGACAAAGACGTGTACGCCTGTCTGCCGTATACCCGTCCACCACGTGCCTGGGCTGGATTCTGAAGATCTCCACGCTACCTCCCGCTGCCCTTGTTCCGCTACGCCGCCACGGGCACCTCTCCCTTGGCCTCCATCTTGGCAAGCCTAAGGGCGTTGCACACCTGACGCCTGCCGATGTTGGGGAAACGCTGGCAAACGTCCTCCGTGGCCATCAGCTTTTCCAGGTCGTTTCCAGAGGCAATCCACTCCGCGACGATTTTGCGAGCGATCTCCAGATTCTCCGCAGACACACGCGGGATGTTCGGCCGATCCCGCATCTCATGAAGTCCGGAGATCTGGTTGAGGCCGATAGTGAGCTGTTCGTTAGCCCTACTCACCTGATTCTCAGGCACATCCACGGCCTTCCCGATCAGCTCGGGGTGGTCAGGAATCTGGATGGTCGCGGAGTCGTTGTCCGGCTGCGTGACGCGGTCCATCCCATCCTCCAAGCCAGCAGCCTCCGACACCATCTCAGCCAGTCGCTCAGCCGACTCAAGCGTCTGAGGGATCGTCTGAGCGGCGGCGTTGGTCTCCGCGACTGCATAGGCAGCGTAGTAGACGATGACGGCCATGTGCAGTAGCGCGGCCGTCACGAGCGTGGGAATGGGGTCCAGGACGATGCGAAGGATCGGATTGTTCGGAATGATCCCCTCATCCACAAGTCCGTAGATGATCACAAATACGAGGCTCATCCCGATACCGATGACGAAGCCTCTCCGAGCCGCAGCACGCAGGTCCGTGTACTCCCTGGGCGTGATGAAGAAGACGAGGGTGGACACCAGCTCATAAGTGACCACAGAAGCCGGGAGAGTCCAGGCGAGGAAGCTGAGCTTGATCAGCTCACCCAGGTGAAAGAGCCTCACCGCGTTGACCGAGCAGCTGATGAGCATCATCAGCGGGAGGACGACCAGAAGGATCCGCCGAAGCGAGGGCGGAAGCGCAGGCAACGTCTTGGTCTTCATGTGCACTCCTGATCTTGGTGGAAGCGGTACCAGCCTAGCGCGTATGTTCAGTGCATACGAGTGAATGTGCGTACATTCATACACGGGCGAGCGAATGAATGATGCATGTTGTGACACGGTAGACCAGTTGATACGTACCAACTGAAGCCCACAAGAGCGGTCACGCGCAGCCACCCCGCAGTTGGTATGACGTGCGCAATCAGTGACTTTGATCTTGATCTGAAGATCAAGTCACAACTTGGTTACAACTAATGATTTAGTTGTACGACTACTAAGCACTCCAGTAAGATTGGGTGCGTTCTCCCAGGTAGATCGGTCTTGACCGATTCGTTATGTATAAATAGTGTACATTCCCGCACCTAATCTGCACTGAGGAGTGAACGTCGTGGCTCGTCGTCGGGTTCCTGTTCGCGGCATGGGCACCCCACACCGCGTCCCGTCCTGCAGGCACGGCAAGACCCAGAAAGAGAAGGACAACGCACGTTGTCGGTGTCCGTGGTACGCGCGGTACTACGATGAGCGTGGGCAGTTGCGGTATGGGCAGTGGGAGGACTACGATACTGCATTCGACTTCCTGTGGGATTACTACCAGCGCCGAAAGCAGCGTCAGGGTAAGATCAGCAAGTCCAGCCTTACCAAGAAGGGCGGCGTCCCTACTGTTGCGGAGATCTGGCCTCACTATCTTGCTTCACTGAGAGAGAAGGCGGACAGCACCAGAAAGAACCGGGTATCCAAGTGGAACCGCTACATAAAGGACGCATTCGGTGACCGGAAGGTCACTGATGTCACCTGGGCTGAGGTTGATCAGTGGATCTCCACACTTTCTAATCTTCGCCCCGGATCAATCGTCCAGACACTTGCCGTCCTCAGCGGAATATTTGAATACGCAATCAAGGATGGTTGGCGTGATGACAATCCAACGATCAACCATCAGATCGGTGACACACATCCGGATGAGCGTTATGTTCCTACACCGGAAGAAGTGCACCTGATTGCCCACACGATTGATCCGCGCTACAGGCTGCTGATCTACCTAATGTGGGGAGCCGGACTTCGCCTCGGGGAGGCACTTGCTGCTTCGTCGGAGATCGTGCACAATAGCGGAATTCTGCGGATTTACCGGCAGTGGCAGGATGGTCAGTACACCAATTTGAAGCACAAGAAGCGTGGTCAATTCCGGGATATCCCGCTCAGCCCGATTTTGGCAGCGGAAATCAAGCGGCACGTAGATAAGTACAAGATCAAAGATGGGATGCCGTGGTTCCCGCGCACCTCGGATCCCACCAAGCCTGTCAACGCCAACGTGGTCAATGCCGCCATCAGGAAGGCTGTGATAGATGCCGGGCTCGCTGATAAGAAGATCAGCGCACACAACTTCCGGCACGCCTATGCCACGCACGGCATCCTTAGCGGCATCAGCTTGGAAGACATGTCCAAGCTGCTTGGCCATAACGACAATCGGACCACCTACCAGTACTACTACCGCCTCGTTGCGACTTCATTCGATCGGGTCCGTGACATCGTCTCCACGTTCATGGCGATGGGCGCGCCGGAGTACGCCAAGGTTGTAGACGCTTCGGCGCACCGTGATGAGGAGATCCAGCGTCTCAAGCAGCGCATCGCCATGCTGGAATCGGTGTCGCGATAAGCTGGGGATACGCTATCTCCCTTGCCGTGCAACCCCCTGGCACCAACCTCGGTGCCAGGGGGTTCTTTCTTTCTGGAACGAAAAAGAACGAGCCCTCCCTGCATTCTGCAGAGAGGGCCCGTCCCGCACGCGCATGTTTTATGATGCAGCGGGGTCCATGCCCTCCCCACCTTAGCACCGCAGCAGGACGCAGACGCGATATGGTGCCATCGGGCATGGACCCCTTTATGTCCCAAGGGTGAGCCAGACAGATCCCCCTCGGTTGACGACTTGCCTTGGGACGGCTCTTAGTTTAGCGCACGAGCAACATCGCATGCTCCGTTTCGGGCGTCTTACGTGCGATGTGACACACGCCACACATGTAGTCCGACGTCCCCCTTAAGCGGGCGCTCGACCATGCATTCAAGCGCAACCACTATCTGCGCTTGTCTCTCCTGCGCAGCGCATCCACAGCACCGAGCAAGCACTGCAGCCCACGCTCAACCTCATCCAAGTCGCAATGCCCACCGTTGTCATACCCTTCCAGCTCCCGCCAGACACCAGACAGGTAAGCATAGGCCCAGTTCAATACGTCCCCGGAAGCAAGCTTGGACAAGCGCTCTGCAGCCTTGGTTCGGTAGGTGTGTGGCTGCGGCTTGAAGAACCTCAACGGATCAGACCACCACCATCTTCATCGCAGCGGCCGTCGCAGTCATCCTCACCGCATTCGCAGCAGACATCCTCAAGCAGGCCAAGCGCGTCCACAATACGCCACTCATCATCCAGGTTATCCGCGTTCGCCGCGACCTTCTCCAGAGCGGCCTTACGAACAAAACGCTCTGCCAGCCTGCCGTTTTCAAACATTGTGTTGTCTACGCGGCCGTGCATGGCCAGCATGAGGGCAGTCTCTTCATCCGGGATTGACTTGGTCCACACCCCAATCGCGACACGCCAGTCCCCGAAAACTCGGATCATCAGGCCCTTCCCACGCCGGTACGGCGGTGAGGTCTCCTGCGTGGTCGCGATGTTGAAGCGCTGCCGTCCGATGGGCAGGCGCATAGGGTGGATATAGATCTTTCCAAGCGTGATTGCCCTCATAGTGGGCACGCTAACGGCATTGTCCTCTGATCTGGTAACTATTGAGTTACTTCATGCCCGTTGGCTGGTACAGGTCCGGGATCTCGGCATACGGATAGCGGTTGAGGACACGGTTGATGAACCTGCCAGGGGACTTTACACGCCGAAAATTCCGCCACACGTTAGGCGGCACTCTGTAATAAGCGTAGACCTGTCCGTTACGGAAGCGCACGTAAAGCGTTTGTGACGCCCTCACGTACCCAGCTGCGAGCGTGCGCGGCCGTGGTGGATTGATCGATGGAGTCGGCTGATAAGGGAACAGGAAGACATCGTTCCCAGCCTTGGCCATTTCCCGAGCCCACCACTCCATCGCGTCCAGCTCAGCACCTAGCGGGAAATCGCGGCGCTGGATACGCTCCTGTTGAGTGGGGGCAAAGGTCTGGGCCCACTGCTCAAGGCCCGGGATCTCACCGCGTCTAATAGCCTCCTGGAGACGCACGGCGCGAACTTGCGCCGACGTAGATGGACGGCGGGGTCGGCGCAATTGCGCAGGATGAGGAACCGGCTGTGGAGAAGCAGCAGGAGCGTCAGTGGGTTGCGGTGGAGAGTTACCCGGCTCGGGAACTTTACGCCTGGTGTTTTGCTGCGGTTGAACTCGCCGCCTGTTTCCCCTTCGCGCCACTTCCGCTCCTGCCGATCTATAAGTCTCGCTGCGACCTAGCGAGGCTGGATATCATTCGGGTCGTCGTAGTAGAGCGCGGTATATGGCTCAACAGGAATAACCTGTTGAGTTTCCTCATCCCAGAGAGGGTGACCGTACATCTTTTCAGAGGTCACCAACTCTGGGTAATGAACCCTACTCTGCGCAGTCCACCCCATCTGCACGCCCGGCTCATACCAGTCGGCAGACCGGTAGTTTTTCTTGGACGTGTCGACAGGGCTTCGAATATCATCAGCCATTGGTCTTACGAAGCGACCACCTTAAAGCGGTACTGGCGGATCTTGATCTTGTTACCCTTATTGTCCTCGGCATCCACGAAAAGGTCGTGGACACCAACGGTGTTGACGTTGATCGCTGACGAGTACTCAGTCCACTCACCATCGTCCAGCTTGTAGAGAACCGCCTTCACGCCATCAGGGTCCTGAGCAGTGATGGTGATGGACACAGAGTCCGTGTAGGCACCATCCTCATTCTGGCTGCCAGAGAAGTTGACGGTGACAACCGGCGGATCGTCATCATCGTACCGCCAGTGGTCGATTCGGCTAAAATCAATCAGGTCCGGGTACTCAGGGTGACCGTAAACCTGTGCGGAATTCAGATACGGCGGGCAGTGACGGGGGGACTGAGCAGTCCAGCGCTCAGCGTTCATCGGCTCAAAAGCGTCGCCGCCGAAGTAGTTCTTAACAGAAGTGTCTGCCGGGTTGCGCATATAACTTTAACCTTCCTGCAAAGATTCTTTATTCAAGTATGCTTTATTTCTGCTCTCCGATTGGACTGTCCAACCCGGCGGCCTCACCGGTCCAAGCTCGTCTTCTACGAGCGTGTGGCAACATCCCTCGGGGCCGAAATGGCGGCCGTCGATGAAATAGCAGGTTTCGACGTGCATTCAATCGCCTTTCGTACTGTAGCTGCCTGGGCCGCAATGACCCTCGCATGTTCTGCCGCACCCCGAATAGCAATCATCAGATAGTCGAAAACGTCGGCGGTGCCATCATCTTCGATCCTGCTGGTGCTGCACATTGTTCGCCGCTTCCGGGTTTCTCGCTGCCGCCAACGTACGAGCAACCGTATTTAGCGCAGATACGACTTCCTCTATGGCAACGTTCTGCGCACGGACGGATTCAACCATGGACTGAGCCACAGTCAGCGCCTTAGTGTGCGCCTCGCTCAGCCTCTTATTCTCTTCTAATGTGCGGCGGTACGTTTTGCCGGATACAACAGTTTCAGTGACGAATAGAATCAAAACAAAAGCCGCTAGCGGCCCGATAAGCGCCGGGGACCATGACACAATGTCCCCGCCTGCAGGCGTTGCGGCAATGCTCTCAAACACAGTACCGCCGTTTCTATCGACTACACCTGAAACGACGGTACTAGTTTTCCGTATTCAGTTGTTATTTGGTGTTGTTACTCGGAAATACTAGGGGACTTCCAGCGGTACAGATCCCAGAGGATATTTCGCATCTCGTCCCGAGTGATCGGCGTCCATCCCTTCGGCTTAAGAATCTTCCCATCGGGACGGCGGACTATCTCACCAAAGGATCCGTCCACCTTCTGCAGATTTCGCTCATGAATGTGATGGAAGACAGCTTCAATAGGGATGCCCATCAGCTGCACCGTTCCGAAAATGATGTAGAGCACGTCTGCAGCTTCCATGGCGATGCCGACAGCGTCTGCCTGCCCATCAGCAAACTTCCTCATTTCGGCAGAAAGCTCATCCACTTCTTCCGCTAGCATTTTTGAGCGGCGCTCGATGAACGCGATACGCTCTTCCTCGGTCAGCTCGTGGAAAAACGGCTCCTGAGCGAACTTGTGGAATTTGGCGACAGCTTCGTAATACAACTCAGTTTTCCGTTTCCGCAAAATTCAGTGAAAGGTTGTCGTTCTTCTGCCGCTCACGAAAAAGAGCGGAGAATATGTAGTATCTGACTGCACGATTCCGTTCAGCCCACAGCTCGTCCAGAATCCAAAAGGCAACGCGCTGGCCAAGTATGTTGAAGTTCGCGCGACGGTACCTGTAATTCTTGTAAACCAGGTCTCCGGCCGAATCCGCGTTGTCGAGGAAAGACTTAACCCACTCCGGCTCGTTTCGCTCACCCGACGGAAGCACAGCTCCATGCATTGGGCCGCCGATACAGACCTGAGGAAGGTCGGCTTCTTCAATGAGAGGCCCGAGGATCGTCTGGTCCATGAAGGGGACGCTAATGGGCACTAGTTGATACGCGTCAAGCCGAACACAAAAAAAGGACCGGTCCCCCGGCCAGAACCAGCGTGGGTTCCTGCAATCCACCAAGACAGCAGGAGCACATCGGGATACCGGGGGACCGGTCGCGATCTACCCTAGCAGATCAGAGCAGGTGGTCGAAGGTCCCCTCCCGAACTCCGTCGAAGAAGTTCTGGATCTCTCGCTTGGAGAACCGCAGGGCGGTACCCGTCTTGGAGTCCCTAATGAGGATGGTGTCGCCATCCGCCGCTCCGACCTGCACGCACTCCTGGTCCGGACACGCCGTGTACCAGGTGATGTCCTTGATGTCCATTGCGCCCCCTTTCACATGTTTTGGACGATGGTGCGCAGCATCTTGGTGGTGGTTTGAGGGTCCCGCGCCCGACCGCCCAGGTACCTGAAGATCTTCCCAAGACGGTGGACGTGAACGGACTCCTCAATCCATATGGTACACCCGACCAGCTCCACGGCAGCAGCCGCCAAGGTGGGATGCTCCGGGAACCTCATGACCGTGAATGGACCGTTCATTGCCGGGTGCGCGCCGACATCAGAGGGTAGCAGCTGTATAGATACGTTGGGCAGCCGGTTGAGCTGAATAAGGTATTCGAGCTGCTCACCCATGACATCCGGGCCGCCGACCATGTGCCGGACCGCGTACTCCTCCAAGATCACCCTTAGCTGTACAGGATGTTCCCGATAGAGAACTTCCTGCCGACGCATCCGGATTGCCACCTGACGGGCGATTTCATCCTCGGGTACCTGATCTTCCAGGCGTGCCCTAAGCACCGTATCTGCGTACTGCTTTGTCTGGAGAAGTCCCGGAATCAGCACCTGTGAGTAAGTCTCAATCTCACTGGCGGCCGACTCCATGGCGATGTATGAAGCGTACTCCCCCGTGATCCCGTAGTGATCCCACCAACCATCATCACCCGAATTTCGGGCAAGCCGAATAAGGAATTCGGTCGTTTCCTTATCTGCTTTATAAAAAGCACAGAGCTTGGCCACATCCTTGGGAGTGGGCAATGTCCGGCATGTCTCTATACGAGAGATTTTCGACCCGGACCAGCCGTGCGGCCGGGCCGCATCGTGGACTGACAGTCCTGCCCGTTCCCGAAGTTTCCGCAGCTCAACGCCCAACCGGCGCTGCAGAACCGTGGGCGCTCGATCCTCAGACATCTACCGCACTCCCTTATGCGGCAAAGTGCGCATCTGCCGCATTATTCAAAACTCCCCCGACAATTACGCCTCAGCAATGTTGCATAGACCATTGCGATGGCGGGCACAACTGCGGATAATGGCCATGCCGAGCAGTGAAGGACACGTGATATGGTCTGTTCCCTCCTGTGCAGCATACTGCTGCCCTCACTCCCCCAGTCTGTAGGGGTTGCCCGGAGTGCTACACGCGTCGCACTGCACGGGACATGCGACCCCGACACTCTTGAATCTGCCATGGTGGTGGCCAGCGAGCTGGCATCTAACTCGGTACGGTACGCAGGCAAGGGCACTCCCGCGCCGGACGCCATGCATCTCGTCAGCCGGTTCTCCCTCTCCATCTTCATCACTACCGGCGGCTCCGTACGCCTGGAGCTAGACGAGATTGCTGGCCAGACCATACCAGAAATCATCAAACCGGACGATTCATCTCTTAACGGTCGCGGTCTTTACATGGTAGATCAGCTCACCTCCGGACAGTGGGGCTGGGGGGACTATGGCGGCATTCGCCGCATCTGGGCGACCATAGGTTGAGAGGGAGAGGCATAGACCCGGCTCGTTCGCCTTGCGAGCCGGGTCTTCTCGTGTCTCTGAGCCGCGGTACGCGGCCGCTCGACTCGCGCCCGCTCGCGTCGCGTCGATCATGACCACGCCTCCCTGTGAATTTGGAACGCAGTTGGTACATAAGTGGCACGTTCCGGACACCCCAATTAGGCTATGCGCAACCGCACCATGACCGGAGAGACGATGGCACAGATCATCCGTATCTACAGGACGTGCGATGTCTCCGACTGCGGTCGGGACGCTGCAGAGCACGTCCTCGCCCTGGGGAAGACGCGGCGGTCGATCGACCTCTGCCAGGCACACGCGGACGAGCTGAACAAGACGGTTCAGCCGTACCTGTCGATCGGCCGCCCCGCACCCCGGGCGCGCAAGGCCTCCAAGCCGGACGTCTTCGTCAACCCGAGGGCCGTCCGCGCCTGGGCGAAAGAGCACGGTGTACCGTGCCCTGAGATTGGCACCCCACCGCTAGCCGTCAAGGTCCCCTACCTCCGGTGGTGGTGTGACCAGCGCCAGGTCGGCTAGCAACCCTTGACAAAAGGAAGGACCCCCGAGAGCGTCGGGCTCGGGGGTCCTTCGTTTGCCTAGTCGACTCTACGCCCTGGCATCGAGTCCCCTAGGCTAGGGGACACCTATATGTCCAGGTGACCAGCCCGGACAGATGTCCCCGACACACTTTCCGCACCATAACCAGAGTGTGTCCATGGGCAATGTACCAACTCATAGGCAGCTTAGCTATGCCTAATCCGGGATCCGCTCCGCCCCATCCCCCTCTCCTGTCCCCCGATTCTCTGCGTTACGCCTGGTCAGCGTCGCCTCAGGAGTATCTGAGGTTTACATTGCCTGCCCTACTTTTTCAGTTCTGTCAGGTTGTGCCAGAAACCTGTTTTGCGAACTGGTGTTCGATTTCGGGCTTGCTGCATCCGGGGGCCGGAGGGAGGGAGCCGAGGGAGCCCCGCCCCCCGCTGTGAGGTAAAAAGGAGACACCAATATGGGTGCCACCGTCTTACCTCACAGCGGGGGGCTGGGGACGCACGGGCATCCGGTACGCCGTCGGTCGGTCGCCTCGGTCGCCGTGTGCGCCGCCTAGGGCATTACTCCTAGGCCAGGGCGGGATGTGTATCAGCCTCTCGGTCAGTGGCGCTGCAAGACGCAGCGAGCCGAGGTCCACTGACGCCCCTCTCGGGTGCCGAGTCTGGGCCTGCCGTGTTCCACCCTGGCCTCACGACCAGGGCAACGACTCGCCGGACTGATACTCCTGTGGTGGCTGGCGCGTCTTCCTGTCCGGTCTCTCTACACCCGGTACGCCAACCGGTGGGCGGGTTCGGCGGCACCCAGCCTTGACCGCCGTGGCTGGGTCCCTGTGGCTGCACAAGCCGCCTTTCGGCCAGCCAATCAGGGGGGATTGGTTCCGGGTGAATCCCAACACCCTGGGTTATTCTCGGCGCGATCAAGCTAGCACGGAAGCAACGTTGCATGCAACAAGAACATCTGTCTCCCCGCTCATACGGGGATTGGTTATGCTCGAAGGCATGAGACGCCCCAGGAGCGAGGTGAAGCACACGACGCGGTGGCGGACAGACAAAGCCAGGGATCATCTAGCCAGGGAGGCCCACAACGCCGCCACAAGGGAGTGGTGGCGGAAGATCCGGATGGCAGAATGGCCTGAGTGGCGGCGCGAGAAGCTACTGCAACTGATCCGGGAGGGCTACAGGGTCAGTGAGGCCGCCTACGAGCTGGGCACCACGTACCAAGACGTGTACGGGATTGCCAGGATTGATGACAGCTTCCAGCAAGAGCTGGATGAGGCTCTAAGAGACGCCGCCCCACCCGGCGTCAAGCACGGCACTCCGTGGGGATACAAGCAGGGTTGCGCATGCCCGTCGTGCAAACAGGCACACCACGGACGCTAATAGCGTATGATGGAGCAGTGCATCGCGCCAGACCTGCGTCTGGCTAGGTGCACGACTGCCCAAAGTGGGCACCTGGGAACGACAGAAGCCCCCAGGGGAACGCCCCCTGGGGGCTTCTCTGTTCTTCCTTGGAGGGCTCTCAGCGCCTCCTAGTGGCTCTAGATGTGCCACGGCGTCTGCGCATCCCCTTCAGGGGCTGCGGATCCGATGCGTGCGTCTTCAGCCTAGTGCGCAACCGGCCGCGCACCCTCTCCATGCAGGGATCACCAGCCTGCGCATAACAGACACCACAGAATGTCTTGTTGATCTCCGGTTTTCGTACTCTTACTACGACGACAGACATGTGACATAGCCTACATGATAAAGACCCGGCGAGGCCGGGTCTTTATCTGTCCGTGTCTAGTTGCTGATGCGCGCGGTGGACACCAGCTAAGCCTGCCTACTAGGACAGCACTGCTGCAGCGACAACCACACGGCAGCACGCGGTATCGGGACAGTCCAGCTCAGCACAAGGACACCGAGCGCAGCGTTCCGTTCATAGCTGTTCTTCCAGGATCCGCGCAATCTTGTCCAAGGTTTCCCCCAGCTCGATGCAGATCGTCGTAAGCTCGTCGACACACTGCTCCCGCTTACGAAGCTCGCCTGTGCGCCAGTAGTGACCTTTCCGTTCTGTGTCCCTGTACTCCTGCATTGCGTACAGGTACGCGTTCCCGATGGCGTTCAGCTTATCGGCCAGATCAATAAGCATCCTCACCCTGTGTTCGCTGTCCACCACAACCGGCGGAATTGATTTCCTGTGCCGATCGTCCGCCAAGCGCAAAAGCTTCATGAGGAATGAGAGCTGGTTAATTCGCCTCTTCATTTCGCATATCCGTCAGCTCGTTGATCAACCGTTCGGCCAGTGCCCGTATCTTGCTGGCCATCTCCTGAGCCTCGACCAGCTCCTGATGCCGGACGTTAAGCCGTACCTCATCCGAGGACCGCTTATCGTGGCCAACGCAATACAGCAGCTCGAAAGCGGCTTTCAGATCCTCCAGCAGCTGATCCGTCTTCTCTCGTATCTGGCGGCGCGTCTGCCGGGGGTCGTACGGCTCAGCCGCAAGCTCGGGATTGTAGTAGGGCTCTACCTCTTCCCCATCGTACCTCTCGTAGGAGATCGGCTGAGCCGAATCGTCTACATCACCCTCCATTCCTTCGGGAATCCGAGCGAACCACACACCATTGATGCCGAACACCCGAACAAGATAGCGAGGTTCAATGGGGTGGAAGATGACGGGGTCGTGAGGGAACTGAACCCATGCTTTTCGAGTACCGAATTTTCTCACGACCCCGATCAGTCCCATGTGCTTCTGGAGAGCGCCGCCATTGGGGTTTGTCACACATCGTTGAGCCACAGTCTGGCCAATGCTGAGCGGCCGTCCCAAGAAGTCACGGAACATCAATGTCTCCAAGGATCCTGCTGTTCCTGCATGGATAGGCGTCCCATCGGGCCGCCCTTGCTATCTCAGCCCCACTGAGTGTGCTCTCTCGAACGCTCAGCAAGTTCAAGCGTATTGGCAGGCACCCAGAACCGTCGGGTGCTCCCAGGCCGGGTGACGACCACGTTACACCGAGCCCGGTCAACTACCAGGAGGTCAACAACACGGTTTTCGTCGGTCACCCAGTCGGCCGGACCATACTTGTCGAACGTAGACCGAGCACGGACGATGTCGCCAACCTCCAGGACATTACCAAGGGCATCCGAGAACCGCTGCGCCTCAGCATCGTGGCGGGCCTGCCAACGACTGCCCCATTTTCTAGCCATTCGGTGCTGGTGTCTACCCATGTTCCCTATTCCTCGTACTTGAAATCGGTGAGGCGACGCCTAGAAGACCTCGTAGAGTTTGGCGATTTCGCCTTTGGAAAGAATGTATGCAGTGTCTATCGGCTTCCTTTGTTAAGGACGTCCGGCCACACTCATATCGCGCTCCCGTGTCTTGGTGGTGACTCCACCATAGCTGGGTGCGCGATGAGTGTCAACCTATCGCGCAGAACGTTTTTCAAACAAAAAGGCCACCGGTCGGCAACACCGGTGGCCTGAGATGAAATACCCTTCCTGCGCGGCTTTATCGGACACAGGAAGGGCATCTCCGCGTCCATCCACCGTCCAGAAGAACGGTGCTTTTCGACCTATTTAGTTGTATGTCTACTTTGCCTCAAGAGCCTGGATTGCCCGCTGTTGCTCATCCGGGGTCGGCTTATACCCCAATCCAAGATCGGCAAGGATGACTGCGTCCTGGACAGCGAGCTGGCGATCCCAGTTGTTCAGCGCAGCGGACACGATCCGGCGAATCTCTTCCTTTGCCCGGGAAACATCGTCCAAGTACCTAATGCGAAGAAGATGGACGAGCATTTCTTCAGGAACCCCGCCGACGATATGCGCAACACGGATCAGCCGATCACGCGTGTCCGGATTGAGGTCCAGCCGGATACAGTCGATGGCTCCGACCCCGGCTGTGGACCAGACGTTGCCAGGGTCCAGATTGATTTCACGGCACAGCCGCCGCATCGAAGTTTCCGGAAACCAAAAGCGGTAGACGAAGACGTCGTCCCGATAAGGCGGATACGGAATGGGAAGGTCGTCCGGAAGCATCCGCTCCACGTAGCTTCCGTTCGCGTGCGGCCAGCTGCGACGCATCTCCGCGTGAATCAGCTCAAACAGTAACGACTCGTACCAGGTGTCAAAAACGTTGCCCGGATCCACGCCGTAGTAGCCAGGAACATCAGGCGTCAGGGCGTAGTAGGTGACGTTGGTGATGTCCATCAGAGCCTCCCGATTTCGTGCCTGCCTGTGGACCGCTCCCCCTCCCTGAAGGAGGGGGAGCGGTCAAGACTCTTCCTTTTCCCTGAACAGCTGACGCGTCTGATCCACGGATTCGGCGAATGTGTCGAGTACGGACCGGATAATAGAAATCACATCGTCGACGGTCTCCGCCGATTCGAGGTAAACATATCCCTTCGTGGACACCCAGCCGTGGGGATACCACAGCAGCTCGTATCCGTTTTTCTGATTCTTGATGGTCACTTCAACATACCCGGCGCGGCCGAGATCGACGATGACGTAATAGCAGCCGTCGTAGACTTCCCCATGCCGACTATTCACCCCCCGGAAATCCAGCTCCCGGAGAAGTTCAGCGCACCTGTGCTGGCTGGTTGTGATCGTTTCCATAACTGCTCCCGAAACAAAACAGCCGCGCCTATCCAGGACGCGGCGGCACCGATACGTGTGTCTATGAGAATGCGCCCTGGGTGACAGGTGTGCGATAGCCCCGACAGCGATCAAGGTTTCGCCAGCCCCTGTGGCTTGGTGGTGTCTGTGGCTTAGATGCTACTACATTTTTCACGCGAGTGCGCGACGGTTGCACACCCATGACGCAGTAATCTTGAAAAACCTGAGGACACAAAGAGGGGGCGAGCATACGCTCGCCCCCTCCGATCCTTCCGAGGTGCCTCCAGTCTAGTACGGCTTCACCTTCGTGACAACCGGGAGCCTCACCCCTCTGTCTGTTTGCTGGCCTCGGCGGCGTGTGCCTCCCAGTACTCGTCGAACTCGTCCAACCCCTGTCCGATCAGCTCCTCCCACCGGTACAGCGGGACCCCGAGCCGACGGCCCTCCTCGTGCTCGACGATCAGCGGCAGAACACCGCCTCTGGGGGAGGTGGTCTTCAGCTCGACGTGGTACCGCCAATAGTCCTTGAAAGCGGCGATCTCGTACCCGCCGTTGGCGAGCCTGGCGGTCCTCACCAGCCATCCCGCCCGCGCCAGCTTCGGCACGTACCGCTCCACATACTCAGCCTCGGTGACGGCGCGAATCGACTCGGAGAGTTCCGCAAAGCGGCCGCGCTGCGCAGCCCAGAACCGGCCAAGTTCCTTCCGCGACTTCTGGATCAGCGCGTCGAACTCCTCGAACGACAGATCGACCAACTGACCGCTGTCGAGATGCACGAGCGCGCAGTCGACCGTAGACCCGTCGAAAATCTCGCACTCGACGAAGAAACATCCCCGCTCACCGTAGATCAGGTAGCCGTTCTTAATCTTGAACGATCTGATCTGATCCCACCCTGACTCGACAAGCCGCGCGAGCACGTACTTGACGTCGTCGATCATCCGTCCTCTCCAGTGCAGCTCTTCCCTTCTTCGCATTCGTCCACCACAGCGAAACGAGAAGCGAGTACGTGGGAAACGAACACGAAGTCGTACAGCCACAAGTCGATCAATACCGAAGAAGGGGCGCGGTCGTTTACCGCGCCCCTTCCCCGTGCAGGCCAATAGTGCGGAATCTACTGCCCTCTCCTAAGGCGGCTTGCCATCACATTCGATGGCGAGAGCAGCATACAGGAGGGTCGGGTGTGTTTCAACCCGACCCTCCAAGGATCGAAAAGAGTGACGATGAGTTGTACCACCACCTGTCGGCGGTGAGCTGAGTCTATGCCAGCTGCCCTTCCTCAGGCAACGCAGAATAGTGCTTGCTGATGGTCGTATCGAGTACGACCTGAATGTCCGCAGCCGCGAACTTTTGCGTGGGGAATCCTGTCTTGCGGCGCATGTCGACGATGTTCCCCTCATCGTCGAACCGCACCAGAAGCCACCCATAGTGGAACTTCGTAGGGTTCAAGCCATCTCCCTTGCCTATACGGAGAAGCGCATGTCATCAAAGACCTTTGCGCAACCAAACGGGGGCGAGGTATCAGGCAACCTCGCCCCCGCTGTGTAGTCGTCCAGACGGTGTCGAACCGCTGTGGTCCGACACACACTCTAGCCGTCTTGGAACGCCTATGCAATGAAGCAGGGGTGCGACATCTGCCGCACCCCTGCGCCCCGTTCAATAAGTGTAAGAGGACTCTAACGTGCTGAGTCGTCGGACGATTGCAATTACATACTAGCGCGTCCAGCGCGATCATGTAAGCAGAAGGGCGGGGACAGAAGTCCCCGCCCTTCACTTGCCTGTCCCCGGCTGGGTGCTACTGGTGCGTGTTGACTGAGGAGCTTTGAGGGTTGACTGAGGAACCTTGAGGTAGCACGAGAGGTAAAACGAACTATAACCGAACCACACGCGGGCTTCAACCGGATCACGGCGACGGCCGTTTCGATGATCTTATCCCGGAGGATGATCTTATCCCGGAGTTTTCGCAGGTCATCGGACGATACGCCTAACCCCCCTCCCCCGGATGCATGCCTGTAGGCTTCCGCAGCCCTGTCCAGAACAAAGATCCAATTCTCGAGTTCACGCTCTACACAGACACGATGACATGATCGTCAGTCAGAGCCGTGATGCTGGAACATAGTGCTTCAGCCGATTTTTCTGATTTTTCTCACTTATTTTTCCTATTTTTTCCTATTTTTCACACCGTCTGTGGAGCTCCGATTTTTGTAAAAAATCGTTGTAGAGCCAAGAAAATAAATGATTTTTTGATTTTTTCTCCATTTTTTAACTGCAAACGCCCTCTGACCTGCGCTGCTAACCCCCAGGCCCTGCCACTGTCTGTTGCTTGCAAACCCCTGAGGCCTGGCCTGCTAACCCCCGGCCACTGTCATTGCTGTCAGCCCATTTTCAACGTGTGAATACTGGCGGTCGTTTTTTGGGCAAGATCGTTTAAGGGTGGGGGGTGCCGTATATCACGTTGCGGTAACAGTCAAGACACGAATCGAAATTTGTACGACCCCTACAACAGACACGCAAAATCATCGATCGGTCACGCTAAGAGATACGGACAAAGCGGGAAAATCGGTTCCGTGCAGATCCGTACGTTATTCATACGCGGATAATGCGCTGACCTGCACAAATACACCACAGGGATAGTTCCGGAGAACTAAGCACGCGTTCATACAGCGCTCTGACCTGCGGTTTTGTATGTGCACCAGACCTCCAAACCGGCCGACTTTCTCTGCGACAGAGCGTCACCGATCTTGTACACATATGTGATTTGTCGCCAACACCCTTGACAAACCGGCCACTGTCGCACTCGCGATCATGAAAATCTGTCCCCACCTCCCCACCCCAAGTCAATACGTCAGTTCGAAAACTTACTACGCGTCATGATCACAGTCGGCATGCATGTTTGCTATAGCAAACGTCCAGCAAACCCTAGACCCCCATGTTTAACAGTTGCAAACACCCAGCTAACGGTCACAGGCATATCTCATACCTATATATGTTTGGATTATTGTTAATTGATTATTTGCGCCCCCCGATTTTTCCCGAAATTGTTGCCACCAGTTTTTGGTGCACAAAAAAAGCCGCCTGCATGGCTTGCAGGAGGCGTGCTGGCGGATGGCTACATGAAACAGCGCCTCAAAACGCGGTAACAAGGGTGACGTACGGACGGTCAGCCCTGACGACGTCCTTCATGGTGGCTCCAAGGAAAAGCCCCCGGCCTGGGGCCGGGGGCCGTGGTATGGGGGAGGATCAGTCGGTCTCGTGCTTGGCGACGATCCCCCAAAAATCCACGCTTTCGACGATCGCGCGGATGTTGAGTCTGCCGTCCACCTCCAGCTCGGGACCCCAGGTGGCGTCAGAGTCGTAGTAGGGGCCGATGAACTCGTCACCGCACAGGGACACGCCCTCGGGCAGGGCCTCGTTAATGGCACGCCGGTAGTCGGCGGCGATGGCGTCAACGTCATACTGGTCCGCGTAGTCACCGAGGGCCTCCCTCACGGTCTGCTCGACAGAGAGGGAGTAGGGGTCGACTCGGCTGGTCCAGGTGCCGTAGCTGGTGGTGATCATTCGTTCCTCCTAGGTATGGTCTGGGGCCTGTGCACCGCAACACGCGGCATCAGGGTTTTCTCAGTCGAGGCTGTCGAGGTACTCGACCTCCCTCTGGAAAGCCGCCTTGGCGGCCGAAACGGTTGGGTAGACAGTGGACTCGCAATACCCGTTGGCATCCCAGACGTAAACCCGGCGGCAGTCCCTCTCCACCCCGCAGTTTTCATCATCCCTGGTCCACCGCTCCAAATCGGCCGGGCACCAGTGCCCAGCCAAGCTTTCCACGGCGGTGCGGTGGTGCTCACCCCAACATCGCTCGCCCTCAGGGGAGTACCTGACGGCGGCGGTGCCGTCGGCAAGCACCACGAAGTTGTCGGTTGTCTCTTCCTGCGACAGCGGATACTCGGTACCGCCAACCCAGATACTCTCCCAGTCGCGCGGGGTGTCGGCGGCGTCAGCCTCAGTGAGAGGCGCGGAATTGAGAATCTCCGCGAGGTCGATAGAGCCAGTGATGGTGGTGACAATCATTTTGGTGCCTCCTTGTTATGGTCTGGGGCCCTATCCCCTGACTCTCGCCCTGATCGTAGCTTCCTAATTTAGGAATCGCAAGGGCTGAGTGCGATTCCTAAATCGCACCAGATTACAGACCAAACAGCCGCTCAATGGATGACCTGCGCACCCTGGGACCCAGATCGATGCACTGATGAATTCCGATAACCCTCAACGGGGATGCCGATTTGAAATCCCATTCCTGGCGATCGGGCAGCAGCTCTCCGGTAGCCGTCACCTCGTATACGTACCCAAAACGCCTGCCGCCCAGTTTTGCCGCCATCTCCGCATACCAGTAGGCGGTATCAGGATCAATGGTCGCGTAGACGTAGACGGAACGCCCGTCTCTGTCCACATAATCGCCACCAAAATTGGGCTTGCGACCGGGGCGAATGAGGCTGCCCGGGCGAAGTCTCGCTGCTGTGCCGTGGTACAGGATGGTAGGTGTGTCCATTGATTCTCCCGATTTCCTTGGCTCACTTAGCAGGGGTGCTACGACGCACGATCTGGTGGTGAATTGCAATCAGCTCCAGCGGGGAAAAATCCCGCAGGGTGGCGGTTCGAGTAACCACAGCGCCGTCAATTGCGGCCCTTTTTTCCGCGTTGTAGACGGTGTCCTCGCTACGGCGAGTAGCACCGACCTGAATTAGGAGGTCGGCTGCAGCCATTGCGAGTGCCCAGCGTCCTACAGCGCCTATCTCCTCAGCGCGCCGCATGAGCATCGCCTCATCATGCCGCACCATGTCTGCTCGGAGACATGCTCCCGCGTCCCAGTAGCGAGTCACGATGGTGACATATCGCATTGCATCCTCCTATTGGGGATGGTCCCCCTCCCCTGTTTTCAGGGGAGGGGGCTGAACCAGGGGTGCGTCACCGCCCCCTAATCAGTTGATAACCCTCATCATCACCCATGTGCTGCTCAGCACGCCGAACCACGCATCCGCGCCCGGAACAGCCGAGACCTTGGCTGCAATCTCAACACGCTCACCAGGCCTGACGCGATTCGCGAGCGCCTTTGGGATGCGGCCGGAATACACACGGCCGTACGTGTCCCGGATGTGCCAGCAATATGCGCTGTCCTCAGGACCCTGTTCATCAGGGGAGGGGCTGAACCAGGTGTGCATCACCTCCCCCCTAATTATCTGACGACCCTCCTCAATGGGCTTAGGATCCTCCGCAACCGCCGTAACCTCAGGTTCGACCTCAGACTCGGCACGCGCGATAATCTCCGCATTGCTGGGTCGCTTGAGAATGCCGAACTTGGCGTCCTTGTTCGAACGCTCCACAGTGGCAGTGAAACGCACTGTATCGCCCTTGTTAATGTTCCCGACCAGCGCTTCCGGGACGCGCCCGTAAACCTTGTTTCCGGTAGGCAGCTGAATTAGCCATTTAAACGCGCCATTAGGGTACGCGAATTCATCCCATTTCACGGAGAGAATGACGCCGGTAATCTCACGACGCCCCTCCTCAATGTCGGGCATGGCGTCATACGCAGCTTGACGCTCAGCGTCCCGAGCGTCAAGCTCCGAAATGACGCTCATAAACGCCTCCACCTGACGATCAGTCGCCTTCAGCGCGAGTATCTTTCGGGCGACGTCAGCGGTAAAACCAGTGCGGGGCTGCTCAATCTCACGCTCAGCCGCCGCGTACGCGCCAGGGAACCTCGCCTCGAATCGCTCGAGCTCACGCTCACGGGCCTGCACGCGACGCTCATGCTCGAGCTCGCGGCGACGGACGCGCCGACGGATCACCTTCTCAATCTCGGCGAACGTGCTGGCACGCATGGGGCGCTTCGCCAGACCAGTGCCGTGGCAGAGGAAACACTCGCCTTCGACGATGTGGTCCCACATGTCGAACCATCCGGAGCCGCCGCACCGAGAGCATGCGTCATAGACCGCGTCCCGACGGATGATGATCTTGTAATCGCTGATCACCATCACCGGGTACCGGCCAGAGTCAAACCGTCCCATGGGGCGGACCCTGACACGGCGAGTCTCACCCGTGCGGTCGGTGATCATCACCGCGATGGCGCACCCAGCATCGTCCTTCTCTTCCTCCCCGATCTGGAAGATCGGGGAGTCCTCAGCCTCAGGCGCGGAGTCCTCAGCCTGAGGCGCGGAGCGGCGGACGCGATTCGTAGAGGAGAGATCAATCAACCGATCCTGACCCTTGCGGCCGGAACGGTTGTAATTAACCCACTCCAGACGCGCGAACCCGTTGGTGACGCCACGCATACGTGCCAGCTTCCGGATTACCACGTCACGGGTAGACCCCTCGCAGAGCACCTCATTGTCCCCGGGGCGCACTGCGTAGTAGTACGTCGTGAGGGTGTTCGGACGCGTGCCAGGGCGGATGTATGCGATCAGCTCATCACCCGCCTTAACGTGAGCGTCCCCCTTGAACACCGTCGCCGTGATCACCACGTCCGTGCTGCTCATGTCTCCCTCCCGTGTTGCTTGTGACTCCAACATTACGCGCGCGCGATGGGCGTGCAACTGTAGCGCAGCGATTGTAATCAAAGCGTTATAGAGCTTGCCGACACACAAAAAACCCGCGCCTATGGCCTAGGCGCGGGTTGGATGGCTGATGGTAAGAGCTAGCTCAGCTCCTCTCGCATCCGGCGCGCATGCTCCGCGAGCGCCGATGCGATTGACCGAATCTCCGCACGGGTGAAACCGTGCAGGAAAGCGTCCGTACGCTCGTACTCTCCCTCACATCCGCAATCACAGAACCCGACCTGCTCGGGACCGAGGGGATTGTCGAACGCGGTCCCCGCTCCGTGAGGACCATCGCTAGTCCCTGCATCCCAGAGCAGGGATGCGACAGTCTCGGCGAGGCCCGCCCTCACCCAAACGGCCCGTCCAGAGTCGTCCCTCTCCCACCTACCCAGGGAGTCCGCGAGATCCTCCAGATCAGACCCCTGGATGACCTCACGGTCCACATCGTGAGCGACATAGTCACCCTCATCAATGCTGTGGGCGTAGTAGCGCTCGCGCTGGATGATGATCTCGCGGTCCGCGAATTCGGACATATCCCTCTCCTCTCCTCTCCGGATCTTGGGACTGGTGGGCTCGGATCCCCCGCGCGTGCCGTGCACGCGCGGGGATTGGATGATCAGGCAAAGGCCCACTCGCCGGGACGCAGCCTCACATACCTAATGTGAGGCTCATCAGAGCGGACCGTGATGGTGCCAAGCGGGGATAGGATACGGGTCATCGAATCGGGGGATATCCTCCGCGTAGGTTCGCGTCACGTACCGCACGGTGATGGTGTCACCGTCAGCGGTCCGGATTCGGTCTCCCTCGCGCGGCCGATCGCCGGGCCGGGCAGTGTGATCCATTACCCACTGAGCCACACGCGGAGTGAGACGCCATCCGTAGCGGCCGACCAACTTCCGGAAAAATGGCGCATCGGGCTTAATTCGGGCAATGTACAGCCACAGATCATTTCGGCCGGGACGCACGATCCGCGTGTAGCCGTCGGACGTCCCGCCACCCAGCATGGCCCGCAGCTGCTCAGCGGTGATCCCATAGTGGACATAGACGTGACTGTCCAGCTCAGCCGCATCCACGATGGTGAAGTCCGTAGTGCCCTGGATCACCTCATCATCCCCATCCAGCTCTTGAGCACGGACCATGTAGGTCTCCGTGATCTCAGCAGGCTGCTGAGCCTCACGCTCAGAGCACGCAGAGCATGTGGAGCTGTCACGCAGCGCCGTCACCGTGCCGCTACCAGGGTCCGCCTCCAGGCGAATGCGGACCCTAGCCACATGGCCACAGCGGTGGCGGACCACCCACAGGTCAAGGCCGCACTGCTGAGCGTAGGCGTGCGCAGACTCCCCCACGTAGGTGGCCCACTCAGGGTCCACAATGTACGCCTCGTACGCCTCGCAACCGCTACCGCCACTGACCTTGCGGTACCGGACCGACTTGCGCGGGACTCCGGTCTCCGCGAGCGCGGTCCGGATCGTGTCGATTTCCTGGGGGAGGAAAGGCATTTGGTGCACCTCCGTTCGTTCGTGTGCCTCACACGTTATCCCATGCGCGTTGGTGCGCAAGGCGTCGCGCAGCAGTTGTAATCAAAGTGTTATAGAGCTTGCCGACACAAGAAAACCCGCGCCTATGGCCTAGGCGCGGGTTGGATGGCTGATGGTGAGGGCTGGCTAGGGCTGGCTAGCTCAGTTCCTCTCGCATCGGCGCTCGCGGAGCGTGAGCGCCGATGCGATTGACCGGATCTCCGCAGGGGCGAACCGGTACAGGAAAGCGTCCGTACGCTGGTACTCACCCTCACATCCGCAATCGGGCTCCTCACAGGGTCCGACCTGCGTGGGACCACTGGGGTCGCTGAACCAGTTCCCCGCTCCCCAGGGCCCGGAAACAGTCCCTGCATTCCGGAGCACAGACGCGACAGTCTCGGCGAAGCCCGCCTCCCTACCCAGGGAGTCCGCGTGATCCACCAGGTCAGACCCCGTGATGACCTCATAATCAGCAGCGTGGGGGACGTAGAAACCCAAATCAGCATCGTGGGGGGCGTAGTCACCCACGATGCTGTGGGCATAGAAACGCTCGCGGCGGATGGTGATCTTGCGGTTCGCGAATCCGGTCATTTCCCTCTCCTTTCCTCTCCCGATCTTGGGACTGGTGGGCTCGGATCCCCCGCGCGGCTGAGCCTCACGCTCAGAGCACGCAGAGCATGTGGAGCTGTCACGCAGCGCCGTCACCGTGCCGCTACCAGGGTCCGCCTCCAGGCGAATGCGGACCCTAGCCACATGGCCACAGCGGTGGCGGAC
>Ga0207870_100087_pt1 | contig 101136 bp, 108 predicted proteins | sample CeladaPassage60B_FD_187477 | JGI IMG/M metagenome (GOLD analysis project Ga0207870, IMG submission 187477) | Cellulose-adapted microbial communities from the Joint BioEnergy Institute, USA - Passage3 60B (SPAdes) (version 2) | ecosystem: Engineered > Bioreactor > Continuous culture >... | reverse complement strand
TGCCCTATACCCCGGTCCCTCATAGGTCTGGACGATTCCGCCTGCGTTTGCCTGCCGGATGGGATAGCACCATGTACCGATCAGCATGGCTGCAAATACGGAAAACGTGACAAACCCTCTGAACCTTGCTTTTGACATCATAAACCTCCGTTTCGATAAAGTTTTTTCCTTCTCTTTCATGCAGCGATTTTAAACCAAAAAACGGCTAATGTCAAGCACCAGCGGTCATTCAGCAAGTCCGAACTTTTCTTCCAGACGCTCGGCCAGCTCGTCGTCGGAAAGTGTTTTGCGATGGGTGTTTTCCAGGTAAATGTATTTTTCTGATTCTGGCATTAAATATTGCCTGTACCACAAAAACAGATCCGGGCTGTCGCCGTGCATCCGCAGGAACTTCCGCAACGCGTCGACGTGGTAGATCGTGTTTTGGATGTTGGTCAGCCAGTCCGCGCGGTAAAAATGTCGCCATTTGCCGTGTTCGGCTTCCCTCAGCGTCCGAAGCCCTTGCGCGTAACGGCGGAGCGCCTGCGACGCGCGCACGAACGCCTCCGGATACCGTTTCGCTTCATAGGCCTCGTACGCCTTGCACAGCGCAGCGAAACCCGCGCAGCCGGACACATGCAGTTCGACATGAAACAAAAAATGATCTTTCCATCGTTGCCGGTCTTCCGGAGACAGCGCGTCCAGCAGCCGGGCGGCGTCTTCCCGCAACGCCTGCCAGCGCGAAAGCGCTTCTCCGACCTTGCATGCGAACCAGCGCACTTGCTCCGGAAAAGGAACAACCCCGGTCGCCCAGTGCAGCGACGACAACGTGGCCGGCGCTTCGCCGCGCAACCAGTGCCCGATGATCTGCCGCGCCGGATGGTGGTAAAATTCTTCGCCCGCGCGGTCGTCTTCGTGCGGGCCGTACGCGACAGCGCATTCGAAATAACGTCGGTACAGCCGGACAATGTCGTCGTGCGCCGACGTGTAATGGCGGCGGACGAACTCGTGCAGATGGGCGGCTGGGTCGACCTTGCCTTTGCTCCACAACTCCGCCGTCAAATCGAGCGCGTAGACGTGAGGCCGGACGTTGCCGCAATTTACAAGAACGTATTCTTTCGCACCGGCCTGGAACGCAGCGCCGATTTCCCGACAGATCAGTTCGGGCGGCGAAGGAAACATCGTGAGATGGTTGGACGCCTGCAAATCGTGAAACGTCACGTGATAATAAATGCCGTGCCTGCCGCCGTCGTCGGAAGACGGAAGCGTTGGAATCCGATGGTTGACGTTTCCCTGGCGGCGCGACACCATTTTGTCGTAGCCGTTGTCGGCCCAGACTTTGATCACGTTTTCCGGCACCCGGATGTGCCCTTTACGATACAGTTCCGCGATTTCCCCGTACAGCGGAACGCAGCAGACGGGATCTTTCACCGCTTCCCGAACGATGTCGTACTGTCTGCGAATGACGCGGCTGATCAGCTCGCCGCGCTTGTCGTCCGTATCGAACGTCGGGTCGTCTCCCAGAACGGCTTGTCGCCTTGCCCGCGAAACGAAAGCACCCAGACGACCTTTTGATGTTTGTTTTTGTCGACGGCCTCGCGCCACAGCCGTTCATACAGGTCGGGATGATCCCGGTAACTGGCCGTTTGGCCCGGATAGGCGCGAAGGAACATTTTCGCGCCGAGCGGTTCGGCGTGATGGTGCGTGATCCACAGGCCCATCTCGGACGCGACGTCGAAATGCACGCCGTGCCACGGCAGATCGGTGCCCGGTATGACCATGTTGCCGCCGCAGCGAAGCAGCGCCTCGAAGACGGGTTCCCACACTTCCCGCGTCGGCGGATACGGATCTTTCCAGCCGATCAGGCACACTTCGTCGTTGACGAACCAGCCGCGGAACCGGACGACCGGCTCCGGCGAGTCGAACGGGTCGCACGGGACGGCGACCGCCGTTTTCTTGGCGGGCGGCCTGTCGGCCCAAAACCAGAACGGCTCGACGCCGAGCACTTGCCGGCTGAAATGCAGGATGCCGTAAACGAGGCCGAGCTCGTCCCTGCCGGCGATCTGCATCCGAAGTCTGCCGCCCGACTCGACGAACCGGACGCCGAATGCCTCCGACCGGTCGGGACAGTCGCATTCGTTTTCGGCGTAACGGACAATGACGTCCGCCGAAGCATCTTCCTCGTTCATGGACGGCTGTCGGCGAATACCGCCGCGTGGTCCCGCTCCAGCATCCGCAGCGCGTGCGCCACGGCCGCAGGTATGTCCCGAGGGAAGGAATAACGCGTTTCGGCGTGAACCGTCATGATCCCTCTCAACCGGAATCACTCCCGTCGATGATGCAATAAACCACCGGCTCCGGCTCGACCGGTCCGTCCCCGATCCGGAACGCGCCCGCGACGATCCGCTCGGCTTCGGCGGCGCGGGCGTCGAACGTGGCGTTCCAATGCAGCTCCGCCAGCGTCTCGCCCGCCCGCACGGCGTCGCCGCGCTTGCGGCGAAGCACCACGCCCGCGGCCGCATCGACCGGCGCGTCCTTCGTTTCGCGCCCCGCGCCGAGCAACATCGCCGCCCGCCCGACCGCCTCGGCGTCGATCGCGCTCACAACGCCGCTGCGCGGCGCCGCCACCGTCCGGACGCACGACGCCGACGGCAGGCGCGCCGGATCATCCGCCACCGCCGCGTCTCCGCCCTGCGCCGCCACCCATTCACGGAACTTCGCCAGCGCCCGGCCGTCCGCCAGCGCCGCCTCCAGCAGGCGCCGCGCCGCGTCCGGATCGTCCGCCGCGCCGGCCAGCGCGACCATTTGCGCGCCGAGCCGCAGGCAAAGTTCGCGCAGGTCGGCGGGGCCGCCGCCCCGCAGCACGTCGATCGCTTCCCGCACTTCGAGCGCGTTGCCGACGGCATAGCCGAGCGGCTGGTCCATCGACGTCAGCACGGCCGCCGTCTTCCGGCCGACGTCGGCGCCGATGCGGACCATCGCACGCGCCAACGCCTCCGCTTCCGAAAGCGTTTTCATGAAAGCGCCGGAGCCGACCTTCACGTCGAGCACGATCGCCTGCGCGCCGGCGGCGATTTTTTTGCTCATGACCGAAGCCGCGATCAGCGGGATCGATTCGACGGTCGCCGTGACGTCGCGCAGCGCGTACAGTTTTTTGTCGGCGGGCGCAAGATCGCCGGACTGCGCGACGACGGCGACGCCGTGGCGGCGGACGATCGACAGCAGTTCGTCCCGTCCGATCTCGGTGCGGAACCCGGGGATCGACTCCAGCTTGTCGATCGTGCCGCCGGTATGGCCGAGTCCGCGGCCGGACATTTTGGCGACCGGCACGCCGACCGACGCGACGAGCGGAGCGACGACCAGCGTCGTCTTGTCGCCGACGCCGCCGGTGCTGTGCTTGTCGACGACCGTGCCGCCGAGGGCCGACCAGTCGGCCGTCTCGCCGGAATGCGCCATCGCCAGCGCGAGATGCGCGGTTTCGGCCGGCGTCATGCCGCGCCACACGACCGCCATCGCCCAGGCGGCCATCTGGTAATCGGGAATGTCGCCGCGGACGTAGCCCTTGATCAGAAAATCGATCTCCTCCCGCGTATGTTCGCCGCCGTCGCGTTTCTTGCGGATCAGATCGACCGCCCTCATGCCGCGCCGCCTCCTGCGCCGTCCGAAGCGTCGCTTTCTGCACCGCCCCCTGCCGGCGACCCGTCCGCGCCCAGAAGGCGCAGCCATTCGCGCAGGAAACGAGCGAACACCGGCTTCGTCCGCTCCGCAACCGCCACGACCTGCTCGTGGGTGAGCGGCTCCAGTTCGTCGGGAATCGCCATGTCGGTGATGCACGAGACGCCGAACACCTCCAGCCCGGCATGCCGCGCCGCGATCACTTCGGCCACGGTCGACATGCCGACGGCGTCCGCGCCGATCCGCACGAGCATCGCGAGTTCCGCCGGCGTCAGGTACGACGGCCCGGCGATGCCGCAATAGACGCCTTCCTGCAGCCGCGGCGAATCGCGGTCCTGCCCGCCGTCACGTTCACCGACGCGCTCCCCGTGCCGTTCGCCGGGTCCGACCGCAAGCCCGAGCCGGGCCGCCGCCGCGCGCGCCAGGTCGCGGAACCGTCGGCTGTAGGCCTCCGACATGTCGGGAAACCGCGGCCCGAGCGCCGGATCGTTCGGCCCGACCAGCGGATTGGCCCCGGTCAGGTTGATATGGTCGCGAATCACCATCAGATCGCCCGGCCGGAACGCGCGGTTCAGCCCGCCCGCCGCGTTCGTCACGACGAGCGTGCGTACGCCGAGCCGTTTCATCACGTAGACCGGCCGGACCACCTCTTCCATGGAATACCCCTCGTAATAGTGAAAACGCCCCTGCATGCAGACGACGCGGCGTCCCTCGAGCGTCCCGACGACCAGCCGGCCCGCGTGGCCTTCCACGGTCGACACGGGAAAATGGGGAATGTCGGCGTACGCAATCGCCGTCGCCGACTCCGCCTCGTCCGCGAGATCGCCGAGCCCCGAACCGAGGATAAGACCGATTTCCGGATCAGGGCCGCCTAACCTGCTCCTGACGTACGCCGCCGCCTCGTCGACCATCGCCGAACGGCGCAAATGCGAACCGCTGCCCATCGCCCGCTGCGCTCCTTTCGCGAAGGAATGTCCCGTCATGCCGGCAGTTGCGGAATAAGCCACAACAGCCACTGTGCGAACCGCTCCTTCACCCGTTCGGCCGTCTCCATCACTTCCTCGTGGGACAGCGGCCGGTCGAGCATCCCGGCGGCCATGTTGGTGATGCACGAGATGCCGAGCACCTCCAGACCTGCGTGCCGGGCGGCGATCACTTCCGGCACCGTCGACATGCCGACGGCGTCCGCGCCGATCGTCCGCAACATCCGGATTTCCGCCGGCGTCTCGTATGACGGGCCGAGCACGCCCGCGTACACGCCTTCGCGGACTTCAAGGCCGATCTCTTCGGCCACGCGCCGCGCGACGTCCCGCAGACGACGGCTGTACGCCTCCGACATGTCGGGAAACCGCGGCCCGAGCGCCGGATCGTTCGGTCCGACGAGCGGGCTCCGGAACATGAAATTGATGTGGTCGCGAATCAGCATCAGATCGCCTGGACGAAAATCGGGACAAATGCCGCCGGCCGCGTTCGTCACGACGAGCGTCCGGACGCCCAGCTCCCGCAGCGTGCGGATCGGCAGCGCGATCCGGTCGGGCGCATATCCTTCGTACAAATGAAACCGCCCTTTCATCACCGCCGCTTTTCGCCCGCCGACCCGGCCGAACACGAGCTCGCCGGCATGCCCTTCCACCGTCGACACCGGAAAATGGGGAATGTCCGCGTAAGAGACCGTTTTTGCGTTTTCAAAACCGTCGGCTAAAAAGCCGAGTCCCGAACCGAGGATGAGCGCGATTTCCGGCGATGCCGCGTCCGCGCCGACGGTTTCCCGGATCCGGTCCGCCGCCTCGCGCCACGGACGGTCCCGAAAACCGCCGCTTGCGCCGTGTGTGGCGTCCGAAACGTTCATGGCTTAGACGCCCCTTTCGTTTCCAATGAACTCCTGCAAAAAACCGACGCCGATCTCCGGCGGCGCGACGCCGAAATTGTCGGCGATCGTCGCCGCCACGTCCGCAAACGTCCCGCGCACGCCGAGCGGTCGGCCGCGACCGCCGAACCGGGGGCTCGCCGCAAGAAGCGGTACATACTCCCGCGTATGGTCCGTACCGTGATGCGTCGGATCGTTGCCGTGATCGGCCGTGATGAGGAGCAGGTCGTCGTCCCGCAACCGTCCGAGCAATTCCGGCAAAAACCGGTCGAACTCCTCCAGCGCCCGAGCGTATCCGACCGGGTCGCGCCGATGGCCGTACAGCGAATCGAAATCGACGAGGTTGACGAAGAGCAGTCCGCAAAACGGCTCGCCGAGCAGCTCCGCCGTCTTCTCCAGTCCGTCGCGGTTCGACTTCGTCGCCGCCGATCGCGTAAGCCCCCGCCCCGAAAAAATGTCGTGAATTTTCCCGACGCCGATCACGTCGAATCCGGCGTCCCGCAGCCGTTCGAGCACGGTCGGCCGCGGCGGCGGCACCGCGTAGTCGCGCCGGTTCGCCGTACGGACGAACGCGCCGGGAACGCCGACGTACGGCCGCGCGATCACCCGGCCGACGGGATACGGTTCGCCCGCCGTCAGCTCGCGCGCGATTTCACAGGCGCGGTACAGCTCGGCAAGCGGAACGACTTCCTCGTGCGCGGCGATCTGAAACACGCTGTCCGCCGACGTGTAGACGATCCAGGCGCCCGTGCGCATCTGCTCTTCGCCGAGCTCGGCGATGATCGCCGTGCCCGACGCAGGGCGGTTGCCGATGACCGGTCTGCTGGTCCGCCGCTCGAATTCGCGGACGAGCGGCTCGGGAAAGCCGTCGGGATATGTCCGAAACGGCGTGTCGATCTTCAGCCCCGCCAGCTCCCAGTGCCCGGTCATCGTGTCTTTGCCCGCCGACACTTCGGCCATTTTGCCGTAAAACGCCGCGGGCGCGTCGACGGCCGCGATGCCGGGAATCGGGTCGATCCGGCCGAGGCCGAGCCGCTCCAGATTCGGCAGCCGCATGTCCGGTACCCGTTCGGCGATGTGGCGCAGCGTGTGCGCGCCGGCGTCGCCGAACGCCTCGGCGTCGGGCAACGCGCCGATGCCGACGCTGTCCAGTACGATCAGACAAATGCGGCGAAACGCCATTTATCCTTCCTCCCCCGAAGGCCGCGGGCGGCGGTCCGGCGCGCACCCCGGCGCGATTTTCGCCCTCGGATGGGCGCGGTCGTACTCTTCCTTGATCCGCCGTCGCGACACGTGGGTATAGATTTGGGTCGTCGAAATGTCGGCATGTCCCAGCAGTTCCTGCACCGACCGCAGATCGGCGCCGTTGTCGAGTAAGTGGGTGGCGAACGAGTGACGGACCGTGTGCGGCGACACGTTTTTGGCGATGCCCGCTGCGCGGGCGTAGGCCTTGATCGCTTTCCAAAAGCCCTGCCGCGTCATTCGCCCGCCGCGCCGATTCAGAAAAAGCGCCCGCGACCGCCCGCCTCCGCGTTCCGCCAAGAGCGGCCGGCCGAGCCGCAAATAGGCGTCGAGCGCCTCGATCGCGTGCCGACCGAGCGGCACGATGCGCTCCTTCGCTCCTTTGCCGACGACGCGAACGTAGCCCATCGCCAGATGCACGCTGTCCAGATCGAGCGACAACAGCTCCGACACGCGCAGACCCGCCGCATACAGCACTTCGAGCATCGCGCGGTCGCGCAGGCCGGCCGGCGTCCGGGGGGCGGGAGCCGTCACGAGCCGCTCGACGTCCGGAACGCCGAGCACGTTCGGCAGTTTGCGGCCGAGCTTCGGCGACTCCAGCCACGCCGCCGGATTGTCGCGAATCTGCCGCTCGCGGACCAAAAACTTAAACAGCGACCGGATCGCGACGACCGCGCGCGCCGCCGTCGCCGGCGACTTGCCTGTATCTTTCAGGTGTACCAAATAGGCAAGCAAAAGCTCTCTCGTCACCGCCGCAGGCTCCGACGCCCCCGCTTGCCGCGCAAACGCCGCGAACGCGCGCAAGTCCCGCCCGTAACCTTCGATCGTGTTCGTCGACAGCCCGCGCTCAACCCGCAAAAAATCGAGAAACGAAACGATCGCCTGTTCCCACTGTCCTCCGTCCATGGTCGCTCCTCCGTTCGCCGTCAGAACGGCGGTGGAGCGTACGGCAGACCGACCGCCTCCGCCACGGCGGGATGACAGATCATCCCGCGATGGACGTTCACGCCCGAACGAAGCGCCGGATTGTCGCGGGCCGCGTCGGCGATTTCCTTGTCGGCCAGCTCCAGCACGTACGGGAGCGTCGCGTTCGTCAGCGCGAGCGTCGACGTGCGCGGCACCGCTCCGGGGATGTTCGCCACCGCATAATGAACGACGCCGTGCTTGACGTAAACCGGATCGCGGTGCGTCGTCGCGCGGTCGACCGTCTCGACCGAACCGCCCTGGTCGACCGCGACGTCGACGATGACCGCACCCTTTTTCATCGAGCGGACCATCGCCTCGGTGACGAGCCGGGGCGCCCGCGCTCCCGGGACGAGCACGGCTCCGATCAGCAGGTCGGCGCGCCGGGCCGCCGCGGCGATATGGTGCGGATTCGACATCAGCGTCGTCACACGGCCGCCGAACACGTCGTCCAGATAACGCAACCGCTCGGCGCTCTTGTCGATCACCGTGACGCTCGCGCCCATGCCGACGGCGATTTTGGCCGCGTTTAGTCCGACGACGCCGCCGCCGACGATGACGACGTCCGCCGGCGGTACGCCGGGCACGCCGCCGAGCAGCACGCCGCGGCCGCCGCAAAACGATTCGAGAAACTGCGCGCCGACCTGTACCGACATTCTGCCGGCCACTTCGCTCATCGGCGCAAGCAGCGGCAACGCGCCGGACGGAAGCTGAACCGTCTCGTACGCGACGCCGGTCACGCCGCTTTCGAGCATCGCCTTCGCCAGACGCGGCGCGGCCGCCAGATGCAGATAGGCGAAAATTGTCATACCTTCTCGAAAATACCTGTATTCCTGTTCCACCGGTTCTTTCACTTTCACGACCAGATCAGCCTGCGACCAGACGTCGGCCGCGTCGGCGACGATCACCGCGCCTGCCCGGCGGTATGCCTCGTCCGAAAAACCGCTGCCTTCGCCCGCTCCGGCCTGAACGACGACGCGGTGGCCGGCCTCGGCCAACACGTGCGCCCCTGCCGGCGTGAGCGCGACGCGAAATTCGGAATCCTTCACTTCGCGGGGAACGCCGACCGTCACCTTTCTTGCCATGTACATCCCCCTTTCGGCGCGACGAACGCCTTAAAGCAGCGATTCCGCCGCGTCGACGTAAATTTCGGTTCCCGAAACGTGCCGCGACAAATCCGACGCCAGAAAAACGACGACGTCCGCAACCCGATCGGGAGACCCCGGCACGCCGGGCAACAGCCGCTCGGGCCGGACGATTTTCCACTTACTGGGGTAATCGCGCAGCTCGGGAACGGGATGCGTGCTTTCAGCGATGTTCGTTCGGATCCACCCCGGGCATATCGCGTTAACGCGAATGCGGTAGCGCGCCAGTTCGAACGCCGCCGTTTTCACAAACGCGACTTGGCCCGCTTTCGACGCGGCGTAAGCCGACAGGCCAGCGGCCGAAAACACGCGGGTACCGTTGATCGAACTCGTCACCGCGATGCTGCCGCCCGACTCTTTCATATACGGGATCACGTGTTTGACCGTCAAAAACGTTCCCGTCAGGTTGACCGCCAGCGTCGCGCTCCAGTCGGCGGCAGGCATCGTTTCCACCGGCGCCAATGTTCCGTTGACGCCGGCGTTGGCGAATACGAAATCGAGCCGGCCGAAACGGTGGACGGCCGCCTCGACCGCGCGTTGCACCTGTTCCTCGTTCGAAACATCGGCGACGGCCGAATCTACTTCCGCTCCGGCTTCGGCCAAATTTCTGCGGACGTCTTCGAGCCGTTGCGGCCGCACGTCAAGCAGAAACACCTTCGCACCTTCTTCGGCCAACCGCTCGGCGGCTGCGCGGCCGATGCCGGACCCGCCGCCGGTGACGAGCGCCACACGCCCTTCCAGCAACCCCGCCCGGCTTCCGTTTTCCTTTTTGAAAAAGAACCCCGTATCCAAGCCTCGGGCGATACGGGGATCGTCACTTTCTCGATTGAGCATCGTCTTCGCCTCGATTTTCCCGGCAACGCCGGCAGATGCCGTGAAAATCAAGCCGGTGATCCAACACGGTAAAACCGTACTCCTCGGCTAGCCTTTCTTCCAGCGGTAACAGCCAATCGTCCATGATCTCGGTCATCGAGCCGCACCGGACGCAAATCAGATGATGATGATGATGGCCGCCGGTTTCGCCGCGAAGGTCGTACCGCGCCACGCCGTCTCCGAAATTCAGCTTTTCCACGACGTGCAGCTCGCTGAGAAGTTCGAGCGTCCGATATACCGTCGCCAAGCCGATGTCGGGGCTTTTTTCTTTCAGCAACAAAAACACGTCTTCGGCGCTCAGATGGTCTTCCTCGTGCTCGAGCAAAACCCGCACAGTCGCCTCGCGCTGCGGCGTCAGCTTGTAACCGTGCGCCTGCAGATGCTGCTTGATTTTTTCCAAGCGCGACTCCATGGCGCCCCCTCGTCCCCCGGCGGGCTCCGTCGGACTTGTCCGCCGAGCGTCGACGGCGGACGGACGGTCGGATTCGAAAAATGGCTGCATGGTTCCATTATAGGTTGTCCGGCGCAGCGAAGTCAATCCATCGTCCCCAGTCGACCGGCGATCGAAAGCGCCCTTTCGGCAAGCGCGGGCGACACGAATGTTTCCACGGCTGCCGCGACGAATACAAGCGCCGTCAACGCAGTGACCACGGCAGCGTATCGCGCGGTCCGGCGCGCCAGCCGACGGCCCTCGATCGCTTCTCCGGAGAACCGTCGCCGGATCACCGACGCTGCGAACGCCGTCGAAGCCGCGCACGTGAGCACCACGGCCGTCGACGCGATCAATTGCTGCGGCGCGACCGCCGCCAGCGCCGCCCAGCCGTCTGCCGTGCCGCGCGAGACGAGACAGACGATCGTAAAGCCGAGCAACGCCCCTTTTAAAAACACAACAAACCATGCGACCGGCAGGCCGACGACCGATAGGCCGGCCAGCGCGATGACGCCGATCCATTTCCAGTGCGCGAGGAACGCGTCCGCCAGCTCCTCCCGCACCGAACCGCCGCGGTCGGCGGTATCCGTTGAGGCGTAAGAGACCAAGGCCGTGCTTACCTGTTGGAAAGCCGCCTCCCGTTCGCCTGCCGGAAGCGATGCCGCACCTAGCGCGCCGAACAGCGTGCCGACCGAAAACAACACCAACGCAAAGACGGTAGGTCCGACCGATTTCGCCGCCAACACGCGCAGCCCCTTTTTCAGCATGCCTCGCAACAAAAGCTTATGCCGAAAAGCGGACAACCATACCCACCGACGACACCGCCGGGCTACGCTTCATGCGCGAATTTTTCCATATCGCCCGCCGCCGCCCACTTCCGGTTCCAGCTTTCCTTCGCGCGCGGCGATAATCCGGGCGGCGACGGCCTCGCCGGCAACTTCCGCCAGTTCGCGCGGATCGGCGCGATGCAGCACGTCCATCTCGGTTCCAAACCGCGCGAGCAAACGCTCCAGCGTTTTCGCGCCGACGCCCGGCACGAACCGAAGCGGCACCTGCGCGATATACGGCGGACGATGCGCGGGAACATGCGGAACCTCCCGGTCCGCGATCGACCGGATACGGTCGAGCACGCCGCGCACCAGACGGTCGTTTCCGCAATGCGGGCACCGCTCGGTGAAAACGTCATCCGCGTCGAGAATGCGACCGCAGCCCGGGCAGAACGAACGGTAATATTTTCCAAGGCGCGGGTGAAGGCCGTAATTCGCCACAACACCGCGCCCGCATTCCCCGCGGAGGGCGCGCGCCACTTCGATGAACGTCGGCTCCGCCAGACGGAATACGTTGTACTCTCGGCCGATCGAGGCGGGCGAATGCGCGTCGGAATTCGTCAGAAACGGCACGTCGTCCAGTTCGGACAAATAGCCCGCCATCCGTGTGTCGGCGCTTAGGCCGAGCTCGACGGCGGACACACCTTCCGGATCGAGGAGCTGCGCCATTCGCGGCGCGCCGCTGCCGTAAAGCCCCTTGTGGGGCGTGAAAATATGCGCCGGGACAAACAGACCGCCGCGGTCGAGGACCTCGCGTTGAAGTTCTCGCGCCGAGGCGCGGACGCGCTGGGAACTCAGCCGTACGTTGCGCATCCGCCGGGCCAGCCAGTCCGAAAACGACCGCATGTCCGCGACCGTCGGAAAAAACGCCAAGACGTGCACGGCACCGAACCCCGGATCTTTCACCTCGATCTCGCTGCCGAGCAAAAGGACGGTGCGACGGAAACGCACGCCCCCGCCGGGCAGCTCTTCCATCTCGCCGCGGTCCAGGCAGTCGGCGACGTCGTCGAGCACGTCCGGCGAATGGCAATCGATGACGCCGATCAGATCGATGCCTTTTCGTTCCGACGCTTCTTCGGCGATGCGGCGGAACGTCAGGTCGGCGCTGGCGCTGATTTTGACCGGCCGACCCGAGGAGGTCCGGCCGATGTGTACGTGCAGATCGGCCGTATATTCCCGCAGCGGTTCCCGCGGTGTCTCGCACAAGGACCGCGACGCCCCTTTCCCCTTACAGGAACGATCCCGTCAGCCGATACGCCTGCCAGGCAAGCACGGCCGTCACCGTTTTGGCGTCGCCGATCCGCCCTTCGCGGATCATCTGCTTGGCTTCGTCCAGCGTCACGGCGAAACAGTCGAGAAATTCGTCCTGATCGGGACGCGCGTCTCCCCGCGTAAGCCCTTCGGCGACGTATAGATGCAATATTTCGTCCGCAAACCCCGGCGACGTCGAAAACGAACAGAGATGGCGGATGTCGCGCGCCGTATAACCGGTTTCCTCCAGCAGCTCGCGCTTCGCGGCTTCCAGGGGATCCTCGCCGGGATCGAGCTTTCCGGCCGGAATTTCGACCTGGCTTCTTTCCAACGCCTTGCGGTATTGCTCGACGACGATCATCCGGTCGCCGTCTAGCGCCAACACCGCGACAGCGCCGGGATGGCGGACGATGTCGCGCGTCGCCCGCCGGCCATCGGGCAACAGAACGTGTTCGACATAGACAGAAATAAAATTACCTTCAAACACTTTTTCACGGCTTACCGTCGTTTCCTCATATTTCTTCCGATTCACCCACGGGCCCTCCATCATCGGCATCTCCGGTTTCGTTCTCCCCGTCGGACAGTCCCTCAGGCGACAAAAAAAGGACGGGAAATCCAGCCCGCCTGAAGTCGCGGTCGTTCGTCACGAAAACATCGGCGCCGCTTGCCATCGCCGTCGCCAGCTGAATCGCATCCGGCGTCTTCAGGCCGCATTTGACGCGCAGCTTTGCAGCGAGATCAGCGACGTCCGCGTCGACAGCTCGAAACTCCAGATTTCGGAAACCGCACAGCGCCATCCTGTACTGGTTCTGCACATTCCGATCCCCGCTCCGGTACGGACCGACCATCAGTTCCGCAATCGTCAGGGCAGACGTGACCGCTTTGACCTCTCCCCGCTCGATGCTCCGGAACATCGACAGCAAAAACCGCTCGTACGGAGACCCCTCGATCAGGTAGATGAAACAGTTCGAATCGACCGCGATTTTGCGGTAATGGTTCCATTTCAACCGCGGTCCGAGGCCGGAGACGGTTCCCATGCGGCATTCTCCTCAGCGACGTGCCCGCTCGCTCGATCGAACGACGTCCAGACGCGGCGGTTCAGCCGGTACAGCGTTTCGGTCAAATTTTTCTGCGGACGGACGACGATCGTCCCGTCCGCTGTGATTTCCCAGAGCAACCGATCGCCTTCTTCGATACCGGCGGTTTCGCGGATCATATGCGGAATAACGGTCTGACTTTTCTTCCCCACCCTACTCTGGTAGATGTCCATACCGACATCCCTCTTTTCTTGCGTTCTTTCTCGCATTTTCAACACTATTATACACTCTTTTGTTCTCCGTTTCCACTGCTCCCGGCTGATCGTCTGACTTCTTCGGCGATCGCCACCGCCCACCGCGCGGCCGCGACCAGCTCGGAGACGGCAATCTGTTCCTTCGTCGTGTGGATATTCTCGTATCCTACCGCAAGGTTAACGGTAGGAAAACCGTATCCATTCAGAATATTGGCGTCGCTTCCGCCGCCGGTCTGAAACAGTTTCGGCGTGCGGCCGATGGCCCGTGCCGCCGCTGAAGCGTAGCGAACGACGGGAGCCGATTCGTCAAACCGAAACGACGGGAATACGATCTCGCTGACGAATTCCATCGTCGCACCGTGTTCCCGGGCGGCCTCCTCGCTGGCCGCCCGCATGGACGCGACCTGCTTTTCCAGTTTGTGGGGATCGAGGCTTCTCGCCTCCGCGTAGACGTCGACGCGTTCGCAGACGATATTCGTTTCGCCGCCTCCCTCGAACCGACCGACGTTGGCCGTCGTCTCGGCGTCGATGCGGCCGAGGCGCATACGGGCGACCGCCTTGCTGGCCACCTGGATGGCGCTGATGCCGTCTTCTGGATTGACGCCGGCGTGCGCCGCGCGGCCGATGAACGCAATGCGGATTTTAGCTTGCGACGGCGCTGCGACGGCGATGTCGCCGACTTTACCGTTCGAATCGAGCGCATAACCGAACTGCGCGTCGAGAAGCGACGGATCGAGCGCTTTAGCGCCGACGAGGCCGGACTCTTCGCCGACGGTTAAAAGCAGCTGAATCTGACCGTGCGGAATCGACCGCTCGCGCAACACGCGGACCATTTCTAACAACGCGGCGATACCAGCCTTGTCGTCGCTGCCGAGCACCGTCGTGCCGTCGCTGCGGATGTAGCCGTCGTCGTCCAGCCGCGGTCGGACGCTGCTGCCCGGCCTGACCGTATCCATATGACAGGCGAAAAAAATTTTCGGCACGGCCGGATCGGGATCCGTCGCCCGCAGCGTCGCGACCAGGTTGTTGGCGCCGTGGCCGGTCTTACGGGCGGCGTCGTCCTCGCGAACATCCAACCCGAGTTTTTCCAATTTGGCCTTCAACAATGAAGCAATCGGGCCTTCGCGTCCGGATTCGCTGTCGACGCGAACCAGCTCCAAAAACTCCTCGACGAGACGCTTTTCGTCAATCATCCGGCATCGGCGTCCTCCTCAATATAATTGGGTGTCGGGACCGAAACTTTCCAAATTCTCTTTAACTCTTTGTAAAAATCTGCCACATATAACGCCGTCCAAAATCCGGTGGTCAAGCGACAAACACAGGTTGACCATCGACCGGACGGCGATCATGTCGTTGATCACGACCGGTCGCTTGACGATCGACTCGAACGTCAAAATCGCCGCCTGCGGGTAATTGATGATCGGATAGGACAGAATGGAGCCGAACGAGCCGGTATTGTTGACGGTGAACGTCCCGCCCTGCATGTCTTCCAGCGTCAGTTTGCCGCTTCGGGCCTTTTTCGTCAAAATGTCGATCTCGCGAGCGAGTCCGGCGATGTTTTTTTGGTCGGCGTTCTTGATGACCGGCGTCAGCACGGCGTCTTCCGTCCCGACGGCGAGCGAAATGTTGATGTCGCGCTTGACGATGATCTTGTCCGTCGCCCAGACGGAATTGATGATCGGGTAATCCTTGATCGCGTTGACGACGGCTTTGAGCACGAACGCCAGATAGGTCAGATTGATGCCTTCTTGCCGGTAAAATTCCTCTTTCAGTTTGTTACGCAAAAGGACGAGATTGGTGACGTCGACTTCGATCATCGTCCAGGCATGCGGAATTTCCGCCACGCTCTGACGCATCCGGCTGGCGATCAGGTTGCGCATCGGCGTGACGTCGATGAACGTTTCGCCCCGGCCGGTATCGTCATGTCCCTCGATCTCGATGCGCGGCGTCGGCGGATGCTCGACCAGATGCAAGCCCGACGTCCGGACGGGCACTTTCGGCATTTCCGCTATTGAATAAGGCTGTGCGGCGCCGGCCGTTTTGTCCGAGACAGCGGAAGCGGTCGAATCGGCCGGGCCGGAACGACCGTTTGCCGATGCCTGCCCGAGATGACGGCCTTCGGCGATATACCGCTCGACATCCTTACGCGTCACCCGGCCGCCGAGCCCCGTACCCGGAACGCGGGTCAGATCGACTCCGTACTTCGCCGCAAGCTTCAACACCGCCGGCGAGTAACGCGCCCGCATGTCCACACCGTCTCTTCGTCCAAGTCCGCCGCCTTCCGCTGCAGCCGCGGCGGTTCGGAACGATTCTTCGCCGTCAAGCGCGGCGGAACGGCCGGGAATGTTAGGGGAGGCCGAATCGGCCTGTTCCTCCGCTATGACGCAGATCGGTTCGCCGACCGCGGCCTGTCGGCCCTCCGGAACGAGAATCTCGACCAACACGCCGGCGACCGGCGACGGCATCTCGACGTTGACCTTGTCCGTAAACAACTCGCAGATCGGTTCATATGCCTCGACGCGGTCGCCCGGGCGCTTCAGCCACTTGGCGACGGTCGCCGAGACGATCGTTTCCGCCAAATGCGGGACGACAATCGGCGTTGTTTTTACGTCCGTCATATCGTATCATCATTCCCTTCAATAGCGAGCCAAATCCCGAATTGCGTCCGCTACCTTGTCCGGGTTGAGCAAGAAAAACGACTCGGCGACCGGATTGATCGCCACGGCCGGTACGTCCGGCGGACACAATCGGCGTATCGGCGCGTCGAGTTCGTCGAATGCTTCCTCGGCGATCAACGCCGCGATTTCGGCGCCGACGCCGCCGGTTTTGTTGTCTTCGTGGACGATCAGCACTTTTCCGGTTTTCGCCGTCGCTTCCAGGATCGCCTCGCGGTCGAGCGGTTGAAGCGTGCGCAGGTCGAGCACGTGGACGTCGACGCCCTCTTTCGCGAGGACGTCCGCCGCTTTCAGGGCGTAATGGACTGTCATCCCATAGGTGATCACCGTGACGTCCGTTCCTTCCCGCTTGACGTCGGCTTTGCCGATCGGCACCTCGTAATCGTGGTCCGGCACTTCGTCGGAAACGGACAAATAGCACTTTTTGTGTTCGAAATAGAGCACGGGATCGTCGTCGCGAACGGCCGCCTTCAGCAATCCTTTGGCGTCGAACGCCGTCGAAGGAGCGACGATCTTTAAGCCGGGCGTGCCGAAAAACACCGACTCCGGACATTGCGAATGGTATAGCGAACCGCCGCCGGTCGCGCCGTACGGCGCGCGGATGACGACGGGACAGCTCCAATCGTTGTTGGAACGATAACGGATTTTCGCCGCCTCGCTGATGATCTGGTTGGCGGCCGGAAAAATGAAATCCGCGAATTGCATTTCCGCGATCGGCCTAAGGCCGTACATCGCCGCCCCGATCGCTACGCCGACGATCGCCGATTCCGACAGCGGCGTGTCGAGAACGCGGTCTTCACCGAACAGGTCGCGCAATCCCTTCGTCGCGTTCAGCACGCCCCCTTTGCCGACGTCTTCGCCGAGCACGAAGACGCGCGGGTCGCGCTCCATCTCTTCCCGCATCGCGGAGCGAATGCCTTCCAGATAGGTGATGACCGGCATCGGGATCTCCTCTTCTCCATTCCTTTCATTCCGCATAAACGTGTTTCATTCCGCATAGACGTGGCGCAACGTATCTTCCGGGCGCGGATACGGCGCGCGGTCAGCGTATTGCGTCGCCTCGTCGACGACGGCGCGCGCTTCGGCGAGCAACGCCTGCTCTTTTTCGTCGTTCCAGAGACCGCATTCCGTCAAATACCGTCGGAATTGGACAATACCGTCGCGGGCGCGGTGTTCGTCGATCTCTTCGCGTGTGCGGTAGAGAAGATCGTCGTCAGCCGTCGAATGAGGCGCAAGCCGGTACGTCATCACTTCGACGAGCGTCGGCCCTTCCCCCGCGATCGCCCGTTCGCGCGCTTCGCGGACGACGCGGTAAACTTCGAGCGCGTCGTTGCCGTCCACCCGTACGCCTGTAAAACCGTAACCGACCGCCCGGTCCGCGATACGCGCCCTTCCGACCTGTTTCGAATACGGCACCGAAATCGCATATTGATTGTTTTCGCAGAAGAAAATCACCGGCAGTCGATGAACGCCGGCAAAATTGCATCCTTCATGAAAATCGCCCTGATTGCTCGCCCCTTCGCCGAAACTGACGAACGCGACGAGCTCGTCCCCGCGCATCCGCGCGGCAAGCGCGACGCCGACCGCATGGGGAACCTGCGTGCCGACCGGACTCGAACCGGTCACGATCCGAAGCCGCCTGCAGCCGAAATGGCCGGGCATTTGCCGGCCTCCGCTGTTCGGGTCTTCGGCCTTCGCGAACAGGGCGAGCATCAGTTCCCGCACCGTCATGCCGACGGCCAACACGAAAGCATAATCCCGATAATACGGTAAAAACCAGTCGCGCTCCCGGTCGAGCGCGAACGCCGCCGCGACTTGGGCGGCTTCCTGGCCGATCCCCGATATATGAAACGGCACCTTGCCGGCGCGTTGCAACAGATGGGCGCGTTCGTCGTACAGACGAGCCAGCACCATCGTTCTATACATGGACAGCACCTGCTCGTCCGTCAGCCCCGTCGCCCGGTGGCGCAACAGTCGCTGGTCGATGGACAAGCCATCCACCCCCATCTCCCTATTTCGGCACTTCACTATCATAGCACAACGGAATTAGGCAAGAAACCGCCGACGGCCGCCACGGGCGGGACCCGGGAAATGCCGGCCGAGGGCTCCTGACGAACGGCTATAAATGGATCGCGCGCCCGTCGATTGTCCACATCGCCTCGGCCAGCGCCTCGGAAAACGACGGGTGCGGGCGGACGGCATAGCCGATCTCCCAGGGCGTCGCGTCGAGCCATTTCGCCAAAGACGCTTCCGCGATCAGCTCGGACGCCGCCGGGCCGACCGCGTGAACACCGAGCAGATCGCCGCTGTCGGCGTCGGCGATCGCTTTGACAAAGCCGCCGGATTCGCCGTGGGCGAGCGCCTTGCCGAGCGCCGCGAACGGAAACCGGCCGACCCGGACGTTCCGGCCGGACTCCCGCGCCTGGCGCTCCGTCATGCCGACGGCGGCCACTTCCGGCCTGCCGTATACGCAGCGCGGAACGCGGAGCCAATCTACCGGCAACGGGTCGAGCCCGGCCATGTGATCGACCGCGACGATCGCCGCGTGCGACGCCGCATGCGCCAGTTGCGGGCCTAAAACCACGTCGCCGACCGCATAGACGCGCGGATCGGCTGTCCGCATGAATCCGTCGGTTTCGATGCGGCCGTCGCGAATTTTAACCTGGGTATGGTGCAGGCCGATGCCGTCGAGATTGGCCTGCCGACCGACGCAGACAAGCATCCGATCGGCCGCGACGTCCGTGCGGGAGCCGCCGGCCCCGCGGACGACGATGCGTACGCCTTCGTCCGTTACGTCGAGCGTCTCCGGCAACAGTTCGGCGTTCAGCAGCAGACGGACGCCGCGCTTACGGAACTGCCTTGCCAGTTCCGCGGAAACGTCCTCGTCTTCCGTCGGCAAAAGCCTGTCGGCGATTTCGACGATCGTCACCGGCACGCCGAAATCGCTCAACATCGAAGCCCATTCGACGCCGATCGCTCCGCCGCCGACGATCAGAACAGAGGAGGGCAGCCGGTCCATTTTCAGCGCGTCGTCGCTCGTCAAAATGCGGATACCGTCCGGTTCGAGGCCGGAAATCGTTTTCGGCCTCGCCCCCGTCGCGATAACCAGCCTCCTCGGAACGAGCGTTTCGACCGATCCGTCCTCCCGCTCCACCGCGACGTCACCGCCGAGCGGCGCGAAAATCGACGGGCCGGCCAAGCGCCCGGTCCCCCGATAGACGTCGACCGCATGTTTGCGCATCAAAGCGTTCAGCCCGCCGTGAAGGCGCTCGACGATTTCCGTCGCGCGGGCGACCGCCCGCCCGAAATCGAAGGACACATCCGACACCGAAACGCCGAACGTCCCGGCCGTGCGCACGAGCGCATACACTTCCGCCGCCCGCAGCAACGCCTTGGTCGGAATGCAACCGCGATGCAGACACGTTCCGCCGAGCTTGTCCTTTTCCACCAATGCTGTCTTCATCCCGAGCATCGAAGCGCGCACAGCGGCAACATAGCCGCCGACGCCTCCGCCGAGGACGACCAGATCGTATTCATGCCGCGATTCCGTCATGTTCGTTTGCCCCCGTCGGCGAAACTTGATACGATGAAAATCAAAAGTCGGCAAAAACAATAAAACCGAAAAGAGGTCATGACGCCCGATGAACCTGAAGGCAAAAACCGCTCGCCTGGCCGCCGTCCTGGTGCTCGTCGCCGCCGGCTGGCTGGCCACTTATGGTTTTTTGCTCGCCAAAAACGCCGTGTTCGACTGGATCGCGTCGGTCGGCAGCGGCGAACGGCCCGATCCCCTTTTGTGCGTGCGGTTTGTCGGCGGCCTCGCCCTGTTCGGGCTCGGCGTCGGCTTTATTGCCGGCTGGGTCGCATATCGCGACCGGAAACGCCGATACCGGCCGACCTCGTTCCGACATCCTCCGGAATGACGGACGCCGTTGCATGGAAAACCGCGAACGACGCGAATCCCGTTTTTCCCGACGGAACTTCCTTGCCGTCGCGGAGATGGTCGTGCATGAACCGGGAACCGATCGCGGTCGCCGCCGTCAACAAAATCGCAAGAAGGACAAACAGCGCCGGTTTGCCGATTTTTTTCAGGAAAAGGCCCGCTCTCTTCCACCATCCCGGCTTCAGCGCGGCTCCCCAGCCGACATACTGCCCGCGCTCCGCCGACGCGAGCTCATACAGTTCGCGGACGACGGCGTTCAGCGTGTCGAGATCGAGGCGGTGCTTTTTGCAGACGACCAGCTGGTAGGCCGCTTCATCCCCTGCCTGCCTCCCTTCGTCTGCACGGTCGACCCTCCCGAATTCCACCTCGCGATATCCCGAACGGCGGACCGATTCCAAGCAGCTGAGCATGGAGGCTTCCGAAGGAAACCGCATCCGGTGCGACACGACTCGCGCGGCGGCGGTATCGCCCCTCGCCTGCAGCGACTCGAGAATGACGGCGTTGCGGATCAGATGCCTTTCCAGTTCGTTGGGTTCTAAATATTTATAAAAACCCCACTCTTCGTCTGGGCGACAAATGGAATGCACCCGCCAGCCGGCCAGAGCCCGATCGATCGCTGCGGCCGTTTCCGCAAAACCTTCGCAATCGCGAGCGTAAAAATAGTACTCGAGCCGCGACTCCGTATTCAGCCTCGCGACGTATACCGCGCCGTGCCGCCGCTCCAGAAATTCTTCCAGCCCCCGTTCGAACCGAACGATGCGTGAGACGAGCGCGGCCTTGCCGGTCGTACGGTCCGACGTTCCGTATGTATTGACGGTCACCGCCACCAGCCAGGGGCGTTCCGGGTCCGCCGTACAGCGCATCCAGGAAGTGTCCAGCAAAATCCACATGCGCTCCCGGTCGGTTTTTCGCTCGAAAAAGTTCCACTCGTGCGGATACGCCATCGGTCCGGTATCCTCCGTCGCGTGATGCGCCAAACGGGTCTGCCCCAAACGTACCATGTCGGCGGGAAAATGTAAAGCGCACAAAAAAAGAGCCGCGCCCGACGCGCGGCCGAACGGGCCCGGCAATCCGTCACGACACCATATGCTCCAGGCGCAGTTTGTCCGCGATCATCGCGATGAACTCCGAATTCGTCGGCTTCGACTTCGCCGCGCTGACTGTGTAGCCGAACAGATGGCTGATCGAGTCGATGTTGCCGCGCGTCCAGGCGACCTCGATCGCGTGGCGAATCGCCCGCTCGACGCGCGACGGCGTCGTTTTATATTTTTGTGCGATCGACGGATACAGTGTTTTTGTGATGGATCCTAAAATTTCAATATCATGGTAAACCATGGTGATTGCATCGCGCAAATACTGGTAGCCCTTGATGTGAGCAGGTACGCCGAGTTCATGGATGATGTGGGTGATGTTGATGTCGAGGCTCCGGTTGCGCTGAACGGCAGGCGGCTTGCCGATAGATCCAGCGGCCGGGGCGTTGCGGACGATCGGAGACGGCGAACCGAGCGAGACAAGCTCGCGGATACGCTGCACGAGCAAATCCATGTCGAACGGCTTGAGAATGTAATACGAAGCGCCGAGCTGAACCGCCTTTTGGGTGGCGTTTTCCTGCCCGAACGCCGTCAGCATGATGATTTTCGGCAAACGGCCCGGATGCGCCCGGCGAAGTTCCTCCAGCACGCCCAGTCCGTCGAGATGCGGCATGATGATGTCTAAAACAAGCACATCGGGAAAACGGTCGGCCGTCTCGAAATAGCGGACGACCTCTTGACCGTTGCGGCATACCCCGACGACCGTCATGTCGGGTTGTTGTTCGATCCATTCCGATAAAAGATGGATAAATTCCTGGTTGTCGTCGGCGAGCAAAATCCGGATGTTGTCCACGAACGTACCTCCTGTTCCATGTCCGTCGTTCCTCCTATCTGGTATTCGACGGCTTCGCAAGAAATCCTTCTATCGGGAATAAAAATTTTTCTTTCCTTTTTCGACAAAAAAGCGACATCCCGGGACATCGCGCGTACCCGGAGATGTCGAAACGTGTCGAACCGGTTCGAACTTCATCCCGCCTTTTTCTGAACGTTCGGCTCCAGCACAAGGCCTGCGTCGCGCAGCATCCATTCGATCAGGCAACCGTAACCGGTCGTCGGATCGCTGACCAGGACGTGCGTCACGGCGCCGACGAGTTTTCCGTTCTGAACGATCGGACTTCCGCTCATGCCCTGGACGATGCCGCCGGTTTTTTCGATGAGGCGCGGATCGGTGACGCGGACGACGAGTCCTTTCGGCCCGGGTGTCTGCTGGCGGGCGACATGGACGATCTCGATGCCGAACTTCTCGACTTTCTGGCCGTCGATCACCGTCCACATTTCGGCAGGACCTTTCTGAACCTCGTCGGCAAACGCGACCGGCATCGGCTCGCGGAGGAAAGCCGTAGAAGGAAATTCAATTATTCTCCCGAAAATTCCGAATGCTGTATTTTTCTCGATCGTCCCGATGACTTTGCCCTCATCGGGCAACACCGCATGTTTCTCGCCGGGCTCCCCGTTTCGGCTGCGCGCGATTGAAGTCACCGTCGCCGCGACGATCTCTCCTTTTCCGACCACGATCGGCGTCCGCGTGTCCGTGTCGGTGACGACGTGGCCGAGCGCGCCGTAAATGCGGAAATCCGGGGAGTAAAACGTCAGCGTTCCGACGCCGGCTGCCGTATCACGAATATAAAGGCCGAGCCGGTAGGCTCGGTCGGCGGCGTCGTATTCCGGCCGAACCGGAACGTCGAGCCATTCGCCGCCGCGCAGCACGGTCAATACGACCGGCCTGCCCGCCTGACCGGCCGCCTCGACGCGGGGAGCGACCTCGGAAACGTCGGCCACCGGTTTGCCGTCGATGCGTACGATCAGGTCGCCGATCTGAATGTTGGCTCGTTCGCCGGGGGATACTCTTTGTTGACCGGATCCGACAAATGAATGATGCCCAACGACGAGAACGCCAGCCGATTTCATGCGGACGCCGATCGTCTGGCCGCCGGGAACGACTTTCAGTTCGGGAACCGGACGAACGTCCGGCATGCGGAGCGCGGCGTGCGTACGCAGAGACGGAACACACCCAAACCATACAATGATCGTGCATAAGATCCAAAAAAAGGTCTGACGTCTGCGGACGGGGTTCACCAGCTTCACGCTCCCTTCGCGGTGTTCGGCTTCCCGCCGGGTAAGCGGGGCGCCACGCGTAAGATTAAGTTAACCCCGTCCCAACGCTTTTATGATCGCAGTCTTTTTGCGTTCTGCCAGTGCGAGCATTTCCCGCGCATGACTGGCCGTCGTCTCCGTAATTTCGACTCCGCCGAGCATGCGGGCCAGTTCGCGGACGCGACCGGTTTCGTCGAGCTCCTCGACCTCGGTGAACGTACGCGAGCCGTCCGTCCGCTTGCGGACGGCGTACTGGGCGTCCGCCATGCAGGCGACCTGCGGTAGGTGCGTGACGGCAAACACCTGGCGGTCGCGCGCAAGGGAAGCCATTTTTTCCGCGATCGCCTGAGCCGCCCGTCCGCTGACGCCGGTATCGATCTCATCGAACACGAGTACAGGCACTCGGTCACAGCGGGCGAACACCGTTTTGAGCGCCAGCATGACGCGCGACAGTTCGCCGCCGGAAGCGATGCGCGCGAGCGGCTTCGGCGGTTCCCCCGGATTGGCGGAAATAAGAAATTCCACGCTATCCCGGCCGGTCGGCCCGAACGGTTCGCCGCTTTCCTGCGACTCGACGCGGACGCAAAAACGCGTCCCCTCCATCTGAAGGTCGCCCAGCTCCCGCTCGACGTCGCGCTCCAGCCTGCGCGCAGCTTCCCGGCGTAACGCGCTGAGTTTGTCGGCCGCTTCTTCCAGATCGCGGGAGGTCGATTCGGTTTCTTTCCGCAACCGCTCCAGTTCTTCGTCATGATGTTCGATTTTGTTGAGTTTCGATTTGATGTCTTCGTAATAGTCGAGAATGTTTTCCACCGTCGTGCCGTATTTCCGGCGAAGCGCGTGCAAGGTGTCGAGACGGCGTTCGACGCGTTCGAGCCGTTCGGGATTGAACTCGATGCGGTCGCGGTAATCGCGCAGTTGGAGAGCAACTTCTTCCAGATGGTAATAGGCCGAACGGATCTGTTCGACGAGCGGGCCGAGCGCCTGCGGATCGAATCGCGCCGCGTCTTCCAGCTTGTCCGCCGCAAGGCCGACGGCGGCCAAACCGCGGTCCGAGGCGTACAGCAACCCGAACGCATCGCTCACCGCCTGAAACAACCGCTCGGCGTTGGCCAAACGGCGCCGTTCTGCCTCGAGCGATTCTTCCTCGCCGGGTTTGAGACGGGCTGCCTCGATCTCCGAAATTTGGAAGCGGTACAGGTCGGCCATCTGCAGCGCCCGGCGCATCGCCTCTTCAAGCTCCCTCCGCTCCTTGCGCAACGCCTGAAAACGGGCGTACAACTCTGCGTACCGTCCCAGCGCGTCGCCGACCGGTTTTCCTCCGAACGCGTCCAGCCAAGCCAGATGCGTTTCCGGCCGCACAAGCGACTGAAATTCGTGCTGGCCGTGGATGTTGATGAGGCACTCGCCCAATTCGCGGAGCGTCGAGAGATTTACGAGTCGGCCGTTGACACGGCAAACGCTTTTGCCGGTTGCGGTCAGTTCCCGCCGAACGACGAGCGGTTCGCCGGGATCTCCGTCTAAACCGTAACGGCGACACACGTCGCGCGCCGGGTGATCTTCCTCCAGGTCGAACAACGCCTCGATTTCTGCCTTCTCGCTTCCGTGCCGGACGAAATCGGCCGAACCGCGTGCGCCCGCGACGAGCGACAGCGCGTCGACAACGATCGATTTGCCGGCTCCGGTCTCGCCGGTCAACGCGACGAACCCCCGTCTGAAACAGATGCGGGCTTCCTCCACGACGGCCAAATGACGAATGCAAAGTTCGGTCAACATCACGGCGTCCTCTCCATCAGGCCGAGGATCCGATCAACGACTTCCGAGGCCTGCTTTTTGGTCCGACAAACGATCAGTACGGTGTCATCCCCGCACACCGTGCCGACGATTTGCGGCCATTCCAGCCCGTCGATCAGGGCGCCGACGGCGTTGGCGGTTCCCGGCAGACATTTCATGACGACCAGGTGTTCCGCACGGTCGATGCGGACGAAATGGTCCGCCAGCGATCGCTTCAGCCGCTCGACAGGGTGAAACCTCGGCTCCGGCGGAAGGGCGTATTTGTAACGTCCGTCGTTAAGCGGTACTTTGATCAAATGCAGTTCTTTCATGTCGCGGGAGACCGTCGCCTGGGTGACGCGGAAGCCGGACTCCCACAGCGCGCGGACGAGCTGCTCCTGCGTCTCGATTTCCCGCGTGGCGACGAGTTCGCGTATTTTCATCTGGCGCAAACTTTTACCCACGCTATCCGCCTCCTTGCGGCGCCGCCGTCGCCCGGGCCGAAGACGGCTAGCGATCCAGCTCGAACCGCACCGTCCGCACGGTCCGGGACTCCGGATCGACGTACAACACGCCGTCGGCGTCGTCGTACAAGAGCGCGTAGACCAACAAATGGTCGCGCACCGAACTTCCCGTCCATTCCATCGGCTTGCGCGGGCGTGCGATGCGCACGACGAACGTCTCGTCGTCTTTGCGCGCGACGGCGTCGATAAACAGACGGCTGGAAAGCGACTGCCCGCCGGCGTCGATATGGATCGGCACTTTGCGCTTGCCGGCGACGATCTCGTATCCGTGCTCCCGCAACAAACCGAGCGCCGTCTCGTCGGAAACGGCCGGTTCCTCATCCGTCGGAACTGGATGTTCCGACGCATCCGACAGCCTGCGCTTCAACCCGAAGTATGCCCAGATTCCAAGCCCGATCAAGATCCCCCACACGACATAGATATCCCCGCCCCGCATCTCGACCCCTCCCGCCTACGAACCGTTCGCCAACGCTCGCCACGCCTCCCCGACGACGGACGCGATCCGTTCCCCATGCGGCGGCGTCCGCACGCCGGGATCCGCTCGGTCTTTCGTCCAGTACGCCAAAAATTCGATGTTCCCGTCTCCTCCAGTAATCGGTGAAAAGGTCAGACCTTTGAGAAAAAATCCGACATCTTCCGCCTGTGCAAGCACTTTCTCCAATATTTCTACATGTACCCTGGCGTCGCGGACGACGCCCGACTTGCCGACGGAGCCGCGGCCGGCCTCGAACTGCGGCTTGACGAGCGCTACGGCCTCGCCGGAATCCTTCAGTACCTCGGCGAGCGGCGGCAATATCAACCGGAGCGAGATGAACGACACGTCGACCGTGCCGAAATCCGGCCTCGGGCCGGAGAAATCCTCGGGTTTGGCATACCGGAAATTCGTCCGCTCCATGACGCGGACGCGCGGGTCGTTCCTGAGCGACCAGTCCAATTGGTTGTAGCCGACATCGACGGCATAAACGAAAACCGCACCATGCTTCAGCGCGCAGTCGGTGAATCCGCCGGTCGACGCACCGACGTCGATCACGACGCGTCCCGTTAGATCGATGCCGAATTCGCGCAGCGCCTTCTCCAATTTCAAACCGCCCCTGCCGACGTACGGATGCGGCTCGCCGCGGACGGTAATGGAGGCGTCGCGAGGCACGCGGACGCCCGGCTTTTCCGCGCGCTGGCCGTCGACAAAGACGATGCCGGCCATCACGGCCGCTTTCGCTTTTTCCCGCGTCGAAAACCATCCGCCTTGCACCAACAACACGTCCAGACGTTCTTTCGACGCGCCCATCGCCGACACCCGTCGTAAAACGCCTTAGCCCCGCGATCGGACCGGACGCCCGCCGACTGCCCGAAGCACGGTTTCCACGATGCGATCGACCGTCAAACCGACTTCCGCGCGCTGCTCTGCTATCGAGCCGTGATCAACGAATCGATCCGGCACGGCGATGGAGCGGACGCGCGTCGTCCACAGCTCGCGGTCGGCCAAAAATTCGAGCACCGCCGACCCGAAGCCTCCCAGCCGAACGCCTTCCTCGACCGCAATGATCTCCATCCCGCGTTCGGCCAACTCCATCAGCATCGCTTCATCGAGCGGTTTCAGAAACCGCGCGTTGATGACTTCCGCCGTGACGCCCTGTCGCTCCAGCCGCTCGGCCGCTTCAAGCGCAAGCGCCACCATCGGCCCGACAGCCAGAATCGCGACATCGCGGCCCGTCCGCAGCCGTTCCCAACTTCCGATCGGGATCGGTTTCAACTCCGCATCAAGCGGGACGCCGACGCCCTGCGCCCGCGGATACCGCACCGCGATCGGGCCCGCGTCATATGCGAGCGCCGTTTTCAGCATGTGACGCAGTTCGTTTTCGTCTTTCGGCATCATGAGCACCATGTTCGGCATGCTCCGCAAAAAGGCGATGTCGAACAGCCCCTGGTGCGTGTCGCCGTCGGCGCCGACGAGTCCGGCGCGGTCGATCGCGAACACGACGTTCGCGTTTTGCCGGCAAATGTCGTGAAGTACCTGATCGTATGCCCTCTGCAGGAAAGTCGAATAGACGGCAAACACCGGCTTCATGCCCGAAAGCGCCAGCGCAGCGCACATCGTCGCCGCGTGCTGTTCGGCGATGCCGACGTCGAACATGCGACCGGGATAGGCGCGGGCGAAAAGTTCGAGCCCGGAACCTTTCGGCATGGCAGGCGTCACCGCCACGATTCGGCTGTCGTCTCTGGCGAGTTCGACGAGCGTTTTACCGAACACGTCGGTATAAGTCGGCGGACCTTCGGTTTTCAGCACTTCGCCGGATTCGATTTTGTAGGGGCCGAGACCGTGCCAAGTATGGGAATCCGCCTCGGCGGGCTGATAGCCTTTTCCTTTGACGGTCACGACGTGGACGAGTACGGGGCCCTTGATCTGATCGGCGATCTGATCGGCGCGGCGGAGCGTATCGATCAGAAGCGGCAAATCGTGCCCGTCGACCGGACCGATGTACCGGTAGCCGAGTTCCTCGAACAGGATGCCGTTCATGACGAGGTATTTCAGGCTGTCTTTCAGCCGTTCGGCCGATCGAGCCAACCGTCCGCCGATGGCGGGAATTTTACGCAGTAGATATTCGACTTCTTCCTTGGCTTTCAAGTAATGCCGGTCGGACCGGATACGGCTCAAATAATTGTGGAGAGCCCCGACGTTCGGTGCAATCGACATTTCGTTGTCGTTAAGCACGACCATCAATTTCTTGCGCTCATGGCCAATATGATTCAGCGCCTCCAGCGCCATCCCGCCCGTCAGCGCGCCGTCGCCGACGATCGCGACGATGCGATAATGGTCGCCCTGCAAATCGCGCGCGATAGCCATCCCCATCGCGGCGGACAGCGCCGTGCTGCTGTGCCCGGCTTCCCAGACGTCGTGAACGCTTTCCGCACGTTTGATAAATCCGCTCAAGCCTTTGTATTTCCGCAACGTGTCGAACCGGTGCTTGCGGCCGGTCAACACTTTGTGCACGTAGGACTGGTGACCGACGTCGAAAATGATCTTGTCGCGCGGACTGTCGAACAAATAATGAAGCGCGATCGTCAGTTCGACGACGCCGAGATTGGGCGCCAGATGCCCGCCGGTGACCGACAGTTTCTCGATCAAAAAACGGCGGATTTCAGCGGCCAGCGCCTTCATTTCTTCGATCGACAACGTTTTCAGATCTTTGGGATCGTCGATTCGCTCCAAAATCATCGCCGCGTCCCCCGCTTGCGGGAATGCCTGCCGGCAGGCCGGAACAGCCGGACGCCGAGCCGCCGTTCCACCATGTAAAGACATTTGCCCATCCCGAGCACGATCGGGACGGCATGCCGAATTGCAAGCGATTTGCCGAGCGCCTTGCCGCCCACCGTCAACCCCGAGATAAAACCGGACACCAGAACACCGGCCGCCGCCTGCCACGCGCCTCCCAAGCCGGCCGACGCTGCAATCCCGGCGGCGACCGTAGCTCCGGCGGCCCCGCTGACGATACCGCATATGTCGCCGACGACATCGCTGCAAAAATTGGAAACGCGATCGGCGCGTCGGACGATACCGATCGCTTCCCGAGCACCCCGGACGCGCTCAGACGCCATCGCGCGGTATGGAGTCTCTTCGGCGGTCGCCGCGGCGAGCCCGAGAATATCAAAAAAAACGCCGACCAGGATGATGACCGCCACGACCGCCACGCCGAGAAACCAAGGCATCCCGTACAGCAGCGCCGACGAAGTGACGGAAAAACCCGAGGCCAGCGCGAACGACACGAAAAAGATCGCGATGCTCCAGCGTATGTTCGGTCTTAGCGCCAATCCCGAACTCCCCGTTTCCTCGACCTGATCTTGACCTGATGATGTAAACCAGCGCATCGCAGTATGCGGGCCGATGCGTCGCGCCCCTTAGAGCCGGATGGCAGCTCTCCGGGTAAACGCTGTGGCTTAGGTCCAGTAGGGTTTCCCAAGCGGGACACCCGGACGTCGCCGTCCGGGCGGTTTCCCTTTACGCCCGCCTTGACGCGTCGCCGCTGGTCAGACTGGATTGCCACTTAGGCCACACTTTAATCCCCGGAAAACCTCACGCGTCGGTGAACAGTCTAGGGGCTTTCCCCGACGGCTCCGGTCGATCCTTAGCCTCTTTTGCGGAAACGGGTTTCAAGCCGAACCTGACGATTCGTTCCGCGGCCGCCGGAAACGTTCGTCTTTGCGCTAAAAAGGCCATCCCCACCGTCCCGCTCAAGGCAGGCTACGCTGCGTCCCGACTCCCGCGACGCGCGCTGAACGCGACAGCGCGAAAGCCGTTGCCGCAGGTTTTACCCCAAACGCCGCTTACGGCTCGCAACCGCCGGCCGTTCGGGGCCTCCGCGGCGGGAGGGTCAACGCCCGCATGCCGTTGCGGATCGCCCGCCCGCCTTCACTCCCTGCACCGACCCCCGACTGGGCGTCGAAAGCCGGCACAAGGAACTTCATCGATGTGCCCTTCGGCGAATTTTTAGGCTCGCCCTCGGGATCGCCGTGCCGACTAGAATACTGCGCCATCCGGCACGATGCAGCAACATTATAGCATAACGCCGGCCCACCTACAATGTAACAAACCTTCTTAAAAGGATCTATTTACCAAAAAATCCGCTATCTCCAAAAGCCGTTGCGGACGCGGCAAACCCGCTTCCAGCAAAGCTCGCTTGCCCGATTCGGTCAGTTCCGACACTTTCGCCTGCGCCGCTTCTATGCCGACGAAACCGGGATAACCCGGTCGCGTGCCGTCGGCGTCCAAAATATCGTCGCGGATCTGAAACGCAAGCCCGATGGCCTCTCCAAAACGCGACAGCCGCTCCAGCTGTTCGGCCGATGCGCCGCCGAGGCGCCCGCCGGAGCGGATCGAACAGACGATCAGTTTGGCCGTCTTGCGCGTGTGTACGACTTCCAAATCCTCCGCCGAACGGATCTCGTCCTCGTGCCGGATGTCCGACGCCTGGCCGCCGACCATGCCGTCTGGACCGGCCATCGCCGCGACGTCCTCGACGACGGCAAGCGCTACGTCTGCCGGCACGCCGAGATGGACGATCCGCGCAAGTACATAGAAGGCGTGAGTCAAAAGCGCGTCGCCGGCCAAAATCGCCATCGCCTCGCCGAACACACGATGGTTCGTCGGCCGACCGCGGCGGAAATCGTCGTCGTCCATCGCCGGCAAATCGTCATGAATCAGCGAATACGTATGAATCATCTCGATCGCGCATCCGACGGCCAGCGCGGCTTCCGCCACCTGCGGCGACTCATCGAGCGCTTCCGCCGCTGCCAGCGTCAACAGCGGGCGAAGCCGTTTACCCCCCGAAAACAGCGAATATTCCATCGCTTCGCGCAAATGTCTCGGAATACACCATTCCCGGGGAAACACCTGTTTCAGCCCTTCTTCAATCATGGCCATGCGTTCGCGGACATATTCCGCAAACGGAACCGCCGACACCGTCACTCCGCATCCCCCTTGCCTTGGAACGGATCGAACGGCTTGCGGACGAGTCCGGCTTCCGTCTCAACCAACAGCTCGATCCGGCGTTCGGCTTCGTTCAGTTTGTCGGCGCACAGCCGGGAAAGCCGCATCCCTTCCTGGAAAAGCTCGATCGCCTGCTCGAGCGGCACGTCGCCGCTTTCCAGCCGGGCGACGATCGCTTCCAGCCTGCCGATCGCCTCCTCGAACGTCATGTCCTCCGGCGTTTTGTCGCCGTTAGACGCTTCCGACCGCGGAAGGCCCGTTTCCGTTTCGCTGTTCATTCCGTTCTTCCTCCACCCACCAGACGTGACACCCGAGACGGCCGTCCGACAGCCGCACGCGCACCAAATCGCCGGGCTGAACGGAGCGGACGGAGCGGATGATCTCCGTTTCGTTTTCGTCGTAAACCAGGCCGTAACCGCGGCTCATCACCTTGAGCGGACTGAGCGCGTCGAGCTGCCGCACCGCCGAAGTCCAAAGCGCTCGGCGTTGCCGGACGAACGCATCGATCGCGCGGAGCAGCCTTGCCGACAGCTCCGCCTGGCGGCGCCGGCCAAGGCGGACGAGCACGGACGGCCGATGCGCCGCCAGGCGCTGAAACGCCGATCGTTCGCGATGGCGCGCCCGCATCAGCCTGTCGGACATCCGAAAGGCAAGCCGTTCGCGTACGCGGTCCAGCCGCTCAGAAGCGCTGCGCAGCAACCGCTGCGGCTCGCGGAAAACAGGCGAACCGACCGCCCTGTTCAGCCGCTCGCGTTCCGAGCGAAGTTTGGCCCACAATCCCTGCTTCATCCTGCGATCCAGTTGGGCAAGGTACTGCCTCAGCTCCAGATGATGGGGAACGGCCAGCTCGGCGGCAGCCGTCGGCGTCGCCGCCCGCAAGTCGGCGGCGAAATCGGCGATCGTCACGTCCGTCTCGTGTCCGACGGCGGAAATGACCGGAATCGCCGAAGCGCGAATACTGCGCGCGACGATTTCCTCGTTGAACGCCCACAGCTCCTCGAGCGAACCGCCGCCGCGGCCGACGATCAGGACGTCGGCTTCCGCCAGTCGATTCATCGTCTCGATCGCGCGGACGATCGCCGGCGCCGCCTGCTCGCCCTGCACGGGTACGGCATACACGATCACGCGAACGCCGGGAAACCTTCGCGACAACGTCGTCAGGATGTCGCGGACGGCGGCGCCTGCGGGCGACGTAATGACGCCGACCGTTCGCGGGAAGCGGGGGATCGGCCGCTTCAGCCGTTCGTCGAACAAGCCTTCGGCCGCCAGTTTCCGCTTCAGCTGCTCAAACGCAAGAAATAGGCTGCCGATGCCGTCGGGCTGCATCTCGCGCGCGTAGAGCTGGTATTGTCCGTCGCGGTCGTACACCGTCACCTGGCCGCGTACGAGAACGCGCATGCCGTCTCGGGGCATAAACGGAAGTTTTCGATTGAAATGAGCGAACATGACCGAGCGGATGAGGCTTTCTTCGTCTTTCAACGTAAAATACATGTGACCGCTCGGATGATGCTTGAAATTTGAAATTTCCCCGCGCACCCAGACATCCGACAGTCGCGGGTCGTTTTCCAGCTTCAGACGGAGATAACGGGTCAGCTCGCGAACCGTCCAGACGGCCGTCGGCTGCCGTCCCGCGGCGTTCACGGTCGGCGCCCTCCCGCCAAAAGTCTGGCCGCGTGTACCGTGTTCTTCATCAACATCGCGATCGTCATCGGCCCGACGCCGCCCGGCACCGGCGTGATCGCGCCCGCCGTATGGCATACTTCCTCGAACCGGACGTCGCCGCACAAGGAACCGTCGTCTCGCCGATGGATACCGACGTCGACGACGACCGCTCCAGGCTTCACATGCTCGCGCCCGACGAGGCCAGGACGTCCTGCCGCCACGACGAGAATGTCCGCCTGGCGCGTATATGCCGGCAAATCCGTCGTCCGCGAATGGCAGACCGTCACCGTCGCGTTTTCGCGCAAAAGCAGCTGCGCTGCCGGAGCGCCGACGATCCGGCTGCGGCCGACGACGACCGCGTGCCGCCCGGCGATGCCGATGCCCGAACGTTTCAGCAATTCCACGACGCCGGCGGGCGTGCACGGAATGAAGCAATCCGCACCCGCCGCAAGACGTCCGGTGTTGACCGGATGAAAACCGTCGACGTCTTTTTGCGGCGAAACCGCTTCGATGACGCGTTGCTCGGACAAATGCGGCGGAAGCGGCAGCTGCACGAGAATCCCATGAACGTCGGGATCGCCGTTCAGCCGCCCGATCAGCTCCAGCAGCCGTTCCTCCGTTACGCCCGTTTCCAACCGGTAAACGTCCGACCGCATACCGAGCTTCCGACACATCTTGGCCTTGCGGTTGACGTAAACCTGCGACGCGGGATCGTCGCCGACCAGCACGACGGCAAGCCCCGGAACAACGCCGGAGCGGGCAAGCCGCGCGACTTCTTCCTCAATTTCTCGTTCCAGTTGTGCCGCCAGCGCTTTTCCGTCCAGCAACACCGCCGTCATTCGTCACGACCGCCTTCCTCGCCTGAAAAATCCGCTTCATTTCGTTCAAGACCGCGAAGAAACGCCCCGAGCACCCCGTTGATGAACTTGCCCGACTCCTCGCCGCCGTAACGCTTCGCCAACTCGATCGCCTCGTTGATCGCGACTTTCGGCGGTACGTCGTCCACGTGCAGCAACTCGTACGCCGCCAGCCTGAGCGCCTGGCGGTCGACGCGGGACAGCCGTTCCATGCGCCAGCCCTTCAGGTAGCCGCCGAGCGCCCTGTCGATTTCGGCGCGGTGCTCCATGACGCCTTTGACGAGCCGTTCCGCGTACGCCGAATCGACGCGTCCGTCGGCCTCTTGACCGACGCCCGCGTCGGATCCGTTTTCCTCTTCTCCGCATTCCATCGAAAACCGGATCGCGCGGTCCGGCTCGGTCTCATTCATTTCCAAGGAATAAAGGCTTTGCAGCGCGATTTCTCTTGCCCGTCTACGCTTCATACAGCCGAAACTCCTTCAGCGGAACCGACGCCACCGCTCGCCCAGCCGCTCCGCCCAGAACGCCCAATCGACCGGAGGTTCCCCCTCGTCCGCCCGTTTACCGAAAAAATAGCCAAGAAACAATAACAAGCCGAACACCAGCATATCCCAGAATCCGCCGATCAAGTACACGACGCCCAGTATAAACCCGACCGCGAGCCCGACGATTTTCCCGGCATGACGAAGCCATTCTTCTCTGTTCATCGCCGGTCTTCACGCTCCTATTCGACGCGCGCGCGAAACGTCTGAACGGGCAGAACGTTCGCCACATAGACGGACACGGAGGCGACCGGAATGCCGGTAATGTCCTCGACGTGCTGCTTGACGATCCGCTGCACTTCTTCCGTCATTTCGGGGATGGGCGATTCGCCGTCGACCAGCGCCCGAAGCGCGATGTGCAATCCCGACTCGTCGACCGAAACGCGCGCTTTCAGATCGGCAAGACCTCTGCGCCTTCCCGCCGCCCGAAGCGCGAGATGCTCCACCGTCTCGAGCGATATCCGGATGTCGCCGAAATCGGTGCGCTGATCGATCGAAGGCGGTTGGCCGCGACCCGACCTCAGCACGACGTACAGAAAACGCAGCGAAGCCAGAAACATCAAAACCGCGACCGTCGTCACCGGAATCATGACGTCGAACCGGTCGTACAGCCGGTCCAAAAAATCACGGGACGACTCCCGCGGCACCCAGGCGAACGCCGTCGCCATGACCGCCGCAGAAACGGCCGCAACCGCCAAACTGTAAAGAAAAAGAAGCAATCTGTCCAACATTTTGGCCAAATCGGTTCGTCCCCTTCCCGATACCGATCACTTCAGCCGATGACCTGATTCCGATTCCTCCGCCCTGTCCGCCTGGCGGAAATGCACGTCGTGGACGTGGACGTTGACTTCCGCGACGCGCAATCCGGTCATCGACTCGATCGCGTGCCTGACGTTCTGCTGGATTCTCCCCGCCACTTCCGGAATCCGGTGCCCGAACTCGACGATGATCGACACCTCGACCGACACTTCATGTCCGGCGACCTGTACTTTAACACCCTTTGAGAGATTTTTCCTTCCGAGCCATTCCGCGATTCCGCCTGCCAGCCCGCCGCTCATGCCGGCGACGCCTTCGATCTCGACCGCGGCCAGACCCGCGATAATCGCGATGACTTCCGGATCGATCCGGATACTTCCGATTTCCGTCCGAATTCCTTCCGGGAAAACGACATCCATCGCCCGCGCCTCCCGTCTCCGTCGAAGATTCGATCATCCACGCCCACTGCCGGCGGCCGCCGGTTGCGGTTCGTGGAAAAGGTGTTCTTCCAAAAACCGAATGTCGAACGTCCCGTCGCGGAACACGGGATGATCCATCACCCGCAGATGAAACGGGATCGTCGTCGGAATACCGTCGACGACGAACTCCTGAAGCGCACGCTTCATCCGCGCGATCGCTTCCTCCCGCGTCTTGGCGTGCACAATCAATTTGGCCACCATCGAGTCGTAATGCGGCGGAATCGAATAACCGGAGTAGACGGCGCTGTCCACGCGCACCCCAGGCCCACCCGGGGGCAAATAAAATCGCACTTGTCCCGGCGCCGGCATGAATTGGCGGTCGGGGTCCTCGGCGTTGATGCGGCATTCGATCGACCATCCGTCGAACCGGACGTCCTCCTGGCGAAACGAGAGCGGTTCGCCCTCGGCGATGCGGATCATTTCCTTGACGATGTCGATGCCCGTCACCATCTCGGTGACCGGATGCTCGACCTGAATGCGCGTGTTCATTTCCAAGAAATAGAAATTTCCGTCCGGCCCAAGCAGAAACTCGACCGTCCCCGCGCCGCGATAACGGACCGCGCGCGCAGCCCGAACGGCGGCTTCGCCCATTTTCCGCCGGACGTCCGGCGTCATGATCGGACAAGGCGCCTCTTCCACCAGCTTTTGCCGCCTGCGCTGCACCGAACAGTCGCGTTCTCCGAGATGGACGACGTTGCCGTGAGCGTCGCCCAGCACTTGAATCTCGACGTGTTTCATGCCGGTCAAATATTTTTCCAAATACACGCCGGCATTGCCGAACGCCGACTGTGCTTCCGACTGGGCCGTCGCGATCAACCGGCGCAGCTCGGCCTCGTCGGAAGCGACGCGGATGCCCTTGCCTCCGCCGCCGGCCGTCGCCTTGATCATGACGGGATAACCGATCTCACGCGCGACGCGCACCGCTTCCTCCACGTCGTCGACCAGATCGCCCGAACCCGGAACGACCGGCACGCCGGCGGACCGCACCGTCGAGCGGGCAGTCGACTTGTCGCCCATCTTGGCGATGGCATCCGGGGACGGGCCGATGAAAGCGATGCCGCATTTTTCGCAGATCTCGGCGAAATCCGCGTTCTCGGACAAAAAGCCGTACCCCGGATGGATCGCGTCGACGCCGGTCAACGCGGCGACGCTGACGATGTTCGTCATATTGAGGTAACTGTTCTTGGCGGCCGCAGGCCCGATGCAATAAGCCTCATCCGCCAGCCGGACGTGCAGCGCATCTCGGTCGGCTTCCGAATAGACCGCCACCGTCTGGATGCCGAGTTCACGGCACGCACGGATGACGCGCACGGCGATCTCTCCGCGGTTGGCGACCAGAACTTTTCGGAATTTCATAAGCTCTGTTCACTCCAATCGAACGCGGAACAGCGGTTCTCCGTACTCCACCAGCTGACCGTTTTCAGCTAAAATTTCCACAATCTCGCCGCGGACCTCCGCCTCAATCTCGTTCATCAGCTTCATCGCCTCTATGATGCAGACGACCGTCTTCTCGTTTACCTTGTCGCCCACCTCGACGAACGGCGGCGCGCCCGGCGCCGGCGACCGGTAAAACGTCCCGACCATCGGCGCGACGATCGTATGCAACTTCTCCGCTTGCCCCGACACGATTGCCCGCTCTTGCCCTAAACCGCCCGATGGCTCGGGACGTTCCGCAGGTGCACTCGCCGTCGGGACGGCGACCGGCTGCTGAATGACCGGTGCCGGAACGGCCACCGCTGGGACGGGAGCTGCCGGCTGCACGGACTTGCGGATCGCGAGCCGCGAACCTTCGTGTTCGATCTCCAACTCGCTGACGGACGACTGGTCGACCAGCCGGACGAGCTCCTTGATGTCCTCTAACCGAAACATCCGCTTCACTCCTTCAGCCGCTAACGACGGTTGTATTATATCACATCCGCCGGACGACCGAAAGAAATGGAAAAGGCCCGGTTTGCACGACCGGGACCAAATCAGGCGTCAACGGACGATTCGGATCGAAATCTGGTCCGCGCGGACGCCCAATTCCTGCATGACCAGCGTTGCGATGCTCGCCGCCTCGCTTTTTTCGAGTTTGTCGGTGTCGACATAGACGTTCCAGCGGTCGTTTTCCTTCAAAAGGACGGCGTTCGGAAATTTGTATTCTGATTCTAATTTCTCCTGTATATGTGTTATTTTTTCGTACTCCTCTTCCAGACGCTGAAGCTGTTCTGCTGCCTTAGCTGTTTCTTCCTTTGGACGGCGGGAATCTGCTGCTATTTTTGTAAATTCATCCATTTTCCTTCCCAGATCGGTCATTTGTTGCAGCTCCAGCCTAGCGATTTTCTCCTGCCCGCTCTGCAACGCCTTCGATTGTGCCGCCTCCGCGGCCTGCGCGCCGCCCTGACCGGCGTCCGTCTCCGCGGCCGGCGAAGGTTCGGCCGACGTCCCTTCCGTCGCGACCTGCTCAGAGCCGCCGGTATCCTCCGTAAAGAGATAATAGGCCGAAAGCACCACCATCAGGCATAGCATCGAGACGAGCCAAACGGTCTGACGCTTGTTGTTCATGCGTGTTCCCTCCGCGCGATCAGGATTGGTTATCCGCCCAGCGGCTTCCTGGGCAACACGGAAATGCGGTGTGCCGGAACGTCCAGGCCGCGGCTGACGGCTTCCGTGATTCTCGCCCGTACGACGGCATCGCCCGCTCCGTCGGCGACGACGACGACACCGCGGATGCGCGGCTTGATTTTTTTGACCACGACCGGCGTCTGGGACGCCGACGTTTCGTAAAGCGCGATCTGTCCTTCCCGCGTGATCTGGGTCGTCCTCCGTTTCGTGCCGGCGGCGTCCTGCTCGTCGGTTGTCTGCTGGGAATCGCGCTCGTTTTGCTGCAACACCGTCTCTTCCGTGGAATCGATCGTGACCGATACGTCGACTTCGCCGACACCCGCGATACTTTCCAGCAGCTCCTTTAATTTTTTCTGATACGCCTCCTCGTATTCGCGAAACGGATCGACGCCGTGTCCGGCCGTTTCCGCGCGGCCGCCGGTTCCGGGCGACGACGAAGGCGATCCGTCGGTCGCCGCAGGCGGAGCCGGCTTAGGCACCGCCCAGTCGGCCAAAATCATCGCCGCCGCACCCGCCAGGCCGAGCAACAGCAGCCACCGAAACGCATTTTTGCGGTCCGACCATCCCCCATGTCTCATCACCTCCCCGCCGGAAACGTCACGGGCGATTCGTCGGCATACCGCACGACGATGTCGGTTGCGGAAATGTCCAGAAACTCCGCGACCGACTCGGCGATGTCGGCCGATCGGCGCTCGCGGCCGTCGATTTGCGGCGCCGGCTGCGGCGTCGGTTGCGGCTTGCCGACCGGCTCGACCGGCGACACCGCGGGCACGGGCGACAGTTCGACGCGCGTCGCGGAAGACGGCTTCGCCTTGCCGTCGACCGCCGGCGCCCGATCGCGCAATCGCCACGCAATTTCGACCCGGCCGACCGCGACCCCGCCGTCGCTTTTTTCGTTGAGCTCGACGGAAACGGCCGCAACCTCCGTTTCAGGAAACCGCGTTTCGATGTGTTCGCGAACCGCTTCGGCGGCTCTCTGCTCCGCAAGCCGCCTCGCCTCTACTTCCCGCCACCGAGCGAACCGTTCCCCTTCGCGCACGATCGCGCGAAACGGAGGCACCGACGCGGGCGCCGACGTTCCGGCGACTGCTTGCATTTCCGGCCGCCCGAACAGCATCCGCTCGTCCCATTCGGACGAAAGCAGTCGGAACAGCGGGGAAACAAGCGCGAACAGCACGACCAGCCCGAGCACGGTTCGAACGTACGGACGCATCGTCTGCCCGGGCAATAGAAGATCGACAAACGTCGCCAGCATCAGGACGACGATGACTTCCTTCAGCCAGCTCCCCAGCGCCGCCGCCAACGGACGTTCCTCCTCTTTTCGCTGTCATCTCAACATGGCGGTCACCGTACCCGCCGCGATCATCATGGTCAGCGCCAGAAAAAACATGAGCCCCACGGCGGCCAGGGCGGCGAATACGTACATCATACTTTTGCCGATCGTCCTGAGACAGCCGACGAGCGGCGTTTCGCCGAGCGGCTGCAGCACGGCGGCGGCCGCGTAGTAGACGAGCGACATCGCCAACACCTTCACCGCCGGAAACGCGCAGATCAACAAAAGCGCTATGACGCCGAACATCCCGATTGCGCTTTTGACAAGCAGCGAGGCGGCGACGACCGTGTCCGTCGCGTCGGCGAACAGTCGACCGACGACCGGCACGAAATTGCTTGCGACGAATTTCGCCGTCCGTACGGCGACGCCATCAGCCACCGCCGCAACCGCCCCCCGCGCGGTCATCACGCCGAGAAAAACCGTGACAAATCCCCCCAGCAGCACGGCGCCGGCGTTGCGCAGCAGATCCGCCAAATGAGACACCTTGTACCGCTCGCTCATGGCGCTGACGATATGAAGAACGGCGGAAAAGAAGAACAGCGGAAAGACTACGGCATTGATAAGCGATCCGGTCGCATGCACCATGAACACGACGAGCGGATGGAGCACTGCGGCCGACGCCGCGTTGCCCGTCGAAACGAGCAGCGTCAGAAGCAGCGGGATAAGGGCGATCATGACGTGCACCATCCCCGAGACCGCTTCCTTCGCGTATCCGATCGCCACCCGGAAACTTTCCGCGGCGATGCCCGTCAGCATTAAAAACACGACCACCGAGGCGATTTTCCCGACGTTCGATTTTTCAAAAGAACTCTGCAGGTGGCCCAGCATGACGCCGAGAATCGCGATCAACACCAAAACGGCGAGCAGACGGCCCTGCTTTTCCAGTTCGTCGAACAAGAACCGAGCGAGCCCCGTCAGATAAGCAACCGCCGACGGCCGCTCTTTATCCCGCACGATTTCCGTCGAAGGCGCAAACGCCGGTCGGTCGCGCGGCAAATAGGCGTCGTATTGCCGGACGAGTGCCGACCATTGCCTGTCGAGTTCGCCTGTGTCCAGACGACTCCACTGCCGGTCGGCCAATTCCTCCGGCGCGACGCCGTGCGGTTGCTCCGACGCCACGGCGCCGAAAGCCGCCGTCGCCGTCACGCCCGCGACGGCGAACCATCCTGCCGCGGCGAAAATCGCGACGCCCCGAACCGCACGCGACGTCACGGCCGACAGCCCCCCTTCCCGACGGCCTGTCCCGCGTCAAGCGCCGGGCAGCATCCGAACGACCGTCTCAACCATGGCGGTCACGATCGGCACCGCCATGGCGAGAATCAGCACTTTTCCGGCGAGCTCGACTTTTGCGGCGACCGCTTCGTGCCCGGCGTCGCGGATCGCCTGCGCCCCGAATTCAGCGATATAGGCGATGCCGATCACTTTGAGCACAATCTTCAGATAGGCCGGATCGACGCGCGCTTCACGGGCCATCCGCTCCAAAGCGTCGAATACCGACGAAATCTTTTCGACGACGAGAAAAAAGACGAACCATCCCGCCGCGACCGCAAGCAAAAAGGCGAACACCGGCTTCTGTTCCCGGACGACGAGACCGAGCGCCGCCGCAAGGAGGCCGATTCCGACGATTTTTACGATGTCCAACGCCGCCACCCGCCTTCTGGGCGCCGTCCGCTTACTGAAACAAGAAAATCGAGCGGATTTCCCGAAACAGGTCGTCCAACATGCGGACCGCCATGAACAGCACGACCACGAATCCGATCAGCGTCACCCAGTGTGCCATGTCTTCCTTGCCCATCTGCTTGAGCACGGTGTGGATCATGGCGATAATGATGCCGATTCCGGCAATTTGAAAAATCGCGTTGACGTCGTACATGCCGGTCCCCCCGAAAACGCCGGCCTACCCGGGTCGCCCCGGCTACAGCAGCAGAACCGCCGCCAGAGCCCCTCCCAGTACGCCGAGATGGCGGCACATCGGCTCGTATTTCCGCCTTTCTTCTTCCGCAACCCGCTCTTCCGCCTCAAGGCGCGACACCGCCATACGAAAATGCCTGACCTGATCGTGCCGATCGCTGACGCCGAGCGACGCAGCCATCTGCCACAACGTTTGCAGCTCCGCCCCGCGCATCGCGGTATAGCGCCAAGAGCGTTCGAGCGCTCGGCGAAAACATTCCGCGGCGGTTAAGTGAGGCGAACTGTCCATCAGGCGTGCGGCCGTCCGGAACAGTTCGCCGACAGGTCCGGCGCACGAGGCCGCCGCGGCTTCCAATGCTTCGACCAGCGGCGTCGTCGCGAAGCCGACTTCGGTTTCAAGCCGGCCGATCGCGGCGATCACCTGGCGAATCTCCCGCGGTCTACGCGCATAACGGGAGGCCTGGCGGAACCCGGTCGCCGCAGCAGCCACAACCACGCAGGTGGCGCCGATCCACTTCAGCATCATGGCCATCCATCACGCTTCTTTTTCGCTAGACTCGTTCCCCGCCGCCTCCGAGCAACATGTCGGCAGTCGCAGGCGCAAGGAACGGCTTGCGGTTTACCGGCCGAAAGTCGGCGTCCAGCACGACCGCGCGGACGCCTGCGCCTGCGGTTCGGCCTTTCTGCAAAACGACGTATCTTCCGAACGTCCGATTGGCGATCAGCCGCGCAAGCCCCGGGCGCTTCTCCGCATCGGTCACCCCCCAAGCGTGCGCCGTGGCGACGACGCGCACCCCCGCATGGGCGGCCTCCTCGACCGCACCCGCGTCTTCGGCACCGCCGATTTCGTCGACCACCAGCACGTCGGGCGACAGCGACCGCACCATCATGAGCATGCCTTCGGCTTTCGGGCAGCCGTCCAGGACGTCCGTCCTCGGCCCGACGTCGAACGCCGGCACTCCCTTGTCGCAGGCGGCGATTTCCGACCGCTCGTCGACGATGCCGACTTTAAGCCCTTTCCCGAAAGACGCGCCGAGGGGCCAGCGCCCGTAACTGACCAGTCTCGCCAGGTCGCGGACGAACGTCGTTTTTCCTCCCTGCGGCGGCGAAAGAACGAGAGTGTGATGGATGCTTTCCGAAGCAAGATCGATCAGCTGCGAAAACACCGGCTCGGCTGCGCCGATCACCTCACGGGCGATGCGAAAGTTCAACCCCGTCACATCGCGCAAAAGGCGGATGCGGCCGTTTTCCACGACCGCGCGCCCGGCGAGGCCGACGCGGTGGCCGCCCGCGACCGTGATGAAACCGCGCCGCATTTGTTCCTCGAACGAATAAAGCGAATGGCGCGTGATGCATTCCATCAGCCGGTCGCAGTCTTCGCGCGTCGGCCGGTAGGCCCCGGACGGATGCGGTCCCGCCGTCCCGTCCGCGGAGACGAACCACGGTTTTCCTGCCGCTACGACTTCCAGCGGCCTTTCCGCGCGGACACGTAATTCCTCCGCAACCCGGCGCAATTCGGCGGGCATTCGCTCGCACGCCCGGCGCACCGGACCGGTCAGGATCGGAAACAGGCGATCCAGCATGCTTGTTCCTCCCCGGCGGTTTCATCTCTAAACATATGCCCGTCCACGGCGAATATGACTTGCGTCACTTTTTCAGAACGCCGGTAAGAACGCACAGCACGCCGACCGCGATCCAGAGAAACTTCGACATCGGCAGCTTCCCGGCTACACCCGCAAGCCCGACTGCCGTCGTGGCGATCAAAACGACAGGCCCTACGGCCGCAAGGGCGGAATTGACGAGCAACGCCTGTTCGACTCGGTTGAACCGCATCATGATGAATGCAGCCGTCAGTTCCAGACAGCCGGACAACATTCGGAGCGCCGCCATGGCGAAAACAAACCGGTCGACCATGTTTTCCCCTCCAGGGGCCGGGCGGACTTGCCCCTAGCCCGGTATCACTTTATGCGCCGATCGCCGTTTTCACAACCGGATGGGCGAACGCATATAGTGCTCCCGACGACAACAGCCTCACCGAAGGAGTCGAACGAACATGGAATCGTACCGGAAACCGTCGGTCTGGCCGCCGTCGATGGCCGATCCTTCAGGCGTCCGGGAAAAAAGGCCGAGAACCGCCGGCAAGACGATGGTCATCGACAAAGGACTCGGCCCTTACGCGTTTTTCGACCTGTTGCAGGTCGGAGGTTCCCACATCGACTACATCAAACTCGGTTTCGGATCCGCCCCGCTTTATCCGGTTTCCGTCCTGAAACAAAAAATCGACCTTGCCCGCAGGCGGAACATCCGGATCTTGCCCGGCGGCACATTCCTGGAAGCAGCCGTCGCCCAGCGTGAAGTGGATGAGTTTTTCCGGATCGTCAAACGCTTAGGATTTACCGCCCTTGAAGTATCCGACGGCACGATCGACATGAGCAGGCGTCTGCGCTCGGAACTGATCTTGCGGGGGCTCGAACTGGGGTTCGAGGTTTTGACGGAATACGGGAAAAAACGGAAAGGTTCGCGCGTCGATCTGACCGAACTTTGCGAAACGGCGGAGACCGATCTGGAGCTCGGCGCGTCGCTCGTCGCGATCGAAGGGCGGGAATGCGGCGCGGATGTGGGCATTTACCGCGAGGACGGCGCATGCCGGGAAGACGCCGTCCGCGAAATCGCCGAGCGGTTTTCCCGGCCGGACCGTCTGCTGTGGGAGGCGCCGCGCAAAGAACAACAGGCGTGGCTGCTGCGCGAACTAGGCCCCGACATCCATATCGGCAATGTCGCGCCGCAGGACGTCCTGTCGCTGGAAAGTCTCCGGCGCGGGTTGAGGGCCGATACGTTTCTGCACGGCATGAAATCGTTGGCGCGCACATAGACATCATTCCAGACATTTTCGTGACGGACAGGAGTTGCGGCATGAACGGGGAAACGGTCCTGGTCGCCCTCATCATCATCGGGCTGATCGGGCGGTCGTCGATCGTGACGACGGCCGCCTGTCTTCTGCTCGCCCTGAAACTGATCCGGCTCGAGCGGTTTTTTCCGTTGATCGAGCGAAGGGGATTGGAGTTGGGACTGCTGTTTCTGACGCTCGCCGTTCTCGCACCGTTCGCCAGCGAACGCGTTTCCGCGCGGGAAATCGTGCGGGCGCTGACCGGGTGGACAGGCGTTGCGGCGCTGGTCGGCGGAGCCATCGCAACCTGGATGAACGGGAAAGGACTGGACTTGCTGCAGCGAGATCCGCAGCTGATCGTCGGCCTCGTAATCGGCTCGATCTTCGGAATCCTGTTCCTGCGCGGCATTCCCGTCGGCCCGCTGATGGCCGCTGGCATTGCCGCCCTGTTACTGAAACTGGCCGATTCCGTCCTCTCCCGTTCATGAACGCCGCGCCGACGCGGATCGTCCGAAGCCGCCCGGGGCTTCCCCGGCACAAGCATTACCGGCGCTCCGCCGGTCCGCCGACGAACACTTCTTCCGTCGTATCCAAGCCGAATGCGGTATGCAACGCACGAACGACATCTGCGGTCTTCTCGGCGTCGATGACGCAGGACACCTTGATTTCCGACGTACTGACCATGTTGACGCTGACGCCGAGCCCGGCGATCGTCTCGAACATCCGAGCGGCGACACCGGGATTGCTCGCCATGCCCGCACCGACGATCGACACTTTCGCGAGCCCTTTTTCCGAGGTCACTTCCCGGAAGCCGACTTCCGACTTTATGCGCTCGAGCACGCCCAACGTACTGTCCAGATCGGCCTCGGACACCGTGAACGCGACGTCCGCGACGCCGCCGCGCACGCCGCTTTGCACGATGATGTCGACGTTGATCGCCGCCGCCGCGAGCGCGGAAAAAATGCGGAACAGCTGCCCCGGCCGTTCCGGCACGTCCCAGACGGTGACACGGGCGATCTGTTTCTCATACGCGATGCCGCGAACGATCATGCCCTGTTCCAAGCCGACTTCCTCCTTCACGAGCGTGCCTTCTCCGTTCGTAAAACTCGAACGCACCACCAGCGGCACGCGATGGTTTTTCGCGCATTCCACCGCCCGCGGATGAAGAACAGCGGCTCCGAGATGCGCCAGTTCGAGCATTTCATCGTAACTGATTTCCTTCAGCTGGCGCGCGCAGCGGACGACGCGCGGGTCGGTCGAATAAACGCCGTCGACGTCGGTATAAATTTCGCAGAGATCCGCCCGAAGCGCGGCGGCCAACGCGACGGCCGTCGTATCGGAACCTCCGCGGCCGAGCGTGGTGATTTCTCCGTCTTCCGTAATCCCCTGAAAACCGGCCACCACCGCAACGGCGTTGTCTTCCAGCGCGCAGAGCACGCGTTCCGGACGAATTTCCACAATTCGCGCCTTGCCGTGCAACTTTTCCGTCCGGATGCCGGCCTGCCAGCCGGTGAGCGACACCGCCTTTTCTCCGAGATCATGAAGCGCCATCGCCAGCAGCGCGATCGACACCTGCTCGCCGGTCGAAAGCAACATGTCCATTTCACGGGGGGAAGGCGATCGCCCGGCGATTGCTTTGGACAGGTCGATCAGATCGTCGGTCGTGTCCCCCATCGCGGAGACCACCGCCACCACCCGGTGGCCTTCCGCGCGACGGTCGGCGATCCGCCGCGCCGCCCGCTTCATCCGTTCGGCATCCCCCACCGAACTGCCGCCGAATTTCATGACGATCAAAGCCAACGTCCGTCTCCTCCCCTCGAACGCCGGCGACGCCCGGCCGCAAGCGGTCGGCCGCCCCGACGGTCCCAGTATACCAAAACGCCCTTTTGTCCGACAATCTGTAAGACGGCAAAAACGGCAAAACGGCGCCCGTCCCGTCCGGTCTCCAGTTGCGGGACGAACGCCTCCGTCGGCACGCTTTACGCCCGGGAAATATAGCGGCCTTCGCGCGTATCGATCAACAGCACGTCGCCGACCTCGACGAACAAAGGCACCTGGACCGTCAGGCCGGTTTCGAGTTTTGCCGATTTCGTCGCGCCCGTCACCGTGTTGCCGCGGACGCCGGGCTCCGTCTCGACGACCTTCAGCTCGACGGCGTTCGGCAGGTTGATGCCGAGCAACTCGCCGCGGTAACTGATGATGTTGACGATCATGTTTTCCTTCAGGAAATTGAGTTCCCACTCGATCTGCTTGCGGTCGAGCGAAAACTGGTCGTACGTCTGGGTGTCCATGAACACGTATTCGTTGCCGCTGGCGTACAGGAATTGCGACTCGCGGTTTTCGATCTGCGCGCGCTCGAGCGTTTCGCCCGCCCGGAACGTTTTGTCGACGATGTTGCCGTTGCGCAGGTTTTTCAGCTTAGATCGGACAAACGCCGCGCCTTTGCCGGGCTTGACGTGCTGGAATTCCAGCACCTGCATCGGGTCACCGTCGACGATGACGGTCAGCCCTGTGCGGAAATCGTTGACGTTGATCACGACACATTCCTCCCTCGAAAACGGCCTGAACGCCGGAATCGTCAAACCGAGATGAGCTGTTTCGGCGCGGCGGTCAACGTTTCGGCCCCGCCCGCCGTCAGCACGACGTCGTCTTCGATGCGGACGCCGCCGAATCCCGGCACGTAGATGCCGGGCTCGACCGTCACCGTCATGCCCGCCGCCAGCACCGATTCGGACGTCGGCGACAGCCGCGGCGCTTCATGAATTTCCAATCCGATGCCGTGCCCCGTCCCGTGTCCGAACAACTCCTCGTAGCCGTAACGGCGGATGACGTCGCGCGCCAGCGCGTCGGCCTCCCGGCCCGTCATGCCCGGCCGGATGCCGCGAAGACACGTTTCCTGGGCTTCCAGCACGACGGCGTACAGCTCGCGTTGGCGATCGGTCGGCTTGCCCAGAACGATCGTGCGCGTCAGGTCGGAGCAATACCCCCGGTAATACGCGCCGAAATCGAGTTTGACGAACTCGCCGACGCCGAGACGCCGATCGGTCGCCACGCCGTGCGGCAACGCCGATCGTTCCCCTGAAGCGACGATCGTGTCGAACGACGAGGACGACGCCCCGTGACGGCGTAAAAACATCTCGATTTCGATCGCCACTTCGCGCTCCGTCAGGCCGGGCCGAATCCAGCCGAGCAAGTGATCGAACGTCCGGTCGGCCAGTCGGGCGGCTTCGCGTATGACGGCGAGCTCGACATCGTCCTTGACGGCGCGCAGCGCCGCGACGAGTCCCTCGACTGGCTCGAGCTGCACGCCCGGCCACGCCGCTTCATATTTACGAAGATCGGCGACGGTCACCGACTCCGCCTCGATCGCAAGACGCGTTACGCCGAGCGAACGCAGACATTCGCCTATCGTCTCCTCGGCCCTGGCCGCATGCTCGACGAACTCGACGTCGGGCGCCTCAAATCCCGCCTGCGTTCGGTAACGAAAATCAGACAACAAAATCTGCCGGCTTTCGGTAACGAGCACATATCCGGACGATCCGGTAAATCCCGTCAAATACCGCCGGTTATACGGATTCGTCACCAACAGAGCCTCGTAACCTTCCTCGCGCAGACGTCGACGCAGACGTTCCAGCCGTTTCGGCTCCGGCCGTTCGACCGGCACTTCCCGCTGGGCACCGTTCAAGCCGGCTCCCCTCCCTGCCGCGCTTCCAGCAGTCTGTTAAGCGCCAACAGGCCGAGTTCATAGCTATAAGCGCCGAATCCGGCGATCTGACCGGCGACGACCGGCGCGATGACCGACACGTGGCGGAACGGCTCGCGCTTGTACACGTTCGACAGATGGACTTCGACCGCCGGCAGTCCGACGGCGGCGAGCGCGTCGCGCAACGCGTAACTCGTATGCGTCAGCGCTCCGGCATTGATGAGGATGCCCGATTTGACGCCGTAAGCGCGGTGGATCGCGTCGATCAGGTCGCCCTCGTGGTTCGACTGCACGAATTCGAGCTCTATGCCGAGCGTTTCCGCCAGTTTGCGAAGCCGCCGCTCGATGTCGTTCAGCGTCTCCGTTCCGTACACCGACGGCTCGCGGACGCCGAGCATGTTCAGATTCGGCCCGTTGACGACCAGCACAGCTTTCATCTCGTCTTCCCCGCCATGTTCGCCGATTCGGCCGAGCTTTAGCCGAAGCCCATTTTATCACACGCGCCGCTCGTTTGTCACCTTTGCGTGGTATAATGATTGACAGCCCGGTTCCGCTTGCGCGGCAGGAAGGCCGGCGTCAGCCCGCACTTTCGCCGAAGCGGAACCGACCGAATCGCGGGAGGTGCCGTCATGCTCGTCTCCGTCGTCAGGGTAGCGGTCGCCGTCCTCCTTCAGGTTTGGCTGACGGCGGCTTGTTACGTACGGACGTTCGGGAGGACGCCGAAAAGCCCCGGAACACTGTTGATTTCCAACCACGCCCATGATCTCGACGGCATCGCCGTGCCTTCCCGTCTCGTGCTCGAGGCTCCGCTCTTCGGGCGGCACCGCTTCGTCGCCTCGCGCCGACTGTTCGAGCCGGGGTTTCTGACGACGCGATTTCCCTCCCTGACGCCGTGGATCAGCCGGTTGGACATGTCGAGCTTCTTCCGGGCCATGGGAGCGCTGCCCTTGGAAAACGAGCCTCTTTATCGCCCGATCGCCAGTTACGCACACGAAATACGCCTTCACTTCGGCAATCGAACCGTCGGAGAGGTTTTTTCCGAAAACGTTGCGGAAGCGCTTTCGGTTTCGTCGGACACTGCGATTGACGAAATCTGGTCGCCGCCCAAAATCCGGAAAGCCCAAACACCGATCGGGCCGACAGCCCTGCGCGAACCGTTCCGGTCAGAGCTCCGACGCGCCCTGCGCCGGGATGTCGAAGCACAGCTTGCCGCAATCGTGCAAGAGCTGAAATCCGGCTGCATCGTTTACCTGACGCCGGAAGGACGGCTGACCCGCGACGGCCGCCTTTGCCGGTTCCGAGAGGCGTTTGAACGGCTCGTACGCGAGGCTTCCGCATGTCATCTCGCCGCGATCGCGTACGATCCGTTCGCCCGGCGAAGGCTGTCCGTTTACGTGCGGTTCGTCCCGCTGCCGCCGGACGCCGATCCGGCCGTCGCGCTGCGGTGCGCCCGCCCCGTGACGGTCGGTCAGCTTTTGGCCGACTGGTTGGCCGACCGGCCTTCAAGCCCGTTTACGGGCGAGGAAGCGGCCCGCGCGGTCATCGAAAGGCTGTCTGCCTTGCCGAAGTCCGCTTTCATCGTTCCGGAACTGTGCCGCAACCCGAACAGAGTAGTCTTGCGGGCGCTGGCCGCGATGACCGCGCGCGGATTTCTCGTCCGGCGGTCGGGGATGTTCGCGCGCTCGGAGAGCAGCACGGACCGGCGTTTTCCGCACGTGACGGACATCTGGGCCTATCAGCGCAACGCCTTTCGGGAAACGTTGGACGCGCTCACCGCGCTTTCAGCGACTCCCTGAGCGTCGTGCGGCGCCTCGGCCGGTTTGTTCCCCCCATCGTCCGGCAGCGACGTTCCGGTAAATTCAAAAGAAACGGAATAACCGACAAACAGCCCCCACGTCCAAAACAGGCATAAATCGGTAATGAGCGTCTGGACATCGGTGCGAAACCAGCCGGTCAGGCGCGTCATCGCCCACCAGAAACACCCGAAAGCGACGCCGAGCCACGGACTTCGGACCGTGCGGAACAAAGCCGTATACAAAAGCGCCGCCGCCATCGAAAACAGCGTAAACACCGTCCATCCGACGGCGGTCGCCGCGCCGGGCCCGACCGCGTCGGCATCGACGAACGGCCTCGCCCAGTGCGACAACGCCGTTTCCGTAAACCGGAAATATTCCGCAGCCTGAAACGCGAACCCCCAGAGCAAACCGGCGAAAACTCCCGTCGCGGCGGCATGGCGCCAAACGTTCGTTTTTGGATAATGGCGGGGAGAAAGCGACATGGGACAGTTCTCCTTTTCCACTGTCGCATCGATGGTTTTTCTTATTTTGGACGGAAAGCGAAAGTGGCATTCTCCCGCCGTCCTGCGCTAAAATGATAACAGCAAAGAGAGGTGCCGGACGATGGTGCAGAAAACGCCGCTTTACGGGGGACAAGCCGTCCCAGAAGGAGTCATGTTCGCCGGCCGCTACGTCGTCGTGACCGCGGTTCGGCTGAAAGACAACCGAATCGTATTTTTTGAAGAATTCACCCGCGAACGGCCGTGGCTCAAGCGTATCGGCCGCATTCCGTTCATTCGGGGCATTGCCGCCATCTTGGAGGCGAGCGCGAAAGGTACCCGTCACCTTTACGCGGCCGCCGAACGGTTGGCGGAGGAAGAAGCCGGGCTGGAGTCCGCCCCGTCGAAACCTTCCCGGCCGGACGTGCCGTTTTACCTGAGCGTCGCCGCCGTCGGCATTCTGTCCTTTTTGTTCGGTAAATTTGTCTTTACCCTGGTTCCGCCGATCATCGAAGAAGGGTTGTTCGGTCGGCTGTTTGAAAATCAACTCGCACACAACCTTCTGGAAGGTATGATTAAGACAGTCATGCTATTGTCCTATTTGTCTTTTATTGCGTGGATGCCGCCCGTCAAACGGCTGTTCCAGTACCATGGAGCAGAACACAAGGTGATCAACGCATTCGAGGCGGGCGAGGAGTTGACCGTCGAGGCCGTCCGACGGCAAAGCCGTTTTCATTACCGTTGCGGCAGCAGTTTCATCGTGTTTACCGTCATCGTCGGCGTCGTCGTCTACTCGCTTTTCGAATATGATTCGCTTTGGGAACGGCTTTGGATCCGAATTGCGCTGTTACCCGCCGTCATCGGCGTCTCCTATGAAACGCTGCGGCTGACGAACCGGCTGCGCGGCTTTCCCTTCCTGCGCGGGCTCGGTTATCCCGGCCTCTGGCTGCAAAAACTGACGACGAAAGAGCCGACCGACGACCAGATCGAAGTATCCATCGCCTCGTTCAACCGCATGCGGGAACTCGAACTTCGGCGAACCCGGCCCGCCCCCTCGGCCGAAGCGGCGGTCCCGGCAACGCCGACATGAAAGGAGACGCCGGTCGATGCACAAGCGCTGGAAAGTTTCTTGGACCGTCGTGTTGATCCTGACCGCAGTCGGCGCCGTGCGGGCGATCGCGGACGGCCGCTACGCGCCGTTCATTCCGATCGCGCTCGTCCTCGCCGTCGCGTGGACGGCCCATTTTCTTCTCATGCGGCGCTCCGGAGCGCTCAGATTCGGACGGCCGAAAACACGCTCATCGAAACCGTTCGCCCCGCGCCGCGACGACAAGGTCGCCTCGCGCTCGGCGTCCGGCGCCAAAACCGCGCGCAAGTCGTACCCTTTTCGCGTCATCGAAGGCGGCAAGCGCGACCGCTAAACGCTCCATTTGTCGAAAAAGGCCGCAGCCGCCATGCGCCCTGCCTCGAACAGCTCGAGGCTTTTTTCTTTCGGAATAGAAAATTGAGTGGCGCGCACGTCGCCCGTCGGAATCCGAACGGTCCGGGAGCGCGCCGGCTTTTCGATATATCGCTCATCATGCGCGTCCATCATTGTCGAAAACAAAGCGGTCAGCATCGAAACCGGCCCCGTAATTCGGTGCGGCTCTCCTTCTCGCCTGCCGACCAGCCGAAAACCGATCGTCGGCGGCCCTCCGTCGCCTGATTCTTCTTCCAGTAGCCATAACGGAAAATTGCTCAGCAATCCGCCGTCGACGATGTAATACGGCTCCCATGACGGTCCTCTCAACACGACGGGATCGAAAAAAAACGGGATGCTCGCACTCATCCGCACCGCTTTCGAAATGCGCAGCCGCTGCGGATGTAGGCCGTAGCGGGCGATGTCATCCGGCAGGACGAGCAGCCGTCCGCCGCTGATATCGGAGGCGATGATGCGAAGACGCTTGGGAGGAAGATCGCCGAAGGTCGCAAGTCCTTTGGCGGCGAGCAATTCGTCGATCCAGCATTCGAGGCGGTCGGCGGAATAAAGCCCCTTGCGCAGCAGAAGACGAAGCGCCGGCCCGGCATAGCGGAGCCGGTGCAACTTCGAGCGAACGAGAAACGTTTCAAACGGCGTCTCTAAAATAATGCGCTTCATCTCATCGCCGCCGTAGCCGGCGGCCAACAGCGAAGCTACGATCGCGCCGGACGACGTCCCCGCCATCCGCACAAAAGAAAAACCGCGCTCTTCCGCCGCACAGACCGCTCCGGCGAACGCGATGGCGCGCACGCCGCCGCCTTCGAACACAGCATGAATCCGTTTCTCCCCGGCCGCCGTCCGCACCTGCATCCGCATCCGGATCACTCCTTCCCGCGGAAGGCTCCGGAGCCATGGTATGCGGCAACTGAAGCGTCCTATGCCTCGTCGAGTTCGGCGCGTATGACGCGCAACTCTTCCAGCAGCTCCGGACGGCGCCGAAACAGTTCAACCAGACTTTCCAGGCAGGTGATCGATTCCCAGCTCAAATGATGCTCGATGCCTTCGACGTCCTTATAGATGTGCTCTTCGTCCACGCCGATCATGCGCAAAAAGGCTTCCAGCAAATGATGGCGGTCGACGAGACGTTTGCCGATCTTTTTGCCCTTCGGCGTCAGCACGAGCCCGCGATACCGCTCGTAAATCAGATAGCGGTCGCGGTCCAGTTTCTGGATCATTTTCGTCACAGAGGAGGGATGAACCGCCAACCCTTCTGCAATATCGGAGACGCGGGCGTATCCCTTTTCGTCGATGAGTCGATAAATTTTTTCAAGATAATCCTCCATGCTGGGGGTGGCCGTCATCCGTTCTCCCTCCTTGCGGATTGGAACCGTCCGACTGTATAATACAACGAATGACGGCCTTCCGTCAAAACCGGCGAAAAGAAAGGCGCACCCGTTCGCCGCCGAAAACGGCGGTGTTCTGTCGAAAAACGTTGCGTACTCGCCGCCTGTATGATAGAATCAAACCAGCAATCCCATTTTTCGTGAGGGGATTTATCGCTCTTTTCCGTCATTCTGCGCGTCGTCACGGTCGTTTTCGAAATCCCGCACGTCGATTTCAAGCAGCCGGGCGACTTCCTGTCGATACCGTTCGGCTTTCCTGGCTCCTGTAATCAGATTGGACAAGCGGTACTCGGGGATGTTGTATTTTTGGCAGAAACTGCGTTGATCCATGTGCAGCTCTGCCAATCGTTTTTTGATTTCCCAGCCGAACGGTGTAATCGCGCGCTTTCTCAAAGGAAATCGTCCTCCTCGTCTCGGGAATGGTCGGAAACAGTGGAACAAGTCGCGGCATGAGGAGTGAGGGAAACAAGCTTGCCTCTCCTTATTATAATCGCAAATGCGTAATCTTTCAATTCGTTTTTACGAAAGAGGCGGAATCATGGAGGAACGTAGAAACACGAATCCGAGAAAAGAAAAAACGCAGGAAATTTACCGCAGGCTTGAATTGTTCATGAAATCGCGGGGCATTTCCCAGAGCGAATTCGCCAAAACGCTCGGCATTTCTTCTGGGAACGTCGGCGACTGGAAACGCGGCAAATCCGCCCCCGGCGTCGGAGTCCTGATCGAAATCGCCAAAAGATTTGGCATTTCCCTCGACTGGCTCATCCTCGGCAAAACCGACGGCGCGGCAGGCGTCCGGGAAGAGGGAGGTGTTTATTTTTTTGACGATCGATGGCAACTGCATTGCCAAATCGACGAACTCGATGAGCAGGAATGCGCTTTCATCAAAGAATATCTCGAATTTACCCAATATCGCAAACGACATAAGAAATCCTAGCGGTCATCGCGACCGACGCCGCGCCCACACCACGGCGCCCGCCAACAAAACCAGCAGCGTCAACACGACGGTGGCACCGGGCGCCAAATTCCATGCTCCGGCCGCCAACAGCCCCACGACGATCGCCGTTTCCGCCGAAACAATGGCGACAGCTGCCGCGCGACGGAAGCCGTCGGCGACCGCAAGGCTGATCGCCGCAGGAATGACGAGCAGCGCTGAAACAAGCAGCGCGCCGACGATTTTAATCGCCACCGCGATCGCCGTCGCGGCGAGCGCCGTCAGAACGCCGTTTAACGTCTGCACCGGCAGGCCGCCGACGTGCGCCGCCTCCTCGTCGAACGCGAGCAGATACCATTCCTTTCTCAGCGCGACCAGCATCGCGAGGACGACCGCCGTAACTCCGCCGATCGCGGCGAGTTCCCCGCCGCTCAACGTATAGACGCTTCCGAACAGATACGCCGAGACGTTCAGGTTGAACCCGCGGCCGAGCGTAAACAAAAACGCGGCAAGGGCCACCCCTCCCGACATCGTGATCGCGACCGCCAATTCGGCGTAGGCTCGATAAGCGCGGCGCAACCATTCCACGGCGAAGCCGGTCGCCAGCGCAAACCCGAGCCCGGCCGCAAGCGGCCAAACGCCGATTAACAAACCGAGCGCCACGCCCGCAACCGAAGCGTGCGCAAGCGAGTCCCCGATCATCGACAATCGCCGGAGAACGAGAATGACGCCGATCGCCGGCAACATGAGGCCGACCAGCAGTCCTCCCGCCAGTGCTCGCAAAAAAAACGGTTCAACCCAAACGTCCATCCGACACCCTCTCCCACGCCTCGCGAAAACCGTGCACGAGATCCGTGCGACCGCAATCTTCCGCCGAATGCGCATGGCGAGCATAGGCCCGCAGCCCACCGTGCTCGAACACCGGTTCGCTTTCCAGCACGTCGCGCAACGGTTCCCGGTCGTGCGTCACCAGCACGATCGTCAGCCGGTGCCGCTCGTGCATATGCCGCAACATGGCGAAAAAAGCCGCCTGCGTTTCCGCGTCGAGACCTGCGGTCGGCTCGTCGAGCAAAAGCAGATCCGGATTGCGGACGATCGCCCGCGCAAGCAACACCCGCTGCTGTTGGCCGCCCGACAATCTGCCGATCCGGCGTTCGGCCAAACCGGCGACACCGAGCGCCTCCATCGCCTCTTCCGCCCGCCGCCTGTCTTCGGCCGTCAGCCTGCGGAACATCCGGTCGCGGCCGTACAGCCCCGACAGCACGACTTCGCGCACCGTCGTCGGGAACAAAGGATTGAGATGGCTCCGCTGCGGCATATAGCCGACGCGCCGCCAATCGCGGAAAGACAACAAGTCGCGGCCGAACAGCCGTACCGTTCCTTTGTGCGGGCGAAGCAAGCCGACCGCCAGCTTCAACAGCGTCGTTTTTCCGGAACCGTTCGGCCCGACCAGCGCGCAAAAATCTCGTTCCCGCACCCGCCAGGACAGCCCGTCCGCCACGCGCCGATTCTCGTAGGCGAACGATACGTTTTCCATTTCGAGAACGAACGGATGACAATCCGGCGCCGTACTCATCGGTTTCTCCGCCCCTCGTCAGCGCAAGGCCGCCAACAGATGGCGCAAATTGTCTTCCATCAGCGTCAAATACGTGACGCCCGCGCGCTGCTGCTCTTTCGTCAGCCCTTCCATCGGGCTGAGCACCAAGGTACCGACGCCGGCGTCTTTCGCCAACGTCTCTGCGACATCGGACGGAACGAGTTCTTCGAAAAAAATATACCGGATCCCGCGTTCACGCACAAATTCCGCGATTTGTCTCATCGTCTGGGCGGTCGGCTCGGCATCCGGCGCAAGTCCCATGATCGGCACCTGGATGAGGCCGTAATCGCGGGCGACATACCCGAACGAGTCGTGCGAAACGACGAACTCCTTGCGCGACACCGCCCCGAGCTCCGCGGCATAGCGGCGGTGCAAATCATCGAGCCGTGCGATCAGCCGGGACGCGTTTTGTTCGTAAACGTCGCGCCGTTCGGGATCAGCCCGAACCAAACCGTCTCGGACATTTTCGGCAAGCTTTCGCGCCTGAAGCGGGCTGACCCAGACATGCGGGTCGGCGACCGTTTCGCCTTTTTTCCCGTGTTCGTCCGTAACGTATAAAACGTCGACGCCTTTGGACGCTTCAACGATCACCGGCCGGTTCGATCCGTCGAAACTGGCGATCGCGTCGCCGACCCAGCTTTCGAAACCGAGTCCGTTATAGACGAAAACGTCCGCCTGCTCCATTTCCTGCCGGTCGCGCGCGCCGGGCGACCAATCGTGCGGTTCGACGCCCGTCGGTACCAGATTGACGACACGGACGTGCGACCCTCCGATCTCTTCTGCGATGAAGGCAAGCGGATAAAACGAAGCGACGACGACCGTCCGGCCGCTTTCTTCCGAATGCCGCATAACGCCCGAACATGCCGACAAGGCTAAGGCGGAACAAACGGTCCAAACGAGCGCGGCCGCCCGCCGTATACCAACAAACCGGATCGTCTTCCGGTCAAGCTGGTTCATCGGTGTTTCCTCCTCAATAATCGTAATGATTACGGTTTATAATCATAAAACAATCGGGGGGTGATCGTCAACCCCCCATTTGGCGTCATCCGCTCAGCGAACGACCGAGCCTTCCGGCATATCCTCCGCTACCGTCACAAGCGACAGCCGGTCGCCGGCCGAAGCGGCCAGAATCATCCCCTGCGACCACTCGCCGCGCAGCTTGACGGGCTTCAAGTTCGTCACGCAGACGACCTTGCGCCCGACGAGTGCTTCCGGAGCGTAATGTTCCGCGATGCCTGACACGACCTGGCGCGTTTCCGTCCCGAGATCGAGCCTGAGCTTGAGCAGCCGGTCCGCGTTCGGCATCCGCTCGGCGGCAACGACGCGGGCGACACGAAGTTCTACTTTGTCGAATTCGTCGATCGTGATGACGCCCGGCGTCTTTCGCGCTTCCTCTTCCTCCGGCTGCCGTCTGCCCTGTCGGTCGCCTTGACCGCCGCCCTGATCACGGTCCTGACCACCGCCCTGATCACCGCCTTTCGGCGCCATCGAAGCGGCGATGTACGCGATTTCAGCCTCCGCATCCAGCCGCGGAAAAAGCGGCTGGCCCTTCGCTACACGCGTTCCCGCCGGCAACAGCCCGAACGTTTTGGCGCTGTCCCAGGCGGCGAGAGCCGGATCGCCGACGCCGAGCTGCGCGCGGATCGCGCCCGGTGCGCGGGTCAGGAACGGCTGAAGCAGCACCGACACGATGCGCAGGCTTTCGGCCAGATGATACAGCACCGAACCGAGAACCGGACGGCGTTCGGGATCGCGGGCAAGCGCCCAAGGCTGCGTCTCGTCGATGTACTTGTTCGTTCGCCCGATCAGCTGCCAGATCGACGCCAGCGCCACGGAAAATTCCATCCGCTCCATCGCGTCCTCCACCCGTTCAACCGTCCGCGCAGCCGTTTCGACCAGATCGCGGTCGAACGGCGTCGCGTCCGCGACTCGCTCGGGAATCCGCCCCTCGAAATACAGCTCAATCATCGACAGCGTCCGGTACAGCAGGTTGCCGAGATCGTTCGCGAGATCGGAATTGACGCGCTCGACGAAACTTTCCGGCGTAAACGTCCCGTCCGCGCCGAACGGCACTTCGCGCAACAAATAATACCGCAGCGCGTCGAGGCCGTACCGGTCGATCAGCACGACGGGGTCGACGACATTGCCCTTCGATTTCGACATTTTGCCGTCTTTCATCAACAGCCAGCCGTGGCCGAACACTTTTTTCGGCAGCGGCAGGCCGAGCGCCATCAGCATGATCGGCCAGTAAATCGTGTGGAACCGGACAATCTCCTTGCCGACGAGATGGACGTCTGCCGGCCAGAACGTCTCGAATTTCTCCGGATTGTCGGTGCCGTAGCCGAGCGCCGTGATGTAGTTCGACAACGCGTCGATCCAGACGTAAACGACGTGCTTCGGATTGCTCGGCACACGGATGCCCCAGCCGAACGACGTGCGCGACACGGCGAGATCTTCCAGCCCCGGCTTGATGAAATTGTTGATCATCTCGTTTTTGCGCGACTCCGGCTGGATGAAATCCGGATGCTTTTCGTAGTGCTCAAGCAGCTGGTCCACATATTTACTCATACGGAAAAAATAACATTCTTCCTTGACGCGTTTGACCGGTCGGCCGCAATCCGGGCAGTTGCCGTCGACGAGCTGCCGCTCCAGGTAAAACGACTCGCACGGCGTACAATACCATCCCTCGTACTCGCCGAGATAGATATCGCCCTGGCGGATGAGCCGTTCGAAAATGTCGGCGACGACTTTCTTATGGCGCTCCTCCGTCGTGCGGATGAAGTCATCGTATGAAATGTCGAGCTTCTTCCACAGCTCCTGGATGCCGGCAACCATCCGGTCGACGAACTGCTGCGGCTCGAGACCGCGTTCGCGCGCTTTCTCCTCGATTTTCTGCCCGTGCTCGTCGGTTCCCGTCAAATACATGACGCGATAGCCTCGCAACCGCTTATACCGCGCCATCGCGTCGCCGGCCACCGTCGTGTACGCGTGGCCGATATGAAGCTTGTCGCTCGGGTAATAAATCGGCGTCGTAATATAAAACGTCTTCGCCGCGCTGTCCCCCATCGTTCACACCCTTTCTCTTCGAGTCGACTTCTCGTCGGCTGCCGGAACGGGATCGTAGCCGCCGGGATGAAACGGATGGCATTTGGCGATGCGCCGGACGGCCAGCGCGACGCCGCGCCGGACGCCGTGGCGTTCGATCGCTTCGATCGCGTAAACGGAACAGGACGGATAGAACCGGCAAACCGAAGGCAGAAGCGGCGACACCGCGACCCGGTAAAACCGGATCGGCGCGGCCACAAGCCTTCTGGCGAACCGTCGCGCCGCTTCAGACCGGAGCATGCCCGCCGTCCCCTTTTGATTCGCGACATTCTCCGCAAAACCCGAACACCTCGAACCGGTGGCGCACGATCTCCGCGTCGGGCGGCAAACCGGCGGCATCCGGCATCGGGCAATAGTCGATCGGCTCGACGCGGTCACAGCCCAGGCAGATGAAATGATGATGGTGACCTGAACGGCCTTCGCACCGAAGCCGGAATTTGACGCCTCCGTCGAGCGTAAATTGCTCCAGAATGCCGAACTCATGCATTTGCCTTAAGTTGCGGTAGACGGTGTCGAAACTCAGACCGGGATACCGTTCGGACATGCGTTCGTATACTTCTTTCGGCGTCCAGTAGCCGTCTTTTTCCGCAAAAAGCCGGGCGAGCGTCTTCCGCTGTTCCGTAATGCGCATCCCGCGAACCGCCATGTCGCGCAAAATGTCCTCGACGCCCATCGATCAGCCCCCCGGACGGATCGATCCCCGTTTTCTTCCCATCATGCAACAAAAACGGACAAACGTCAAATCCGCATAACCGAAAGGGCAACCCCGCCATACTAAAATCAAAAGGTTACGGAAACGGGGGAAATCCGCCTTGCGCCACATCCGACTGACGCCGGGGCGAGATCCGCGCATCCGCCCGTTTATTCGGCTTCTTTTGGCCGAACAGTCCGGCCCTCCCCGGCTTTCGTTCTACCGGATGATCCGCAGCGAGCCGTTCCGCGAGCTATGCGGCTATTACCACCAGCCGCTCGACCCGTGTTCGCTCGTCCGATTCCGCCATGCGGCGCGTCTGCTCGAAAAGACGTTCGAGCCCGCGGCGCGTCACCCCTCGACGGATTCACAGCATACGCTGTGATCGGAGGTCGATCGCCATGCCGGCCGGATTTCCTTTTCCTTGGAATCAGTTCGAGCGTCTGTTCGGCATTCGTCCTCCCGAAAACATCGCCGAACTCGCCCTCGATCCCGAACGCCTCGACACTTATGTCCGCGAGGAAATCGACCGCTGTCTCCGCAAAGCGACGGCGCCCGGCGCTTCCGCCCGACCGGACGACGGGCGTTCGCCGATCCGGACGGCCGAAATCGGCCGGACCTTGACGGTCCGAATCGCCGTTCCCCCGCGCATAGAGCCGGACCGCCTGCGCATCCGCGCCGGCCGCTGGCATGTCCGGATCGAGGCTCATCCTTCCTTCGGCATCCGAACCGTACGCCTTCCCTCCGCCGTCGAACCGGCAACCGGCAGGGCCGTTCTCCGGCGCGGCTACCTCGAAATCCGCTTCCGCAAGGCCGCCGACGAACCTCTCTTCGACATACCCGTCGGACGGGAAAACTGAGCCCCTGCGCCGACGCCCGGCCGCGGTCGGAACTCCGGCTGGGCGTCCGTCATACAATGCAACAAAAAAGGATGGAGACGAATGCCGAACGTCTACAACATCTTCAGCATCAAGATCAACGACGTTTCACGCAACGGCTCCGTCAACTTCGGCAACAACATTTTTAAGGGCAACACCGCCAATTCCAAGTCCGTCGGCGGCAATTTCGTCGTCGGCGACGCCAGTCCATCTTTCAACGTCGACCGAAACGCCGTCTCCGATCCGGACATCGCCGACCAGACCGGCCGCACCATTTGAGGGGGAACGCCACCATGCAGATCGCGATCGCGGTGATCCGCATCCAGATGATCACCAACCTGGGTTCCCTGAACATCGGCACAACCGTTTTTTGTCGGAACCGGGCGACGACCGTTTCCGCCGGCCGAACGGTAGCTCCCGGCCCGGCCGGTCCATCCGCCGTCATGCCGGAACCGACGATTCCCACCCCTCCATAAGGAGCGATCCGCAATGTTTCCACCCTGCGTCGACTGGCTTGCACTTCGACTGGCCAAGCTTGAAGAAGACATCCGGTCGCTGAAAGAAGATCTTCGGAACATGCTCCCACTTCGGATCGGAAATATCACCTATAAAATTCAAGAAATGAACGTCCGTGAACTCAGTGGGACGTTGCACGTCGGCGTTTCCGCGCTGGGCGACGAAGAAGGGTTGAAAACGTTGCTCAACCATTCCGCGGGAGAAGATGAGGCTGCCGAAGCGCCCGATCCGGCAAAAGAAAACGGCAGCATAGAAGGAGGGAACGAGCCGGGATGACCGCGCACGCCTGCATCCGCTGCGGCCATAGACCCGAACAAGGAGACGAATATTGCATCCTGTGCGGGGCGCCGGTGCGCAACCGATGTACGAACGACGGCGGACCGTTCGGCGACCCGTGCACTCACGTCAACGGCCCGAACGCGGCGTTTTGCGCCAAGTGCGGACACCGCACCGTTTTTCACAAAGCCGGCCTGATCGCGTCGCCGTATGCGGAAACGGTCGGCCACCGGACGGCAGATCCCGACGAATGGCGACATTTTTCTCATCGATTTTTTTGGGACTGATTTTTCATTCGCGGCCGCCGGACGATGAAACGTTCCGGTGAAGTTCCGGCAGACGCCGGACGACCTGCTCGGACATCCTGAACAGTTCGGCGGCGCGCCGAAACTCGTCCTCCGTCACAGCCGGTTTCCCCGCGCCCGGCCGAATCGGGTAAATTTCCCCGTCTTCGAATCCTTGCCCGGGAATGAACAGCGCCTCGTCGTTGAGAAACGAACCCGACGGCAAATAGTACGATTGGGGCAGCAGATTCGGGCCGGGCAAAAACAGGTTTTTCCCGAAACGAATCCGCCCGTCGTCCGGAAATCCCATCAACTCCGCCACGGTCGGAAAAACGTCCGCCTGTCCGCCTACCCGGTCGATCGTCTGCGACGCGACGTCGGCGACGCCGGGCAACAGAACGAGAAGCGGCACGTTCAGCATGTCGACGTAGCCGTAATCGCGCCCCAACAGTTCGGCCATCAGCCGCTTTTCCTCGCGCGTCAGCGCGTAGATCGGCAAGCCGAGATGGTCGCCGTAGATGACGACGAGCGAACGGTCCCACAACCCGCGGGAGCGCAGCTCGTCGACGAACAGCCCGAGCGCCTCGTCCGCATAATGCTGCGCCTGCAGATATCGGCCCACAAGCGTGCCGGCGAACCGGTCGGGCAGCTTCAGCTTGATTTTTTCCTCGGGCAGGATGTAGGGATGGTGTGCGGACAGGGAAACGACCTGCGCGTAAAACGCCTTGCCTTCGCGGTGCAGCCGATCGAGCTCTTCCGCCGTTTTGCGGTACAGGACTTCGTCCGAGGCGCCGAACGCGATGACGTCTTGCTCGCCGAAAAACGCCATGTCGTAGTAACGTGAAAAACCGAGCGCCGGATAAAGCTCATCGCGATTCCAAAATTCAACCGTATTGGTATGGAACGTGACGGCCTCGTAGCCGTATGTCCTGAACAGCCTCGGCAAACCCGGCAGTTCCCGGTCGGTATATTCCCGCGACGCCGCGCCGTTAGGCGGTACATACAACGACGTGTTGACGACGAATTCGGCGTCCGAGGTGTTGCCTTGCCCGACCTGCTGGAAAAAGCGCGGGAAATAGATCGCCTCCCGCTTCAGCCGGTTCATGACCGGCGTCACTTCCCGGCCGTCGACGGTCAGGTCGAGCAAAAAATTTTGAAACGACTCCAGCTGGACGATGATGACGTTGCGTCCGGAGGCGAGACCGAACTGCGGCGAGTGTACGTCCTTCTGTTCATCGCCTTTGACGGCGGCGACGACTTCCGGCGTTACGACCGGCAGTCCGGCGGCGAAGCTCGACGACTCCGTCCAGGCTCGGGCGGCGTCGGAGATGATCGTGTACACCTGGTAATGCATAATCCCCATTTCGCGCGTCTGGCGCAATTCGTTGACGATCGCGCGGTTTTGCCAGATCAAAAACGCTCCGGCCGCGAAAGCCGCGACCGCGACCGCCCGCCGGAGTTTGTCCGGCGCCGGCCGCGCCGACTGGAGCGCCGGGATTTTCCCCCTTTTCCACGCGAACCATCCGGCCATGACGACCAAATCGGTGAAAATGAGCAAAAAGTACGGATGCATCAGCGAATAGACGCTCTGCCGGACTTCGAACAACTGGTTGATCTGCTGAAGCGCGTGATACGTCACGACAATGCCGTAATATTTGTAGTACATGATGACCGCGAAATAAATCCCCGTCAGCAACAGGTCTGCCGTCCAATAAGCCGCCCATTTGCGGACGCCGCCCCATCGCTCGATGAAGACGAAGACGAGCCAAACAAACGGAAGCTCGACGACGAGCGGCCGCCACAGACACGACGCGTCCGCACCGAACAGCACGGCATACGCCAGCGCCGCTTTGGCCCAAATCAAAACCGAAAACAGACCGAACGGTCTGAGAGCCACCGACCCATCGTCCTTTCTGGATTTACATTCCTTTTACATTCCCCTTCCCATTATAATACACTTCCGCCGGTCCGGCTACCATCACGCGGATACCGCGTTCCTCAAGCCGAGCGAGCATCTGGGCGTCCGCTCCGTCGTCGGTGATCAACAGGTCGATTTCATCCGGCGCGGCGAAGGCGGTAAACGGCCGAATGCCGAGTTTGCTCGAGTCGGCGAGTAAGAATACGTGTTCGGCGATGTCGATCATGACGCGCTTGACGAGCGACTGCCATTCGTTCGATTCGCCCGCGCCGGTATCGGGATGGATTCCCTTACACGACAAAAACGCCTTGTCGACGCGGTACCCCGCCAGCGACCGCTCGGCAAGAGGGCCGACGTAGGACAGCGAGCGGCGGGCGAGCTGACCGCCGGCCGATACGACGTCGATCTTTTCTTTACCGCACAGTTCGAGCGCCACTTGGATCGAGTTGGTCAGAACGGTCAAACGGATGTCCGGCAGCAGGCGCGCGACATAGCACGCCGTCGTGCTGGCGTCGAGCACGATCCGGTCGCCTTCGCGGATGTGGCGGACGGCTTCCGCCGCGATCCGGCGTTTTTCTTCCGCATGGGTGATTTCCCGCACGCGGTGCGGCACTTCGCTCTGCGCTTCGCGGACGCTGATCGCGCCGCCGTGGCTGCGAATCAGTTTGCCTTCGTTTTCGAGCCGGACGAGGTCGCGGCGGATCGTTTCCTCGGTGACGCCGAACAGCCGGCTCAGCTCGGAAACGCGTACGCTGCCTTGTTCGTTGACGAGTCGGACGATTTTCTGCAGACGTTCGGCGATCAGCAAGCCGAATCCCCCCGCTCCGTAAGGCCGACGAACCGCGCATACGCCTTTTCCCAATCGTCGGCGTCTGGTCCGTCCGCCCACGCCTGTCGCGGTTCGTATACGCGGCATTCGAACGAGGCGCGGACGACGGCGCGGGCTTCACGGAGGTCGCGCAGCGCGCCGCGGGCGATGAATTGGACGAGCAAATTGCCGATCGCGCTTGCCTCCGCGGGACCTGCGAGCACCGGCTTGCCGACGGCGGCGGCGGTCATCCGACAGAGCAGTTCGTTGTGAATACCGCCGCCCGTCATGTGCAGCCGGTCGAATCGTTTGCCGGCGAGCGCCTCCGTCCGCTCGAGCGTTCGCCGGTAGGCGAGCGCGAGGCTTTCCAACACTGTGCGCACGACGGCCCCGGGCGTTTCGGGAACGGGCTGGCCGGTTTCCGCGCAAAACCGTCGGATGCGCTCCGGCATGTCGCCGGGCGCCAGGAAGCGCACGTCGTCCGGGTCGACGAGCGACCGAAGCGGCGGTTCCGATTCCGCCATGCGCACGAGTTCGGAGTATGACCAGCTGTAGCCTTGGTTTTCCCACGTGCGGCGGCATTCCTGCAAAAGCCACAGCCCCATGATGTTTTTAAGCAGCCGGAACGTGCCGAATACGCCGCCTTCGTTGGTGTAATTCCACCGGAGACACGCGTCGGTCAACACCGGAGCGGCGAGTTCGGTGCCGAGAAGCGACCAAGTACCGCAAATCAAATAGGCGAAATCCGGCGTTTCCGCCGGTACGGCGGCGACAGCCGACGCCGTGTCGTGTTCGCCGACGGCAATGACGGGCACCGGTCCGACGCCGAGCTCGTCGCGGACGTCGGCGGTCAGTTCGCCCGCCGGCGTACCCGGTTCGACCGGATCGAGCAACAACCGCTCCGGCAAGTCGAGCGCCTGCAGGATCCGTTTTTCCCATTGCCGTGCCGTCGGATTGAACAGCTGCGTCGTCGTCGCGTTCGTGAACTCGGTCGCCTTACGCCCGGTCAGGAAATAGCGCAGCAAATCCGGTATCATGAGCAGCGACTCCGCCTGTTCCAGCAGAAACGGGGCGCGCTTGCGGAGCGCATAGAGCTGGTAAACCGTGTTGAAGGGCAAAAACTGAATGCCGGTCCATGCAAAAATGCGGTCGCGGCCGAGCAGAGCCGTGACTTCCTCCATCGCGCCGGCGTGGCCCTCGTCGCGGTAATGGTAAGGGTTTCCGAGCAGTTCGCCGTGGCGGCCGATCAGGCCGAAATCGACCGCCCACGAGTCGACGCCGATGCTGCCGAGTTCGCCCGATGTGCGCCGCGCGGCGCGAATGCCGAGCTTCACTTCGTGCAACAGGCGCAGGATGTCCCAGTGCAGCCGTCCGGCCGCGCGCACAGGAATGTTTTCGAAACGGTGGACCTCGGCGACCGTCAGGCGGCCGTCCTGTTCGAGCGAGCCGACGACCGCCCGTCCGCCGCTTGCGCCGAGATCGAACGCCAGCGCAGGCCGATCCGCGCTCACCAGCCCGCACCTCCTACGCCGCGCGCCAAAATTTTCTCGGCGTAGCCGCTTTTGCGGTAGGCGTCCATCGGGTCGACGGGAACGCCCATTTCCTCGCGGACGACCGCAAGCAGCGGCGAAACGTCGGTCTCGAACGCGCTGCGGACGGCGTGTTCGGCCGCCAGCACGTCGCCGGCTTCCTGAGCGCGGCGCACTTCGTCGAAATTGATAAGCAGCGCCTTGGCGTATTGGGTTTGGACGTTCAGCACCGAACGGATCATTGCAGGAATTTTCGGCTCGATGTTGTGGCTTTGATCGATCATGTAGGCGATGTTGGCCGCCGTTTCGCGCACGCCGTCGTCGCCGTTTTCGGCCGCCTCGACGATTTGGTAGAAAATGAGGAACAGCTCGTACGGATTGATCGCGCCGACGATCAGGTCGTCGTCGGCGTATTTGCGGCTGTTGAAATGGAATCCGCCCAGTTTCCGCTCGTCCAGCAAATACGCGACGATGTGTTCGACGTTCGTTCCCTGCGGATGGTGGCCGGTGTCGACGAGCACTTCGGCCTGGGGACCGAGCTTGTTCGCCAGGTTGAACGCCATGCCCCAATCGGCCAAGTCGGTATGGTAAAAAGCCGGCTCAAAAAATTTGTATTCGATCAGCATGCGCATGCCGGGATCGAGCCGGGCGTACACTTCGCGCAGCGCTTCTTCCATCCACGCCTTGCGCCGGCGGATGTCGCCCTGGCCGGGATAGTTGGTGCCGTCCGCAAACCACAGGCTGAGGATGTTCGACCCGACCGCGCGCATGACGTCGATGCATTCCAGGATGTGGTTGATCGCTTTCCGGCGGACGCGCGGATCGGTGTGCGTCACGCTGCCCAGCATGTAGTCGTCGTCTTGAAACAGGTTCGGGTTGACGGCGCCGATCGCAATACCGAGCGATTCCGCGTGGCGTTTAAGCTCGGCGTAGTCGTCGACGCGGTCCCACGGGATGTGGACGGCGACTGTCGGGCAAATGCCGGTCAGTCGGTGCACCATCGCGGCGTCTTCGAGTTTTTCGAACGGGTTGCGCGGAACGCCGGCCTTGCGGAACACTTTGAACCGCGTGCCGGAGTCGCCGTAGCCCCACGACGGCGTTTCGACGCGGAACGCCTTCAGTTTTTCTTTGACGCGGGCGAGGTCGATGCCGCGCGCGTTCTGTCGTTCTTCAAACAGCCGGTATTCGCGGTCGAGGTTCATGGAACGGTTCGCTCCTTTCCTGCGCGGTGAATCGCGCGGTTCTTATCGCGTGAACGCCGCCGCTACGCCGCCGTCGACGGTCAGCATGCAGCCGGTCGTTTTGGCCGATCGGGACGAGGCGAAAAACGCAACCGCCTCGGCGATGTCCTGCGGGTAGACGTTTTGCAGCAAAATCGTTCTTTTCCGGTAATACTCTTCCAATTCTTCGGGACGGATGCCGTACGTCGCCGCGCGTTCTTTGCGCCATTCCGACGTCCAGATTTTCGAGCCCTGCAGGACGGCGTCGGGCAGGACGCAGTTGACGCGAATGCCGTACTCTCCGCCTTCGGCGGCGACGCAGCGGGCGAGATGGACTTCGAGCGCCTTGGCCGCGCTGTAGGCGGAAGCGTTTTTGCCGGCGTAGACGGAGTTTTTCGAGCCGATGAAAATCATGCTGCCGCCGACGCCCTGCTCTTTCATCATGCGGAACGCCTCGCGCGCGGCGAGAAAGTAGCCGGTGCCGAGCACGTTCAGGTTGAGCCGCCATTCGTCGAGCGACGTTTCGTCGAACGGACTGGAGGTGGCGAGTCCGGCGTTGTTGACGAGAATGTCGACGCCGCCGTACATCAGCGCCGCTTCGCGGAACGCCGCCGCGACTTCGGCTTCGTCCGTCACGTCCATCTTGACGGCGATCGCCCGGCCTTCGCCGAATTCGGCGTTCAGTTCGTCCGCCACCGCTTTCGCGCCTTCCAGGTTCAGGTCGGCGACGACGACGTGGGCGCCTTCGGCCGCCAGCCGGCGCGCCGTCGCGCTGCCGATGCCGCCCGCCCCGCCGGTGACGAGCGCGACTTGCCGCGAAAATTCGGCTTCCGGCGGCGCCAGCGTCAATTTGTACAGTTCGAGCGGCCAGTATTCGACGTTGTAGGATTCGTTTTCGTTCAGCGAGACGAAATCGCCGAGCGTCGTCGCGCCGCGCATGACGGCGACCGCGCGGTGGTACAAGGCGGCGCTGACGAGTGCCATCGCGCGGCTTTTTCCGGTCGTGATCATGCCGACGCCGGGAATGAGGATGACGCGCGGCGCCGGTTCGCTCATGACGTCGCCTTCGTTGCAGTTCGCCTCGAAATAGGCGCGGTAGTCGCGTTTGTACGTCTCGATGCCTTCGCGGAGCGCCCGTTTCAGCGATTCGACGTCGCCGGACGCCGGGTCCCAGTCGACGAACAGCGGTACCCGTTTCGTATGAACGAGATGGTCGGGGCACGCCGCGCCGATTTGCGAAAGGCGCGCCGCGTCGCGGGCGTTGACGAAGCGCAGGATGTCGTCGCCGTCGTCGAACGCGAGCAGCATCCGTTTTTCGCGGCTGACGAGGCCCCGTACGAACGGCATGACGGCCGCGGCGATTTCCTTGCGGCGTTCCGGCGGCAACGCTTCGTGTTTCGGTCCGCCGAACAAGGCGTCTTCTCGGACGCGCGCTTCGATGTAAGTTTCGGCTTCTTGGATGATGGCGATCGTACGGCGGTAGCAGTCTTCCGACGTCTCGCCCCATGTGACGAGGCCGTGTTTTTCCATCAGGACGAGTTCGGCTTTCGGGTTCTCGCGGACGGCTTCGGCGATCATTTTGGAAAGCCGGAAACCGGGGCGGACGTAAGGTACCCAGACGAACCGGTCGCCGTAGATTTCGCGCGCGATGTCCCGGCCGCGGCTCGTGCAGCAGATGCTGATGATCGCGTCGGGATGCGTGTGGTCGACGTGCGGAAACGGCAAAAAGGCGTGCAGAAGCGTTTCGATCGACATGCGCGGATGTTTGGGGTCGATCATGCAATGCGTCAGGTAGGCGACCATGTCCTCGTCGGTCATGTCGTCGCGTTCGTCCATGAGCGGCAAAATGTCGTCGAGCCTTAAACCCGTGAAGTGTTTTTCACGGGCTGTAGCCAAGTCGGAACCGCTGCCCTTGACCCACAACACGCGGACCGGACGGCCGCGGAAGTCGGTCTCCGTCGTCTTGACCGACGTGTTGCCGCCGCCCCAGTTCGCGACGGACCGGTCGGCGCCGAGCAGGTTGGAGCGGTAGACGAGCCGCGCCAGTTCGGTCTCACAGACCCGGGCTTTGTCGGGATCCCACAGATTCGCAACCATGATGACCTCCGATTTGTTGGGATAATGTCTGGTTTTATTGTACCACATGTTCGCGCAGTGTTCAAAATCGCTTTTGCACTGTATCCCATCGGCTCAGGGGAGAAGCAGGAAAAGCACGGGTCCACCCTAAACCCCGTCCCATGTCGCTTCGCGCAGCGGCGTCTGTCCCGATGCACCCGAGAAACAGCAGGTCGGCCGCAGCGGACTTCCGGTAATTGCGGCCGAAAAATTTTTCGACGAAGGACTTGAAATACGAACATATGTTTGATATCCTCGTCTTGTCGGGAGGTGTCGCACCGTGAACGAATCCACAGTTTTTTCCGCAATCGCGCCGTCCGAAAAGGCACAGGATGCGCCCGAACTGCGCTTTTCCGAGGAATCCGAATGCGCCGAGTTTCTTTTTCGTCTCCGTTGGCCCGACGGCTTCCGGTGTCCCCGATGCGGTAACGGCGGCGCCTACAAGGTCGCGACCCGCCGACTGCCGCTTTACGAATGTACTCGGTGCGGGCACCAAGCGTCGCTTACCGCGGGCACCGTCATGGAAGGCAGCCGTACCCCTCTCGTCAAATGGTTCTACGCAGCCCGCTGCCTTGCGCAAAACGACGGCATTACGGCCAAGGCATTAGCGCAGAAAATCAGGGTGACCTATAAAACGGCCTGGACGATGCTGCACAAATTGCGTAAAGCGATCTCCGAAGACGACCGCAAACGCAAACTGTCCGGAATCGTCCGCATCTGCGACGGCGAATACCGTCCTTATATGGGATGCAGCTCGTCGATCTGGCGGGATCCGAGAGAGTTTCCTGTTTTGGTCGGAATTTCCGAAACGGCGGACGGTCGCCCGGTAGCCGTCAAACTGAAAGAAGCGGCAAAAAACCCACACGATCGATCGTGGACGCACAAGGGCGATGTGTGGAAATTCATCGAGGACCATTGCGAAGAGAACGTCCGTCCGGCGGAAATCAGCATCGGCAGGTTCAGAGCTCCGGCGCGGAAAAAAGGGCTCCTCTTCTTTCGTGCCGCACGGCAATGGCTTCGCAGGACGTTCCGCGGCATCGGGCGCAAACACCGGCAAGCATACTGGGATGAATACGCCTATCGGTTGAATGCGGGTTTTACGAATGCATGCGCTTTCGCCGCACTGCTCCGGCTGTGCGCGACGACCGGCCGCACGACTTACCGGAAACTCGTTTCTTCTGTATGAATCCTCAAGTCGTTTCTGAGCCGATGGGATACATTTCAAAAGACTTAAAAAACAAAAACTCACACCCCTCAACAAGCGCCCGGCCATCTGTTAAAATGAAACCGACGACACGGCCAGACCGTTTCGGGAAGGGAGAAACCGTCCGCCATGGACGCCATCGTCTACGATCTTGAATTTTCGTCGAACCGTTCGCGCACGGGGGAAATCATCGAGATCGGAGCCGTCCGGCTGACGCGCGACCCGGCATCCGGCGAATGGTTGATCGCCGACACGTTTTCTACGCTCGTCAAGCCCAGAACACATCTCAACAACGACACCGTCCAGCTGACCGGCATCGAAAGGACGCAGCTCGCCGATGCCCCGACGTTTGCGGAAGCGATCGATGCGTTTCGTGCCTGGGTCGGCGATCGGCCTTGCTATTTTTGTACGTGGGGACCGGAAGACCGTATTTTGCTGATCGAGCGGTGCCAGGAACTCGGCCTCGACATCGGCGAATGGTTCCGCAACCACAACGATTTGCAGCGGCAGTTTTCCGAGCGCTACAGCCGTGAAAACGGAACACGTTTCCGCCAGATCGGCTTGAGGAAAGCTTGCGAAATCGTCGGGGTCGCCATAGAAGGCCACGAGCACCGTGCGCTCGACGACGCCCGAACGACGGCGCGGCTGTTCCTGCAAGCTCAGGACTGTTTTGAACTTCGGACGAATACACCGGAAGAGCTCTCCAAATACGAAACCCGCGTCATTTACTCTTCCGGCGACGCCGATACCGACGAAACCGCCAATCCCTTCGCCAAACTGGCCGGACTGTTTGCTCCGCCCCGCGAACACTGAAAGCGTTGCATCATCTGCGCTCCGTCGACGCCCGCCAGATCGTTTTGCCGTAAATCAGCGTTTTTTCCGGAGGATCGTCGGGATGCCTGATGCGCCAGAGCAGTTTGTCGACCGCCCGCATGCCGAGCAGTCGCTTCGGCACGTCGACCGTCGTCAGCGGAGGATCACAGGCGGCACTCTGCTCCGTATTGTCGAAACCGGTCACCGCGCAATCTTCCGGAACCCGCACGCCCCGCGCCCGCAACGCTTCGACGACGGCGACCGCCGTCGCATCGTTCGCGCAAACGAACACCTCCGGCATGTATTCCATCGCTCCGATCGCCCGACGTACGCCGTCCGGATAACCCGCCTCGGCGCCGACAAGTGCGGGTGCCTGGGCAAACGGCAATTTGAAATCCTCCAGCGCCGAACGGAATCCGAGCCACCGTTCGTAAAAGCTCGGCGAAAAATCGATCTGCCCGACAAACTGAAACGCCCTGAACCCCTTGCCGATCAGCTTGCCGACCAGCTCGCGCGTGCACGTGAAATTGTCCATAAACACCGTATCGCACACGACCGCCGGGTCCTGATGATCAACCATGACGATCGGAATTCCCCTGTTACGGACGCCGAGCGCCATTTGCGTCGAAATGACGCCGACCCCGATCGTCCCGAGCAACCCTGCCGGATTGAGCACGCGAAACACGTCGTCGTCCGACGGCTCCGTCATCGTCACGATATCCAGACCGATCTGCTCCAGCCGCTCCGCGATGCCGTCGAACACCGGCCCCCAATAAGGCGATTCCCGGTTCTGGTAACGAATATTCGGAAACAAAACGGCCACAGTCCCCGACAACGCCGCTTCCCCGCCGCGCGCCGGGTCCGGAACACGGGCGGGCGGACGGCGAACGCGGTCGAAATAGCCGAGCTGTCCGGCTGTTTTCAGGATCAACTCGCGCGTCTGCGGGCTGACGCCGGGTTTTCCCGACAGCGCCCGCGAAACCGCGAATTTCGAAACGCCGGCGAGATCGGCGATCTGCTGCAACGTCACTTTGCCCCGCATGTTCGTTCATCTCCAAAATCCATACTAACACAAACAAACACGCGTTGCATCCCACACCGTTTGCAGCAGCCGGCGAATCTCCCAGGCGCGATGTCCGAGCGCCTGTACCACAACTCCGTTTCGCGCAAGCACGCCGACGCCGGCGAGAAGCGCACCGCCGTCGGTTGACCGTTCTGCGGCTTCCCGCATCAAATCCGCATGCATCGGCTTGACCCGGTCCGAAAACACCCACAAAGCGCCCAAATGGGTATAACCTCCCCACACGCCGGGGCCGCCGAAGCCGACACCCCGCCGCCGGACCGCTTCCCCGCCCGGTTCGATGCGCAAGCGTCCGTCGTACCAGATCTCCCGGCCGTCCCGTACGCACAACCGGCTGTCGTACAGCGTGTAGCGAAACACCTCCCCGCGCAGCGTCCGTCCCGGACAAAGCACTTCCGTCATGGCGAACACGGCTCCGGGCGCCATGCGGACCCGACAACAGCCGACAAACCGCGCGTCGCGAAACGGCATGACGGGTTCCGGCATCCATTCGAACCACGCGCCGGGCCCGAGCTCGAACGACAGCGTCTGCACGCTCGGCCGACCGTCGGAAGGATGGATTCTCGCGAACGACTGCGTGGAGACGCGAACAGACGCCCCTGTCCCGACACTCCACACCTGTTCATACCGGTCGCCGGCGAGCATTCCCGGCGAAACGTCCATCACCGTCACTCCCGCCATGCCGCCGGGCAGCGCGAACGTCTTGGCGACCTTGAGCGGCGCCTGCGCGAAACTTTCCACCATCTCGGTTCCGCGAGGCGTGCGCTCCAACCGGACGCGCAGCTCGGCCTTCACCTCAGGCATGCGCGAGTTCCCGCTCCAACCATTCCTGGAGCCGGTCGAGCCCTTCCTCCGTCAACAGGTTCGTAAACACGTACGGACGATTTCCCCGCATCCGGATCGTATCTTCCTCCATGACCCGCAGACTTGCGCCGACGTACGGCGCGAGATCGATTTTGTTGATGACGAGAAAATCCGACCGGATGATGCCGGGGCCGCCCTTGCGCGGAATTTTTTCCCCTTGCGCCACGTCGATAATGTAAATGAACCGGTCGGCCAGCTCGGGGCTGAACGCCGCCGCCAGGTTGTCCCCGCCGCTTTCGATGAAAATCAGCTCGAGATCGGGAAAACGGCGCTCTAGTTCCTCGACCGCCTCGAAATTCATCGACGCGTCCTCGCGGATCGCCGTATGCGGACAGCCGCCGGTTTCGACGCCGATGATCCGGTCTTCCGGCAACACGCCCGTGTTCAACAAAATGCGCGCGTCTTCCTTCGTGTAAATGTCGTTCGTGATGACCGCCAGGCTGTAGCGGTCCTTCAGGCGTCGGGCCAGCCGTTCCACCAGCGCCGTCTTGCCCGATCCGACCGGCCCGCCGATGCCGACGCGGACCGCGCGGTCGCGCCGGATCCGCGGCGTTTCCCAGTCATGATGATGGTGATGATGTCCGCCCTGGCACATAGGATTTTCATCCTCCCTTATTCAGGACATGAACAATCGCGAATACAGCGTTTCGTGGCGAAGCATCGCCGCGTCCGCGAGCGGCGCGCAGGCGCGGTAGTCGAACGGGTCGAGTCCGGACGCCGCCCGCCAGGCGTCGCGGATGTCGGACGCGAGTTCCGCGATCACCGCCTGCGCCTCCGTCTGGCCGATCGACATCAGCCGGAGCGCCGCGTTTGCCGCCCCCGCGACGCACGTATAAAGATATCCTTCCGCCGCCTGAGCCAATGGGATACACATTCGATACGTCGCAAATCCGAACACCGTCGGAAACGCCCCCGGCGTCCGCCCGGCCGCGACCGCGCCCGCAAGCGGCTCCCAGTCGAGCCGCGGATGCAGCCGCGTAACAAGCGAGAGCAACCGCCTGCCGATGCGGACCATGCCTTCCCGCGTTTCGGGCGCGATCCGCTGGGCGTGCAGCAGCCGGTCCAGCTCGAACACGCGCTCCCATTCGCCGCTTGCGCCGTAAACGTATGACGCCTTCACGGCGAGCGCGTCCGTCGTCGACCAGGCGTGCCACAACATCGCCCGGACAAACGCCCGCAACTCGCCGGCGTCGCGAATCCGCCCTTCCTGAACAAGCGTTTCCAGCCCGAACGAATGCGAGAACGCGCCGACCGGCAGCGCGGAATCCAGCAACTGGACGAACGCGAGCCACGACACGGCTACCGCCCCGCTCTAGAACAAAAAATACCGCTGCGCCATCGGCAGCACCGACGCCGGCTCGCACGTGACGACTTTTCCGTCGACGCGCACCTCGTACGTCTCCGGATCGACCTCGATCCGCGGCGTCGCGTCGTTGTGGATCATCTGCTTTTTCGTCAGCGTCCGCACGCCGCGCACCGGTTCGACGCGCCGCTTCAGGCCGAGCCGCTCGTGAACGCCTTTGGCGTACGCCGCTTTCGACACGAACGTGATGCAGCACGAAGCGACCGCCCCGCCGAACGCGCCGAACATCGGCCGGCCGAACACCGGCTGCGGCGTCGGAATGGAGGCGTTCGGATCGCCCATCTGCGCGTAAACGATCATGCCGCCTTTGATCACCATTTCCGGCTTGACGCCGAAGAACGCCGGACGCCACAGCACGAGATCCGCCCACTTGCCCGGCTCGACCGATCCGATCAGATGCCCGACGCCGTGAGCGATCGCCGGATTGATCGTATATTTGGCGACGTACCGCTTGATGCGGAAATTGTCGTTCGCTTCCGTGTCCGGCGGAAGCGGACCGAACTGTTTTTTCATCTTATCCGCCGTCTGCCACGTCCGGATGATGACCTCGCCGACCCGCCCCATCGCCTGCGAGTCGGAACTGATGATGCTGAGCACGCCCATGTCGTGCAGCACGTCCTCGGCCGCGATCGTCTCCGGCCGGATGCGGGAGTCCGCGAACGCGACGTCTTCGGGAATGCGGCTGTCCAGGTGGTGACAGACCATCAGCATGTCGAGATGCTCCTCGATCGTGTTCACCGTGTACGGCCGCGTCGGATTCGTTGAGGACGGCAGAACGTTCAGCTCGCCCGCGATGCGCAGAATGTCCGGCGCATGCCCGCCGCCCGCACCCTCGGTATGGTACGTGTGAATGGTGCGGCCGCCGATCACGCGGATCGTGTCCTCGACGAAACCCGCCTCGTTGAGCGTATCCGTATGGATCGCCACCTGCACGTCGTAACGGTCGGCGACCCGCAGGCAACAGTCGATCGCCGCCGGCGTCGAGCCCCAGTCCTCGTGCAACTTCAGTCCGATCGCGCCGGCCTCGATCTGCTCGGCCAGCGGTTCCGGATAAGAGGCGTTGCCTTTGCCGAGAAAACCGAGGTTGACCGGGAACGCCTCGGCGGCTTCCAGCATCCGGTGAATGTGCCACTGCCCCGGCGTGCACGTCGTCGCGTTCGTCCCGGTCGCCGGACCCGTGCCGCCGCCGATCATCGTCGTGATGCCGGACGCCAGCGCCGTCTCGATCTGCTGGGGACAAATAAAATGAATATGCGTGTCGACGCCGCCCGCCGTTACGATTTTGCCTTCCCCCGCGATCACTTCGGTGCCAGCGCCGACGACGAGCCGCGGATCCACGCCGTCCATCGTGTCGGGATTGCCGGCCTTGCCGATGCCGACAATGCGGCCGTCGCGAATGCCGATATCCGCCTTGACGATGCCCCAGTGGTCGATAATGATCGCGTTGGTGATCACCGTATCCAGCGCGCCGCCTTCGCGCGTCGTCCTCGACGACTGGCCCATGCCGTCGCGGATCACTTTGCCTCCGCCGAACTTGCATTCGTCTCCGTATACGGTGTAATCCCGCTCGATTTCCGCCCACAGATCGGTATCCGCCAGACGAACCGCGTCCCCGACCGTCGGGCCGAACATCGCCGCATAACGGCTTCGTTCCATCCGGTACAAACGCCTCACTCCCCGCCCAACCATTGTCGCAACCGCTCAAGCACAGCAGCGTCCGCCCCACCGCCCGTCCATCCCATCGTCATTCCGTTCATGCCGTGCGCCTGCCGCGTGCCGCCGAACTCGACCAGTTCCACCGGTTTTTCCTCGCCCGGCTCGAACCGGACCGCCGTCCCGGCCGGAATGTCGAGCCGCATGCCGAACGCCTTCAGGCGGTCGAAACGCAACAACCGGTTGACTTCGAAAAAATGGGCGTGCGATCCGACCTGCACGGGCCGATCGCCCAGATTGACGACCGTCAGCCGTTCCGTGCGCCGGCCCGCGTTCAGTTCCAGTTCGCCCGGTCTGATCCGATACTCGCCTGGAATCACAGGCATCCTCCCTCCTACTCCCGAATCGGCCGATGAACCGTGACGAGCTTCGTGCCGTCGGGAAACGTCGCTTCGACCTGCACTTCCTCGATCATCTCCGGAACGCCTTCCATCACCTGGTCGCGCCGGAGCACCTTCGTGCCGCGCTCCATCAGTTCCGCCACGCTCAGGCCCTCGCGCGCGCCTTCCAGCAGTTCCGAAATCAAAACCGCCATGCTCTCCGGGTAGTTCAGTTTCAACCCGCGGGCCAGCCGCCGCCGCGCGACGTCGGCCGCCACGGTGATCAACAGCTTCTCTTTTTCGCGTTCCGTCAAGTGCACGCCGTTCCCCCCTCTCATCGTTATTATAACCCTCATCTCATTTGATGTAAATAATCTTGACATAATTCAGAAGATGATTTAACATAAGAGGCGTACTTCTTGCGATTCAACACCAAGAAAGGGGCCGAACACGACATGAAACGTAAGAAACTGATGAGCGCCTGGTTGCTGACCGCCGCCTTTGCATGGGCCGTCGCGGGCTGCGCCGGCAGCTCGACGCCCGCGTCGAATTCCGCCTCCGAATCGGGGACGGGCGGCGGCTCGGGCGACACCGTCCCGGTCGGCGTGTTACATTCCCTGACCGGCACGATGTCGATCAGCGAAACGTCCGTCAAGGACGCGACGATGCTGGCGATCGAGGAAATCAACGCTGCCGGCGGCGTGCTGGGCAAAAAACTGAAACCGATCGTCGAAGACGGCGCGTCCGATCCGCAGATGTTCGCCGAAAAAATCCGCAAACTGCTGCAAAACGACAAGGCGGTCGTCGTGTTCGGCGGCTGGACGTCGGCAAGCCGCAAAGCGATGCTGCCGGTCGTCGAGCAAAACAACGGCCTGCTGTTTTACCCGGTCCAGTACGAAGGTCTGGAAACGTCGCCGAACATTTTCTACACGGGAGCCACGACCAATCAGCAGATCATTCCCGCCGTCACGTGGCTTTTGCAGAACAAGGGGAAATCGTTCTTCCTGCTCGGCTCGGACTACGTCTTCCCCCGCACCGCCAACAAAATCATCAAAGCGCAGCTCAAGGCCGAAGGCGGCACCGTCGTCGCGGAGGAATACGTCGCGCTCGGACATACCGATTTCAGCACGATGATCAGCAAAATCAAGAGCACGCGGCCCAGCGTTATTTTCAACACGCTGAACGGGGACTCCAACGTCGCCTTTTTCAAACAACTGAAAGACGCGGGCATCACCGCCGCCGACATCCCCGTCATGTCGGTCAGCATCGCGGAAGAGGAAATCCGCGGCATCGGCGCGTCGCTTCTGGAAGGACACTACGCGGCGTGGAACTATTTCCAGACGACCGATACGCCGGAAAACAAGAAATTCGTCGCCGCCTACAAGGCCAAATACGGACAGGACCGCGTCACCGCCGACCCGATCGAGGCGGGATACTTCGGCGTCTACCTGTGGGCGGAAGCGGTGAAAAAAGCCGGTTCGTTCGACGTCGCCAAAGTGAAGGAAGCCGCCAAAAGCCTGACCATCCAGGCTCCTGAAGGCAAAGTGACGGTCGACGGCGAAACGCAGCACGTTTACAAAACGGTCCGCATCGGCCAGGTGCAGGCCGACGGCATGTTCAAGGAAGTGTGGAACTCCGGCGAACCGGTCAAACCCGATCCGTGGCTGAAAAGCTATCCGTGGGGCGCGGAAGTCAGCGGGCAGAAATAACGTTCTACCATGAAAAGCGGCGGGCGGCCGGACGCCCGGTCCCCGCCGCGTCATTCCTTATCCGCGCCAAGCGGGGTGACTTCGCGTGAGTCTTCTGCTTCTGCAACTGTTCAACGGCGTCAGCGTCGGATCGATCCTGCTGCTCGCCGCGCTCGGCCTGGCGATCACGTTCGGCCTGATGAAAGTCATCAACATGGCGCACGGCGAATTCCTCATGATCGGCGCCTATACGGCGTACATGACGCAGCAATGGTTTATGCGTTACGCGCCGGCGGGGGCGGCCGATCTGTTTTTCCTCGCCTCGCTGCCGCTTGCGTTCGCGCTGGCGTTCGCGATCGGCTGGCTGCTCGAAACGACGCTCGTCCGGCATCTGTACGGCCGTCCGCTCGACAGCCTGCTCGCCACGTGGGGCGTCAGTCTGATTTTGCAGCAGGCGGCGCGCTCGATTTTCGGCGCCCCGAACGTCGCGGTGAAGGCGCCGGCCTGGCTGGAAGGCGGATGGAAAATCACGGCCGACCTCGTGTTGCCTTACAAGCGATTGTTCATCATTGCTTTGGCGGCCGTCTGCCTCAGTTCCATCTACTTGTATCTCCGGCATACGCGCGGCGGCCGGAACATTCGCGCCGCCCTGGAAAAGCGCTCGATGGCCGCCTGCCTCGGCGTGTCGACGCGCAAGCTCGACGCGCGCGTGTTCGCGTTCGGTTCGGGCATCGCCGGACTGGCGGGCTGCGTCCTGACCCTGCTCGGGCCGATCGGGCCGTCGCTCGGCACGTATTACATCGTCGACGCCTTCATGGTCGTCGTCCTCGGCGGCATCGGCCAACTGGCCGGTACTGCGCTCGGCGCGCTCGGCATCGGTGTCGCCTCGACGACGCTGGAATACGCGACGACCGCAACGCTGGCCAAAGTGCTCGTGTTCGCGCTCGTCATCGCCTTTTTGCAGTGGAGACCGTCCGGCCTGCTGCAGACCCGCACCCGCGCGCTGGACTGAAAGGATGTGAGCGGATTGATCACTCGACCGACAAGCGGCCGGCCCGTTCGCCCGCAGCCGGCGCCGACCATGAAAGAAGGCGCGCTCGCCCGCGCCGGCGTCGCGCTGACGGCGCTCGTCGCTGCCGCCCTTCTGCTTGCGCCGTTCGGCCTGTCGGACTTCAGGCTGTCGCTGCTCGGCAAATTTCTCGCCTTTGCGGTTTTGGCGATCGGCATCGACCTGATCTGGGGATACGCAGGGATTCTCAGCCTCGGTCACGGCGTCTTCTTCGGTCTCGGCGCCTACGCCGTGGCCATGCACCTGAAACTCGTCGCTTCCGGCGGCAGGCTGCCCGACTTCATGAGCTGGAGCGGCGTGGAGTCGCTGCCGTGGTTTTGGCGGCCGTTCGCTTCGCCCTGGTTCGCGCTCGCGGCGGCCGTCGCCGTTCCCGTCCTGATCGCCGTTTCGCTCGGGTATCTGACGTTCCGCAACCGGATCCGCGGCGCTTTTTTCTCGATTCTGACCCAGGCGCTCGTCATCGTCACCGTCACGCTTTTCATCGGACAACAGGGCTATACCGGCGGAACGAACGGCCTGACGAACTTCTCGACGTTTCTCGGATTTCCGCTTTACGATCCGAACGTGAAAATCGCGCTGTACTACGTTTCGCTATTTGTGCTCGGCGCGACGTACTTTCTTTGCAGGCGCATGGTCCGGGGACGGTTCGGGCGCATTCTGATCGCCGTCCGCGACGGGGAAAACCGGCTGCGTTTCCTGGGATACGACCCCGTCCGGTATAAAGTGTTCGCTTTCGGCCTGTCGGCGGCTCTGGCCGGCGTCGCGGGCGCTTTGTTCGTCCTGCAGGAAGGCATCATTTCCCCGGCGCAGATGAACATCGTGCCGTCGATCGAAATGGTGCTCTGGGTGGCGATCGGCGGCCGCGGCACGCTGTCCGGCGCGGTGATCGGGGCGCTCGCCACCAATGCGGCGAAAACGGCGTTCAGCGAACTGTACCCGGACGGCTGGCTGTTTTTCCTGGGCGGACTGTTCGTGGTCGTCGTGCTGCTCTTGCCGGGCGGCCTGGTCGGGCTTTGGCAGACACTGATCCGGACGATCCGGAGACGGAACGAAAGGAGGGTGTCCGATGGCCGATATCGGACGGCTTAAAACCGCCGCGGTGCGGGCGGAAGAACCGGACGCGGCGGCCGTCGCCAGCGCGATCCGCCCAGCTCCTGAACCGCCGCTTGTTTTCGTGGAATCGCTGGAAGTCCGTTTCGGCGGATTCCGGGCGCTGCGCGGCGTCGATTTCACCCTGCGGCGCGGCGAGCTGCGGTTTCTGATCGGACCGAACGGGGCCGGCAAAACGACGCTGCTCGACGTCCTCTGCGGCAAAACGCGGCCTTCGGCCGGGCGCGTCCGGTTCAAGGGCGCGATCGACCTGGCCAAACTGCAAGAACACGAAATCGCCGCGCTCGGCATCGGCCGCAAATTCCAGTCGCCGTCGATTTTCGCCGAACTGACGGTATGGGAAAACATCGAAATCGCGCTGAAACAGCCGCGCGGCGTCCGCCACGCGCTCTCCGCCCGGCTGTCCGCCGAACAGCGCGACCGCATCGCGCGCATTCTCGAACGGGTCGGTCTGGCGGACAAACCGCGCGTCCGCGGCGGCACCCTTTCGCACGGCGAAAAACAATGGCTGGAAATCGGCATGCTGCTGGCGCAGGACCCCGAGCTCTTGCTCCTCGACGAACCCGTCGCCGGCATGACCGACGCGGAAACCGAGCGGACCGCGGAACTGCTGCGCGACATCGCGACCGATCACACCGTCCTGGTCGTCGAGCACGACATGGCGTTCGTCCGCGCGTGCGCGCAGACCGTCACCGTCATGCACGAAGGCGCCGTCCTATGCGAAGGCTCCGTCGCCGACGTTCAAAACGACGAACGCGTCGCCGAAGTGTATCTCGGAAGGAGGGCCGATCCGCATGCTTGAAGTGCGAAACATCTCGGCCGGCTACGGCGGCAGCCTCGTGCTGCGCGACGTCAGTCTCACGGTAGCGCCCGGCCGCGTCGTCTGCCTCATGGGCCGCAACGGCGTCGGCAAGACGACGCTCATGCGGACGATCATGGGCCTGCTGAAAACGCAAAAGGGCGTCATCCGGTACAACGGAACGGACTTGACGCGGCTTCCGCCCGAATGGCGCGCGCGCGCCGGCATCGGCTACGTGCCGCAGGGACGGGACATTTTCGGACAGTTGACGGTGGAAGAAAATCTGAAGGTGGGGCTGGAAGCGTCCGGCGGACGAACGGGCGGCATCCCGGAACGCGTGTTTGAACTGTTTCCGGCCCTGCGCGACATGCTGCGCCGCCGCGGCGGCGATCTGAGCGGCGGTCAGCAGCAACAGTTGGCGATCGCGCGTGCGCTCGTCGCCGGACCGTCGCTGCTGCTCCTCGACGAACCGACCGAAGGCATCCAGCCGTCCGTCGTCCGGCTGATCGAAAACGCGATCGGCGCGATCAAGGCGTCCGGCGATACCGCGGTGCTGCTCGTCGAACAGAGCCTGGATTTCGTCGCGTCGATCGCCGACTACTGCTACGTGCTGGACAAAGGCGTCGTCGTGGCCGAAGGCGCCCCGGACGAACTGTCCGCCGACGAGCTGCGGCGGTATTTGGCGGTGTGAGGCGTCGGTCCATCAATCGGCATCCGTACTGCTTTCATCCAGCGGCAGCTCAATCAACGGCTCGTTCCACTGCCCGTACCGATAATACCACGTTCGGTAGCCGTCGATCTCGCTGCTCGATTTCTCACTCGACAGATCGCTGGTTGCGTAATAAGACGAATGGAACCGACAATAGAGAGTCGGTTTTTCGGCTTTTAAAATAAAGCTGACCGATACGTCCGGGTATATTTTTTCTTTCTTACCGTATTTTTTAAAGAAAATTTCCTCCATTACTTCTTTCTGAAAAACATCGCTCAAAAAGAACTCCTTCGTTTTTCGAAAAATTCTGATAGCCTTTGTCTCATCCATTTTTTGTCTTGTATTAAACATGAATTGAACCTCTCTTGGATAAAACTGCACAATTAAACGATCTAGTTCATGATTAGACAATTTTATACTTTTTTCGAAGTCGGAAATCAGGTCTGTTCTGACTTGGAGGGGGACGGTGCAACCGGTCAACATGAAGAAAAAAACGAAGGCGGTCGCGAATATGAGTATAGTGTTCTTCAGATCAAAATGCGTTGTCAAAAAGAGTTCACCTCACATTCAATTTTCCTTCTTCGCCGTCGTGGGCACGCCTTAACGAAGGCTTCCCCATCCCGCTCAACGCCGTTTATCCTTCTCCAACCGCCGACAATACTCCTGTTTCCATTATATCTGGAATCCGGACCCGACGCCAAACGATATAGGATTTTAACCGGGTCAGCTAATGTGATTGGCCTGGACTATCATGGGACAGGTATTGACAGAAAAAAATATGAATTTAAAATTTATTCACTTCGGTAAACCAAAATTTTAAAAGGAGGATCAATAATGAAATTAAAATCGGTTTTCTTGATTTTAGGTTTCATTTTTCTGTTAGTCGGAACTTATACATCTTCTTTTGCGGCGCAACTCGGAACAAAAGGCGGCAATGACACATTCGAAAAACCGAAGCTTTTAAACAAATCCGACGTCATCAGGATAGCCCAAATTCACGTTCAAAATTATTTGAAGAACGATATCCAAACTATGAACAAACGCATTATTCCTTCAAGTGATTTCATCGAACTTTATGATCTTGGCGAAAATTTGTTTGCTTATATGGTTCCATTGACAGAATCAAATAAAGAAATCGGCTATATCACTATAGGAGCTCTTGAGAATGGATATGACTCATATGATATTTTAATAAAAGACAATATTGTAAAAAGGAAAAAGTAATCTTTTTCCCTCCACTCCGTTATATGATTCAAGTAACAGACGGTCAAATGGAGCAATATTTCGATATTTCAAACGGCCCGAACGAAGACAAGGATGTTACAAATACTATTATTCTAAGAAATGAGTTTCTAAAGCAAAATTATCATTATATTAAATTTCAATCAGATGAAAACAAAAATCACATCAAGAAATTGATAGGAACCAGCGCGATGGCAATGTCTGCTATGGCTGTTGCCGAAGAAAATTTTAGTTTGTCGACAGAGCGCAATTTCGGCATGTTCGTTCCCGTAGAATATCAGCCCGGGAAATATAGTTATGGTGGAAATCAGATGTGGTGGCCGGACGGAAGCGACAAGGAAAGTCGTGGTTGCGGACCGGTGGCTGCAGCAAATATTACAAATTATCTATCAAAAATAAATAATCCTTCTAAATATGGAAATCTGTACAACGGATCTACCTTGTCCTTGAATGATTTTTTAGCTCACATGGATATACTGTACAGTTACCTTAGTCCTGGATTGTTGGAAGAAATCTCTGTGATTGATTTTGCTTCGGATGTTGAGCGTTTTGCCCAAGACCGAAAAGTTGCCCTAAGTCGCGTAACCAGTAATGCCTCCTTTACTTTAGACAACACGGCGAATTATGTAAAATCGGGTCTTGCTATTGATTCTCCCGTTGCGACTTTAAACCTATCCAAATGGTCGGATTATGAATACGAATGGCATTGGATGACGATAACAAAATATTACCGGGATGCATACGATAACAGATGGATTGCCGTATCGACTTGGGGCGAACGCCGGAGTATCAATTACAGGACTCATTTTGACACCATCACAAAGTTTTTCTCTTTAGGCGGCGGTTTTATGTACTTTAAGTGAATATCATGGTGAGCTCCCCAGCCGTCCGTCGTTCGGCTGATCGAAAACGCGATCGGCGCGATCAAGGCGTCCGGCGACACTGCAGTGCTGCTCGTCCAACAAAGCCTGGATTTCGTCGCGTCGATCGCCGATTACTGCTACGTGCTGGACAAAGGCTCCGTCGTGGCCGAAGGCGCCCCGGACGAACTGTCCGCCGACGAGCTGCGGCGGTATTTGGCGGTGTGATGCGTCGATCCTATCATCCCCTGAGCCACGAATACCGTTTTTTCGGATTTTCCTCCTTCGCCGTCGCGGGAACGTCGTAACCCGGCGCGCGGTTTTCCCCCGCCGCCGGCAGCAAGTCCCGTCCGATCGTCACCGGCGTGCCGAGGGGAACGAGTTCAAACAGATCCTCGATGTCGTCGTTATGCATGCGCACACAGCCGAGCGATTCGTCGCGGCCGATGCTGTCCGGATCGTTCGTGCCGTGAATCGCATACGACGTGTGCTCCAGCACCATGCCGCGCGTGCCGTATTCGCCGGGTCGTTTGCCGCGGGGATTGCGTACTTTTTCCGAAATGCGGAACGTTCCTACCGGCGTCCGCTCCCCGCCGAGGCCGACCGGATATTCGCGCAGAACGACGGGACCGCTGACCAAAGCAAGCCGGTGGTTCGTTTTGTCCACCACGATCGCCAGGGGCTCCGGCAGCCACTCGCCTCCGGACAACGGCTCGGCCCCGCCGATGCCGGATGCCGCGCCGCCTTTTTCCTCCCATTGCCGAGCCCGCGCGGCCGTTTCGGTGAAATTCATCTCCATCCAGGGCGTAACGCCGGAAAGAACAGTATTCCAGATTTGCTATATCTTCAATCGGGACAATTCCTCTAACTTCGACACGGTCTTGATACACCCACAGCGTAATCTGCAGCCTGTCAAGAAGCTCTTCCCAAGTAAGAGTCTTCTGTGGGAATCCAACGGTTAGGTGAGTCCTATCCTTCACCGCTGCAAAGGCTAGTTCCTCTGTCACTGTGGAGTCGTGAGGCTGGTAGAGGGCGTCGAACTGCTCTTCGGCAATTGCATGTTTGAGAGCTTCGACGTTCTGTTCCAGCTTCTTTAGTGTATCGAGCTCTGGCCAGTACTGCTCGTACCGACTTTTGACAGCTCTCTCCTGTTCTTGTAGTTCCATCTTGCGTCTGTTGTACTCCTCTGGTGGAAGCATCCCGTCAATGTAGGCATCTGCAAGTCTGCGCTGCTTCTCTTGAATCTTGGAGAGCTGTTCCGTCACTGGTAGGAGGAGGGTTTCCAACTCTTCCTTCCTCCGTTCGAGAGTCCGCATGTACTCTTCAATCGCTTGTCGTAACTGTTCTGGTCTGTGGAGGAGTTCGATGACTCTCCTCTTCACCTCTTCCGTTAACGCTTCACCGTAGAGGATGGGAGAGGTACATCTCGGGCTACCGTCTTGGTGGTAGAGCTTCGTCCTACCGTAGCACTTGAAGACGAGCGTCGCTCCTTTGTTGTAGTAGGCATCACCGTAGGGTGCTCCGCAGATACCGCAACGGATTCGACCACCAAGGAGTGGTTTAGGTCTCTTCCTGTTAAACCCTCCTCTGGAACCTGCTCTCTTCTCCTGTGCTTTCTCCCACAGAAGCTTGTCAACGATTGGTGGGAACTCCACTTCATACCAACCGTCTGTCTCAACGTCCTTCATCTTCTCCACTACCTCTGGTGTGACAGCGACACCTCCACCTCTCCAAAAGTAGTTTGTGCCGACGTACGCCGTATGAGTGAGAACATTTCGGACTGTGGTGTCAGTCCAGTGGGTGCTGTCTTTTCCTCTACGTGTTCCACGAGCTTGAGAAGGTGTGGGTACTCCAAGCTGGTTTAGTCGTTCAGCGATTCGTACCATTCCAAGTGGACCGGACTTACCGTCTCCGTAGACGTACCAGTTGAAGATGAGACGGACAATCTTTGCCTCGTCCTCTCGTATCTCCCACTTTTGAGTCTCTCGGTTCCATTTGTATCCGAACAGTTGCGCACCTCCAGCATACTTACCCTGCCGAGCAACCTTCTTCTTACCGGTGATGGTACGAATGCGGATTACTTCCCTCTCATACTCAGCAAAGGAGCCAAGAATGTTAGACTGGAGACGACCCTCAGGAGTATCGTCGAACATTCCCTGTACAAAGATAAAGCCATCTCCTTTTGTTCCGCAACGACGAACCTTTAGCGCTTCATCTCGTAGGGCTGCAAAGACCGCTAACGAGCGAGAGAGCCTATCCTGCCTGTAGACAAAGATAGCGTCGTACTCTCCACTCTGGTACTTCTCCCAAAGCTGGTGGAGAATTGGTCTCTTGTCAATGGCTAGAGCTCCGCTGTACCCATCCTCTCTGTAGATGTCCGACGGCAGAACTATGTAACCTCTCCTCTTTGCTTCCGCAAGACACGCCTCGACTTGAGTTTCGAGGGAGGTACCCTCTACTTGGTCTTCGGTAGAGACACGTGCTAAAACTGCGGCGTGCTTCATGCAACCACCTCCTACCTATATTTTACTGTGAAACTGGCGAAGTTTTTCAGCAACTTCGTTCAAGTTTTCTAACTCCGACTCCCAAATGACCAAGCAGTCGAAACCGTACTGACGAAAGAGCTCAATTCTCTCCTGTGGGTCTTCATCGTGGTGGTGCCATTCTCCAAAGACTTCGATAAGCTTTTTCTTACCCATTACGTTCAGGAAGTCTGGACATTTCCCACCGATGGAGTACCGACCGTCTCCGACGAAAACATACTCGCCAGGGAAGAGTTCGTTGAGGAGTTGTTCCATGAGTTGTTCTGGTTTTGTCTGTTTGAAACGGTATCCTCTTACAATTGCCCTGACCTGCCTGTCTCTCCACTGAGGGTCACTCCAGATTTTCTTCTGATTTTCGTGATGGCTACGCAACCTCACGTTGCGCTTCTTCAAGACGTAGTGGACATCGCTGGGATAAACTCCATATTTCTTTGCAATCTGTGGTGTACTCAATCCCTCTTCAACATAAAGCCGTACCCACTCATCACCATACTTCTCCTCATAAGTACCTTTCCGACTCTTTCCGATATGAGATAGACGCTGTTTCTCCCTCCACGCTTCGTACTCGGGTGTTCCTTTCTTCGGTGGCATCCTCACACCTCCTCTCAAAATGGTCGTATCTCCAACTGGTAGCCTCTCACCTCAAAAATGAGACGAAAGAGAGGAAGCTTCTTCTCGGCTTCCTCTCTAGTTTCGTAGGTGCAATTACCACAGAGGATTTCCTTTCCGTCTTTCTTCACTCCGAAGATTGCGAATCTGCAGCGTGCGCTTGAACTGCTTGCACTTTTGGTTGAACGTGTCTTTCCCAAACGGTCTTCACTCCCTCAATGAAATGTGCTGGACTCTGCAATGCAACGATTATCTCTTCGTATGGATATTCCGGTGGAGGATTTGGAATCCGTATCTTGTCACCGGGATGAATGAGGTTCGGGTTCTTTATGTCGTTCAGTCGAATGATGCTCTTCAATGGTACCTCGTACCTCTGACTGATAGCGAACAAGTAGTCTCCGCTTTGTACCTCATATACGATTCCGCTGTCTGTGGGAAACGGAGGATTCCTCTTCCATTGGTCATAGGGGTACCACCAGAAAATGATGTACGCCAGTCTCAACGTCAGAATCAAAAAGGAGAGGAGGACTAGGTTCCTGAGCGTCCTAATCCTCCTCCTGAAAGTGAGAAGCTGTTGCCGACTCTTCATTAGGCAACAGCTTCTTTCTTCGCTTTCTTCTCCAGTTTGTATCGGATGATTTCCTCTTCCACCGCTGCGAGCTTCTCCTTGTAGAAGGTGATTCGCAGCTCCTGTTCACGGAGCTTGAGTTCCAACCTGTCCAGTTCCAACTGGTCAGCACCCCGGTTGAGAGCCTCGGTGTAATCCTTGCGGTACTTGTCTTGCTGTGCAATTGCATACGCGAGATTCCCTTTGTAGGTATCCCTCCTCTTCCTCATTTCCTCGAGCTTCTCATCGACTTCCTTCTTGTCAGTGGAGACAACGAACTCAACTTTCATCTCGCGGACCTCCTCCGCATTGTTATTGGTGGACACTTGCTTACGAGCCATCTAACATCTTCCTCCTCTACTAAAATTTTCTAACTTCTTATGATAATATTATAATGAACTTCACAAGAAAAATAAAGAGGTTTTTGTAAATTTCTGTCAAATTTTCTTGGAAAATTTTTACTAAGCCCTCTATAAAGTTCCGGTGACCTATTATAGAATTTTTACATAATAGAACATATGTTCGATGAGAGGAGGGGGTGCGATGAAGCAGAAACAGTGGCTGACACTTAAGGAAATTGAAGAGTATTGGGGATACAGTAGAGAGTTTATCAAGTACCTCATCGCTACGCACAGGCTACCAGCAGCACGGTTGAGAAAGCCTGGTACTCCCATCGTTATCCGCGAGGACTGGTGGGAAAAGTTCTGTCAAGCAATGGACCTGATGCTGGAGCTCTCTACCACTGCGATTGCCCTTGACAATCTGCCGATTAAGAAAGACCCACGAGGGAGAGGTGTCGGACTCCTCTACGTCGAGGACTTACCAAAAGACGAGAAGGAGCTTGACAGACTACTGGAGATGCAATCTCTAATAGCAACCGTTGAGCTGTTCACGAGTACGAAGGATGTTGACAAAATCTACGAGTCCATAGGGAGGTGATAACGTGAGCAACAACACTCCAAAGTCGAAGCTGGAGTACACTCTTTTCAGCATCGACAACGCACTGTACCACATCACCAAAGATGCGAACATCGTTGAGGAGAAACCTACTTCTGTGGGGATGACTTCAAAGAGAGTCTTCCAGCCACCTCAGGTACTGAAACCGCTTATTGAGAAGGCTCGGAAGGCCATCGGAGAACTCCCACCGGAGCAAGTCGCGAAACTTATTGAGGTTGTCGTAAAACAGCAGAAGGCTGTTGAGGACAGCCTTCGCAAATCAGGAAAGGAGGATGATACAGATATGGTGTTGACAGATGAACAATTCCAGAGTCTCAGGAGAGACCTGCTGAAAGCCCTCACTGCTCCAACGAAGGTACGTGAAGAATTGGAGAGAGAGGAACTCGCAGAGCTCTTTAAGGGTATGCAGCCGCCTGAATGGGAAGCTCTCAAACAGCGTAAAGAGCAGGAGGCTGAAAACGAGCGAAAGCAGCGAACAGAGAACCGTCAGAAGAACATGGATGCGCTGGGAATCACGGAAGACATCACGAGGAAACAGGTTACTGCTGCTGCATTAACGAGCGCGATGCTCAGCTCTTCGATGCAGAAGTCCGAGCGTCCTATCGATATTCACGACATCGCAAAGCTCTACGCTACCATCGACAGACTGCCATACCAGAAGGTGCGTGAGGCCCTCATGAAGAGATTGAACGTCGCTCTCTCACAGACACAGGAGGGGCTGGAAATTTGGCGTAGAGTCAAGGATAGGCAAATCACTGCTCCTGCGGAAGTGACTCCGATTAACAAGATTGAGGAGACCATTGAGAAAATCGAGAAGCAGTACGGAGAGAGGTAAGCGAGATGAGGAGAGGTGTCTAACTGCTCCGTGTACGTGGTCTACTCTTAGGACCAAACGTGATTTAGGAGGTGAGCCTATGAAACTGAAACTCGTCAGAGGTAGGTCCTTCGCTCTGCTGGACTCCAAAAACAAGAAGACGAGGGTGTTCTGCAGAGCAGGAGAAATCGTCGATGTTCCCATGCATGAAGCCGAGTACTTGCTCGGCACTGGTCTCTTCACCGCAGATTTAGACGAACCGGTCTATGACGAAGAGGAAGAAGCGGTCCGAGAAGCCTGTGAGGAAGCTAACCGTGCCTTTCAGAAATACCGTCAAGAAGCTCTGAAAGGCTAAGCGATTTCTAAAGGAGGTTGTTCAAATGAGTGAGAAGAAACAGGGAGCTCCTGTTAAGGAGAGAACTGGATTTGTAACTGGTGACCTGAATGTCGCCACAGTGCTTGCATATTTCGATTTCCCCTACACGACACGTCAGACTGACCGTGGGACAGAGTTTACCTTCACGAACAGAAAGGATGGAGTAGATGTCTTCGAGTTCGCCACGAAGCGGATGAGGTATGATTCTGCTCTTACCGTTTCTGTGGTGAAGTTCCTTTCACTTCGGAAGAAGCTTGTTCAGGCAAGTAGAGCCACTAGCAAGAAGTAGTCACACTCCTTTTCTCTCATAAAAACAGGTGGGACACGTGGTTCCCACCGATTTTCTTGGTTTCATACCCAATTATAAACCGATTTGCCCCTAGGGACTTTTTTCATCGTATAATTTATACTTCGTGAAAGAGTTGCTAGGAAGTCAACTTTTTCTTGGACCATAACAAAAAGAGAGTACTGGCTACTTCCAGTACTCCCTACCGAAAACCGAAAGGTGGTGTAGAATGAGTCTACACTGCAGAGGACTCTCTTGTGAGGTCCTGTTGGCAGTCTAGGCCACTTCTCCCTACCTCACAGAAACCCTTACTACCTCTAGGGAGGTCGAGTCTACTGACTCCGATTCCTAGGAGGTTTTGCCAGACGTCTCTCTCTACCTCCTGCCGTTCCTCTGAGAGATCCACCAGAGAGGAGGAAGTACTGTGCAGGAGGTTCGAGGACTGTCAAACCTTCCCTCCTGTTCGTGAGAGAAGCGAATGAGAGTGCGTATCAGAAAGAAGCTGCACTCTATGTTAAGCCTGCACCTAGAGACTTTTATCGACGAGCGAGCCTCTTTGAGGCTCCGGAGCTATACTCCTGACTCTGTCTTGATTATATTTTATGATACTTGGTCGCAACTTTATAGAGGGGGAGCTTGTTTTTTACCTTTCTATGGGACTTTTTACAAGAGTCGAATATGTTCACACGTCTAAACATCGGAACTAAAATTATCGAAACTACATATTGAAAGTTCCGTAGCTTTATCTTAAAATAAAATCAAACATTAGAGAGGAGGTTTTACCTATGAGGGTAGATTTTGGAACTGACTATTTCCGAGAGGAAGGAGGGCGGATTCTTAACCTGCTCAGTGTAAATTCCTACGTTAGGGACTACGCACAAGAGTTGCGGCGTCCTGAAAACTCATCTGGGTGGGTTTCATCAATTCACTGCCCGTTCCATGATGACAAGAACGCATCAGCAGGATTCAATGTTCGAACTGGAACCCTCAACTGTTTTGTATGTGGCTCCTTTTCCTGGTCAAAACTCAAGCAGCTTGAGAGCGACTACTACGGAATAGTAAGGCAGCATGGAGAACCAGCGGACAACAGAGAAAAAGACCAGTGGCTGTTCAACCTCATCTACGGTCCGAGCATTGAGGCACAAGAACGGTCGATGACGAAAGTGAAGAGACCATCTCCAGAGCTTTGTCAGTACTTTGAGGACTACGTTGAGAAGAGTCAGCAGCGGTTGAAGGAGATTGTTGAGTCTGGTCAGGTACCTCCGTACCTGCAAGAGTATCTCGACTCTCACGACCTCGAACTTGAAACTCTGCTTCGGTGTGGTGTGGGTTACCGTGATTACACGAGGGTTGGAGCAGCGGTCGTCTTTCCGATGATTCGATCTGGAATCTGTGTAGGAGTCGGTCTCCGTGGAGAGCGTGGTAAAAGAAATCTCCCAGATTCTAGTGTCTGGCCTATCGGTCTTGATGATGCAATTCGCTCCGGTGAGTCGGTAGTCGCAATTGCGGAGGGAGGAAGTGACTACCTACGTCTCTCTCAAGCTGTCGAAAAGTGTGGTCTGGACATCCCTGTGATTGGCTGGCCTGGAAGTTCCTTCCCTGAAGAGTGGCTAGACTACGCTCGGAACTTTGACCGCATTATCTTCTACCGTCAAGGAGATGAAACGTCAAAGAAAATCGCAAACACCGTCAGGGAGGGATTAGGCGAGCGCTTCAAAATCGTTAGTCTACCAACACGAGTAAAACTTGCCGAAGAGATAGTGGTCTCTCCAACGAACAAGGACATCTGCGAATGGTGCAAAGACATGCAGTACTGGACGGACAACTTCGGGCTGGCAGAGTTTAATGTTGACGAACGCCTGGTAAAGTATCTCCGGAACGTTCCAAGACCACGGAGAGTTATCTACACTGCAGAGCACATTATCCACGCACCAAAACCAGCTGGTTGGGTAGTTGAGAATGCAATTCCACGTGGAGAGATTGGACTGCTCTGGGGTCCTTCTCAGAACGGTAAGACAACTCTAGCTCTAAACCTCATCTACAGTTTAGCGACTGGAGAACCTCTTGCAGGTATTGAAGGACTTCGTCCAGCACCAGACCTCCCACGTCCACTAAACATCCTGTTCATTGAGGAGGACGCATCTCTTGAGAATGAGATCCTCCCACGGTTCCGTGCGATACTGACCGGCAAGCCAAATCCTACGGACGAAGAGGTTGAGCTTGCACTCCAGGGCTTCGGTGTCGATCTCCGCATCGCGTCTCTCTCCCTCAGGGTTGATGATGAAAACAGTCCTGGTTACCGCTACTTTGTAGAGCTTCTGGAAGAGTTCTGGCCTCACGTTGTTATCTACGATGCGCTACGCTCAATACACAGCAAGGAAGAGAACAGTCCATCGGAGATGGCAATCGTCATCAACAACCTCCGGGACCTTCAAGCGTATGGAGACAACCGTACAGACATAATCCTCCACCACTCCCGTAAGCCACCTGCTGGAGCTGACTGGCTGGAAGAACTCTCCACGCTCTCAGGTCTACGTGGATCAACTGCTCTACTCGCTGCAAGCCGTTTTCAGATTGGAATCTACGGGCCTCAGTCAACAGGAGACCCCCTCGGATACTTCGCAATCGGCATCTCTGGGAACTTAGTCAAGGAGACAGGTAGAAAACCGTACTACTGCATCCGCTCAGATAGTGGAAGATTCATTTACGACAAGCAGGAGACAGAGAAGCGTTGGGAAGAGTCAGATGGAGGAAGCAAGACGCAGCGGACAATACACGCACGTCGTCGGCTACTTGAACAGGTCTTGGAGGAAGCTGTAGAGCCTCTGACGTGGGATGAACTAATTACGCGGATGGCAGCTAAAGGTGTAGAGGTGAAGAGGGAGACTCTTCAAGACGACATCAACCAGCTAAACGGGCAGTGGCTGCGGGATAGCACTCCTAAGGAAATTGTCGTTGAGGGTACATCCGGTGGAAGGGGGAAGAAGGCCACGGTCTATCTTCGCACGGACGTACAGGTGAACAGCGTCCGGCGTTAATAAGCTCTAACGAAGAAACAACCGACGAAAACCCCCGGGCTTATATAAATATGATTTTTCGTCGGTTGTTTTACCTACGAGGCGTAGGAGGCCTACGTTGCTCGCTTAGAGCAGCAACGTAGGGCTTCCTCCTGCGCCGGAAACTGAAGACAAACCGATTTCGATTCTTCGTTGGTTCGATGGTTTTCCTCACTTTTCTTCACCTTTTAAGTTCCTTTTCTTTCCATTATAATTAAATCATAACTCCCGAAAGGAGGTTTCTCAGATGAGTCAGAGAGTTGACGAGCGTCCGACAATGTTTGACTTTTGCAAGAGATGTGGTCTTCCACTCCATTACCGCCTACCAAGAACACTTTGCTGGATAATCTATCCTGATGGACACCGTGCACCTATGGTAACTTCGGTTCCACGGAGAGACGGCCTATGTGAATCCTGCGCTAGGAAGCTTGGTTTGAAACGCGTTCCAACTCTGACATGGGAGGAGTACAAGTCGATGTCGTTTGAGGAGTTTCTCGACCTTGTAGACGGTCCAGTAGTAGACGTGTCTTTGCTCTCTCCCACTGCAGTTAACGTTTAACGGCGTCAACCGTAAATGAACCCCATGGCGGAGGTGAAGAACAGTGTTCATCAGCTGGACGGACACGGAGCGTCGGCGCATCGCTCTTGACGTAGCCGCAGGCAGACTGGATTACCGCATCGCACGTGCCTTGCTGGATGGGTACATCTACCTCGGACAACACGATTGGAAGAAGCGTAGAGAGGTGCTTGATAGTGCAATCTGCAAGACGTACAGCGGCGTCTGCAGGCTCCTCTCCATTCCTTGCATCGAAGTGTTCCATTGGTATGAGTATTCGGCCTCGACACAGTCTCGATACAGAGCAGAGGTGTACTGTGACCTCGCTCCTGCCGGTTGGGAGTTATCGGAGAGTGGAATAGCCCATCTGGAGGATGTTGCGAAGAAGTTGCACGCCTCTGAGGAAACGATTGAGGGCATTTCTCCACTCGGTCACTTTTTTGTAAGGTTCAATGAAACCGTTGACCCAGAGACCGGGTTTACGTCAGAAGAGCTTGCCGAAGACTTCGTAGAGGAACTCCTCCACGTCCTCACATCCACAGTATTCAGAAAGGCTGGTTAACGAATGTTGAGGAGCAGGAGGAAAGGTAGTGAGTTGAAATTAAAGCAAATCTTAAATACTGAACATTGTGGGGGTAATTGCGGACAAGCGCGGCGGGCGATTCAGGCCATTCGCCGTACAGGCGCCGGTATTGAACGATCGCCGAGCGCAGCACGATCTCTTGTTCCAGTTGATCCTGCCACGCCGATACGATCGCGGACACCTGCGACGCATCCGCCGGCGCGCAGCCGCACAGGGAGGCGTCGAACAACTCGACGCGCCAGTCCGCCCCCGGCGGTCCGACCGATACTGCGCGCAAAGCGGGCTGCGGCCGCCAATACAGCCATCCGGACGATTCCGGAAGAAGAAGCACGGTCAGATCCCGCAGATCGCGACCTCCGGAAGCCGCGCCGGAACCGGGCCAAAACAGTGCGGTCAGCCACGCTGCGGCGTCGGATCGGATCGCGCCCGGCGAACTCCAGACGAGGTGAGGTTTCCCCGATGCGCCAAGCGGCGGCGTAACGACGACGGCGGAAGCAGGCGTCGCGACAGTCGCCGGAACGGATGTGTCGGAGGATGCATCCGCAGGAACGCCGGGTCGGTCGAAATCCAATGCAAGCAACGCCCACACGATGAACAGCAGCGTCGCGCGCCGGATTCGCCCGCCGACGCGGCTGCGTCCGACCGGCCATGCCGCCGGATCCACCGCCTGCCGCGGAACACCTCGTTCGCCGCGTTCGGTGAGCGCAAACGCTTCCAGCCATGTCTTCGGCAAAGGGGCGTTTTCAAACACTTCGTACACTTCCCCCGCCCGAACAAAACAGTAGACGGCTTTCGCCCAGTCCCCTTTTTCCGCGAGTTCACGACCGAGCAAATACCACGCCGTCTTGTTGTCCGGATGCGAGCGGACAAACGACTCCCAATCCCGTTCCATGGCCGATCCCCTCCCGGCCGAGGATATGACGGCATGGCCCCCTGTTTTTATTGTACCACATCGATCCTGTACCGTCTGCCCGCGCGCACCGCGAATTCCACCGCGCCCGGCGCGTCTTGGTCGTACAGTCGCGTCTCCGCAACCGAGCCGTTTTCGTCCTCCAGCACGCGCACCGGCACGTCCGCGCGCACGCGGCATACGCCGTCGAACGCCGCCCGCACGATCGCGTGGTCGAGCCGCCCGCCCGACCATGCGATGTCGACCGTATACCCGCCCCGCGCGCGCAGGCCGGTCACCCGGCCGCGCGGCCAAGCCGACGGCAGCGCCGGCAGCAGCCGGAGTTCGCCTGCGTGGCTTTGCAGCAGCATTTCCGCGATGCCCGCCGTCCCGCCGAAATTGCCGTCGATCTGAAACGGCGGATGGTTGTCGAACAGATTCGGCAGCGTCGAGTTCGCCAGAAGCGCGCGGACGTTCTCGTAAGCCTTTTCGCCGTCTTCGAGCCGCGCCCAGAAATTCACGATCCACGCTCGGCTCCAGCCGGTATGCCCGCCGCCGTGGGCAAGCCGGCGCTCCAGCGTCCTTCGGGCGGCTTCCGCCCACTGCGACGTTCCCCGCACCGTGATCCGGCTGCCGGGATGAAGCGCAAACAGGTGGGAAATGTGGCGATGGCCGGGTTCTTTTTCGTCGTAATCCTCCAGCCACTCTTGGATTTGACCGTATTTACCGATGCGCAAATCCGGCAGCCGGGCAATCGCTTCGGCGAGCTCGCGCCGGAATTCCTCGTCGACGCCGAGCAGGCCGGCCGCCTCGATGCACGCCGCAAACAAGGCGCGAATGATTTCGCTGTCCATCGTCGGCCCGTAACAGAGGACGCCTTCCTCGCCGTTCGGCAACACATACGTGTTTTCCGGCGATACCGACGGACACGTGACCAGCAGGCCGTCCGGGCTTTCTACCAAATAATCGAGCAAAAACAAGGCTGCTTCCTTCATCGTCTCATACGCACGCCGCAAGAACGCCCGATCGCCGCCGAACAGGTAATGCTCCCATAGATGCAAGCATAACCACGCCGCCCCGAGCGGCCAGTACGACGCCGGCAAATACGTATCCTGCGGCGCCGTGTCTGCCCAGATGTCGGTGTTGTGGTGGGCGGTAAACCCCCGGCAGCCGTACATCACCTGCGCCGTCCGCCGGCCCGGCTCCCGCATCCGCTCGATCAGGTCGAACAGCGGTTCGTGGCATTCGGCCAGGTTGCACGTCTCCGCCGGCCAGTAGTTCATCTGCGTGTTGATATTGATCGTGAACTTGCTGTCCCACGGCGGCAAAAACCGGTCGTTCCAGATGCCCTGCAGATTGGCGGGCAGCGACCCCGGCCGGCTGGAGGCGATCAGAAGATACCGCCCGAACTGAAAATAAAGCGCCGCAAGCCCCGGATCGTCCTCTCCCCGCCTCAGCCGCTCCAGCCGTTCGTCGACGGGCAAAAACGCGAGGGCCGCCGCGTTTTCCGCGTCGCCGTCTCCTTCCAGCGTCAACGTCACCCGCGCGAACAGCGAGCGGTAATCCGCGATGTGCGCCGCGCGCAGCCGGTCATATCCCTTGGCGAGCGCTTCTTCCGCCGTGCGCATGACGTGGTCCCGCGGGTCGGCATGGCGGAACGTCGTTCCGGCGGCCAGCGCGAGCGTAACGGCGTCCGCACGCTCGACGATCAGATGTTCGCCGATCGTGGAGGTCCGGCCGCCTTCCGCCGCACAGCGAAGCGCCGCACAAAACCGGACGCCTCCCTCGCCGCCGGCGTGGCCGTGCATGATGAGCCCCGCATCGTCCCATTTGTCGATCCGTTCGACGTACCGCCACCGCCCGCGATCGAGCCGGGCCGTAAACGAGACGGCGCCCGGCCTGTCCGCCGAAATCCGCACGACCAGCACCTGATCGGGATAACTCGCGAATACCTCGCGATCGTACCGCGTTTCGCCGATCCGGTACCGCACGCGGACGATCGCCTCGTCCAGATCGAGCAGCCGCTCGTAATTCTCGGCGCGGCCGTCCTCGTGGCCGTCGAACGTCAGATACAGGTCGCCGAGCGGCGTATAATGCCGCTGCGTCTCCGGCAAGCCCGACAGCGCCATGACGGCGAGGCGCTCCGCTTCTTTCAGCCGGCCGGCGAAAATCAGCCGGCGGATTTCCGGCAAGTATCGCCTCGCATCCGGGTTGTTGCGGTCGCGGGGGCCGCCGTACCAGAGCGAGTCCTCGTTCAGCTGCAAATGCTCCCGGCGGACGCGGCCGAAGACCATCGCGCCGAGCCGGCCGTTGCCGACGGGTAACGCCTCGTTCCAGTCGGACGCGGGGCGACGGTAGCGCAAAATGTGCCGCATTTTTTCCATGTCCATATCACCCCGCCGGTTGCCCCAGCCGCACCCGCACGACACCGGCGCCGCCTTCCGGCGCGAATGCCGCACCCGCGCCGCCTTCCTCGCCCGCGAACACCGCGCCCTCCACCGACCACACCGCTTCCGGGGCGACGCCGGCCAGTTCGAGCCGCCACGGCTTGCCGACGCCGTCGTACCGCACCTCGATCAGGCCTCCGCGCCGCTCGGCGACGACGCACAGCTCCGGCTCCCCCTTCGGACTGTACACCGTCGCTTCCGCGCGTCCTCCGTCTTCGAGCGCGTACAGCCGGAGCGTCGCTCCGTCGGCGTAGTCGTAATCCGGCCGGCCGTCCTCGCGCCCGAACGCCACCAGCGAATTCGGCCGCACCCACAGCGGCAGGCTGAAATAATCGTGCCGCTCTTTCCGCCACGACCCGCCTTCGGCCTCCTCGCCGCTCAACAAGTGCGTCCAGCGCCCCTTCGGCAAATAATATGACACCTCGCCGCCCGCATCGAACACCGGCGCGACGAGCAGCGATCCGCCGAGCATGTACTGCCGGTCGAGATAGTCGCAGGCCGGATCGCCGAAAAATTCGAGCGGCATCGCGCGCAGAACCGGAACGCCGCGATTCGCGGCCTCGCACGCCGCCGCGAACAGATACGGCATCAGCCGGTATTTGAGCTTCGTGAAAAACCGGGCAACCCCGACCGCCTCTTCGTCGAACAGCCACGGCACGCGGTACGACCGGCTGCCGTGCAGGCGGCTGTGGCTGGACAGCAGTCCGAACGCGAGCCATCGCTTGTACACGTCCGGCGTCGCCGTCTGCTCGAAGCCGCCGATGTCGTGGCTCCAAAAGCCGAACCCCGACAGGCCGAGCGACAGGCCACCGCGCAGCGTTTCGGCCATCGACTCGTACGTCGCGTAACAGTCGCCGCCCCAGTGCACGGGAAAACGCTGGCTGCCCGCCGTCGCCGAACGCGCGAACACGACCGCCTCGCCTCGGCCGACTTTCTCTTGCAGCGTCTCAAAGACGACCTTGTTGTACAGATAGGTGTAATAATTGTGCATTTTTTGTGGATCCGACCCGTCGTGCCAGACGACGTCCGTCGGGATACGTTCGCCGAAGTCGGTTTTAAAACAGTCGACACCCATGTCGACAAGTGCGCGCAGCTTGTCCGCAAACCACCGACGGGCTTCCGGGTTCGTGAAATCGACGATGCCCATCCCGGGCTGCCACAGGTCCCATTGCCAGACGTCGCCGTTCGGCCGCCGCACCAGATAACCGTTTCGCCTGCCTTCCTCGAACAGCGGCGAGCGCTGGGCGATGTACGGATTGATCCAGACGCAGATTTTCAGACCTTTCGCCTTGAGACGGCGCAGCATGCCTTCCGGGTCGGGAAACGTCCGCTCGTCCCAGCGGAAGTCGCACCAATGAAACGGCTTCATCCAGAAACAGTCGAAATGGAAGACGCGCAATGGAATGTCCCGTTCCAGCATGCCGTCGACGAACCGGTTCACCGTCGCCTCGTCGTAGTCGGTCGTAAACGACGTCGACAGCCACAGGCCGAACGACCACGCCGGCGGCAGAGCGGGACGACCGGTCAGCGCCGTATATTTTTCCAGTACGTCTTTCATCGTCGGCCCGTCGATGACGAAATATTCCAGAACCTCCCCTTCCACGCTGAACTGCGCCTTCGACACTTTTTCCGAGGCGATCTCGAACGAGACGAGTTCCGGATGGTTGACGAACACGCCGTAGCCGCGGTTGGTGACGTAAAACGGCACGTTTTTGTACGCCTGTTCCGTGCTCGTGCCGCCGTCGCGGTTCCAGACGTCGACCGTCTGGCCGTTTTTGACGAACGGCGTAAACCGTTCGCCGAGGCCGTACACGCATTCGCCGACGCCGAGGTCGAGTTCTTCCCGCACCCACCTTCCGCCGTCGTGCGAACGGACGTAAGCCGCGGCGCCCACCCCGCTGCGCGTCACGCGTCCGCCGCCCGCCCGCCGGAATTCCGCCGACCACTCGCCGGTTTTGCGCACGACGACTTCCAGGGAGCCGCTGGCCAGCACCGCTTCTTCCGGCCCGTCCGTAATCCGCACCGGCGGCCGCCGGTCGTCGATCTCAAAATGCGGTCCTCGGTCGACGATCCCCGCATGATGGGTGATGCGCACGCGGATGACGCCGGGCAGAGGTGAGGAAAACCGCACCGACAGAAGCGGCGTGTCCAGCATCGCCGCGCGGTCGGCGACCGGCCGCGGCGCGACGTGGGCCGTCATCGCGCCGTTTTTTTCGTCGATCTCGACTTCATGCACAAACGAGGCCCCGACGATGTCGAACCCTTCGCGTACCAGCCAATTACCGTCGGTAAATTTCACGAGACGTCCCGCCCTTTCTTTCATCCCGAATCCGCTTCGACTACAATTATAGTGGGGTTATGGCCCGGGCGCTTGCTCGATTTTCATGGACATTCGCGCGATTTTGACGGGGGCGAAAAGGACGGAAACGCATATGGACGCCGAAACCCGCGAGTCGCTGAAAGAAAACCGGTCGCACGGCAACGCCGCCTTCCCGGTCGGCGTCTACCGGATCGCGAACGCGGCGGGCGACCCGATCGTCGCCTGCCATTGGCATGACGAAGCGGAATTTTTTTATCTTTTTCGGGGAGAAGTGCTGTTTCAGTCGGGGACGGAGTCGTTCATCCTACGCGCGGGGGAGGCGGCGTTCGTGCCCGGCGGGCGAATCCACGGCGTATTCGCGTCGCCGTCGGCCCCGGCGACACCATGCGAGTTCGGCGCCGTCGTGTTCGACTGGACATTTCTCGAAAGTCCGGCGTACGACACCGTCCAGGTGAATTACGTCCGGCCGCTCGCCGAACAGCGGCGGTCGCTGCCGCCCGTCGTCCGCGGCGACAGCGACTGGGGGCGGCGGACGCTGGCTTGCGTCGAGGAGATTGTTCGCGCGTCCGAACGGCGGCCGCCCGGGATGGAGCTTCTGGTCAAATCGCTTCTGTTCCGCATTTTGGCCGAAATCGCCGCATCCGGCCGCTGGGTGGAACTCCTCCCGCCGACGCGGATCGACGACGAGCGGGCGCGGCGGCTGAAGGCGGCGCTCGACTATATGCATCGGCATTACGACCGGCGTATCCGGCTGGCGGAGCTCGCCGAAATCGTCCGGATGAGCGAAGGGCAATTTTGCCGTTTCTTCAAGATAATGACGGGAAAAACGCCGATCGAATACTTAAACGGCTACCGCATCGGCAAGGCCGCGGCGCTGCTTGCGGACCCGAACCGGAAAATCCACGACGTCGCGCTCGAGGTCGGGTTCGACAGTCTGAATCATTTCATCCGGACGTTTCGCCGCCATATGCGGTGCACGCCGTCGCAATATCGGCGACAGGGGGAAAACGTGCTTTTCTGACGGTGCCGGCGGACCGCCGTCGCCTGGTTTTCACGGAAACTGGGCGGAAACTCGTACGAAAAGAGCGGAAAAATGTATTCCGCTCTTTTCTTTATCGAGTTATTGTGAAAGCGAATTCACAACCGAGGAGGGTATCGGATGAAACGATCGCTTGCAAAAATCGGGACGGCCGCGCTCGCCGTCGCGTTGGCCGCTCCACTGGGCGTATGGCCGTCCGGCGCGTTCCCCGCCGGTGAACGCCAAACCGCCTCGGCGGCGTCGGCGCGCCAAATGGAGTACCTCAACCGCGGCCTGGTCGCGGTCAAAGTCTCCAACGGCGTCTTCCTCAGCTGGCGTCTGCTCGGCACGGAATCGATGAATACAACGTTCCACGTCT